>MDSY01121293.1_pt1 | contig 14445 bp, 15 predicted proteins | sample 811131 | NCBI WGS metagenome assembly MDSY01 (sample SAMN05326643, study PRJNA326480) | marine metagenome | isolation source: seawater | place: Atlantic Ocean: South West | collected 2010 | reverse complement strand
TCTCAATATATATATATATACATATATTATAAGTAGTATGTATCAGTATGCTATGTAGGTTTTTATAAAAAAAAAGTAAAAAAGTACTAGTTGAGTAGTAGTACACTATAATACTGTAAGTTACTATACTGTAAGTATACAATAACGACTACAAAACTTTTCTGATACTCATACTGATACTCACTGATACTGCAAACTCAACTTGATGCTGATACTACTGTTCGTACAACTAGAACTACTGCAATTCTAGAAGAGAGCGTCTAGGGCTACTGTAGAGGTAGAGTGCTGAGACTATGAAAGGGCCAACAGCTGGTAAGTCGCCGAGTCCCCGCGTACTTTGACACTGAAGCCAGGGCGACTCATTTCACGCCAAGGGCCCAGAGCTCCTCGAAGACGTAGTTCGTCTCCTTGTGTCCATCGTGAGCGCGCTGTCCCAAGACGGTGTCGGTCCACGTCGAATATTTGGAGCCTAGAAAGGCCGAGCTGCGTCGACAGATCTCCTGCTCGACGAGCGATGTATAATAATTCGAGGGGTCGCCGAGCCGCCTCTGAATCGCGTCCTTCATGCAAACGATGCGTACCTGGCGCTGTGCCAGGATGTTGGCGATGCGCTTCAAGCGCGTGTCGGTGCAGTTCATGTTGGTGGCCACGTAGAGCGTGCGTTGCTCCGAGGTGCTGAGCATGTACCAGAGCTCCTGGGCCAGCGAGGTGTAGTTGATCGCATGGATACCATCACCGCACGAGACCGATGCGACCGCCACGCCATTCAGAGTGTGGTGGCAGTCGTTATGCTCCCAATGACCATCGGCCACCCGAATGTGAGCAGCAGAGAATGAGTGAGCAGCTGAGAACGAGCTCGTGTTGAGCAGCTCGCGGATGGCCCGATCTGCATGCGTGAGTAGCCACGGGCTGAGCTGTAGAAACTCGTGGAGGTGCTCGCGGGTACCCACCTCCTGGTCGAAATCATGGAAGCCAATGAAGCGAACGCTCGAGAGCTGTCTATTCGTCTGAAACGTTTCTGGGTCGGCATCTGAGTATCCATTGCAAGAGAGGTCCGAGTGCCGCAGGTATGACTCGAACCCCTCGCGGTGCGAGAGGCACACGTCCAGTTTGCCCTTAGAGAGCGCCCGGAAGGTGGGCAGGTCGATCGTGCGTACATATTTGGAGAGGCCCTGCGTGTCGTATGTCTCGTTAAATGGAAACGAGAGCCGCTCAAGCTTCATGTTTCTCGAGGGCGTCAATGGAGCTCCCGGGTGCAGGTGAAGGAACTTTGGGTTATGTGGAAGCCACAGCGGAAGCACTAGCGTCCGATTGAGCGAATGAGCCTTGGCGAGGGCAACTCGGAACTGGAGGTACTGGTTGTTGGGTCCTTGATCCAATAGTGGGAAAAGGAATTTACGCCCCTTGAAGCGCTGCCCCTTGAAGCGCTGCCCCTTGAAGCGCTGCCCCTTGAAGCGCTGCCCCTTGAAGCGCTGCCCCTTGAAGCGCTTCCGGGTGCCCCGCGGCAGGCGCGCGCCGTCGCTCCCACCATGAGAGGTCTGCTCCTTCTGCTCGGGAGGTGTGCCATCCGCACTCGGAGCCTCAGGCCGAGTTGCAGCGGCTGCTGCATGCGTCGCTGCTGGTGGGCTCGAGCGTCGTTCGACTAAGCCAGCTGTTCGGCTATTTGGCATTGTTCCGGTGCCTGTGCCGAGAGGCAGCTTCCCAACCCCACCCCCTGGTTGGTCTAGGCCCCAACCAGCTTTTTGTGCACCCGCTGATTGGTGAAGGCCCCCACCAGCTGATTGTGCACCCGCTGATTGGCGCACGGCTGCACCAACGGATGTCCATCCGCCGCCACCCGCTGACGGCATTGTCACATTTTCTGCGCGCCGGGCTTGGCGGTCAAGTGTGGGGTGATTATACGCGACAAACTGGCGCTTCCTGATCCTGCGCGACTTGCCATTCTCGTCGAAGAAGAAACGGGGGGATACCTTGGCCTCGCGCTGCTGTTGCACGGTCAGGTGCGCGTACGGATCATTAAAGAGCGCGGCGGTCGATGTCGATCGATGGGTCGATGGCGTCGTCGGCGCGCTCGTCGGCGTGCTCGTCGGCGCGCTGTTTGTGATTTCGATCCGAGAAGCTGTGGGAAGTATGGCGCCGACGCCGTAGGAAGATGATGGAGGCATCGCGCTGTAGCCTTTGGAGGACTCTAGGCGAGCTGGGCGTAGCCCAACTGTACGAACTGAGCTCGTACTCAGTCGCGTGCTGCTCCCGAGCTTCATGATCCCAAAGATGCAGATGAGCAAGGCGGCGGCCACAACCAGTGGGAATAGCCTCCTACCGAAGCGTACGCGCTCATTCTTGCTACTCAGGTCCGGACAAGAGCTGCCACACTGGTCACACACATCCGCAAGACTCCACTCTCGTGAAGGCCCTTGGTGGATCCCGTTCCTTTGAAATGCGCCGCTGCCGTCGCTGGGGTGCAGCATCTCAGGGAACGGGCTGTCTCCGCGATAGCTGTCTCCGCGATAGCTGTCTCCGCGATAGCTGTCTCCGCGATAGCTGTCTGCGCGATAGCTGTCTCCGCGATAGCTGTCTCCGCTATAGCTGTCTGCGCGATAGCTGTCTGCGCGATAGCTGTGCTCGCACTCGTGGTAGACGGACGGATCGCACGGTAGAGGCGATGTTCTACTCAGCATATCCTCGGAAAACGCTGGCGTCCGACGGGTTGCTCTAGGCGTTGGCGAGCGACGCGCGGGCCAATGAGGCGAATTGCCGCGGAGTGGTGGCGAGTGGCGTGGCGAGTGGCGTGGGGAGAGTGGGGAGTGGCGTGGAGAGTGGGATTCGAGGGAGCGCGGAGAGGCATTGCCGCTCGAAAGCGTCGGAATGAGCAGCATATGCCTGGCTGCGTATTCCCGGCCATCATCGGCCATGTCGCCGCCATTCCCTTGGTCCATGTGAGCAGAGACGGGAGCAAATGCGCTGGACGCAGCCGGCCACGACGTGGCAGCGTCGGTTGCCCCGTCGTTGGCAAGGCTGGCGCCGCTGTCGTCGCGGTACGAGGCAAGTATTCGCTCCGCCACCTGCTTTCGGCTAGCCGGGGAGCCGGGGCGAGGAGCCGCGGGCTCCATGGCCCGCCGTTTCGATCCTTTTTTTTCGTTTCGATCCTTTTTTTGTTATTGATAGGAAGAACACGAGCGCTTTTTTATGTTTTAATTTTTTATATTAATATTTATACCCTCAGATCATCCCCCTCCTTGAGACAGAATCGATACTTGTGTGTGACACACATACGCATATTCCTATAATGAAGCGGGTATATGCTCGTGGGCAAGAATAGACTGATAGACATTGAAGACGAGCGTCAAGAAGTTGTCAGCGATCGGCATCATCCAATAGACGGGCACCGAGAAGCAAGCAACGTGTGCGACGCTCCAAAAGAGCAGCGCACGTCTCCGCAGCGTCCAAAGCTTGGCGCGCAGCTCTGCGACAATGCCTTTGAGCCCAGCACCGCGCAGCCCGGCCTGCAAATTACACACAGAAGGGGGGGGGTTTGGGGCGTGAGACGGGTTCTGCCGTGAGACTCGCAGCTGCGTATTCTCTCTCTTCCTCAATAAGAAGAGCTGAATAAGCTGTACACATGTTGCACCTGCATTGCGAGATATGCCGAATCCGAAGCGGTTTCATAGACGAGCTGCGTGAGCGCCGTCTTGCCCAGAGTGAGGGAGAGCGGATTGGTGAGCGCGCGCACGAGTGGGCGGGGGAGACCTGAAGAGCGCACCGCCTCAGCAAAACGCTCCGTATGCATCCAAACGTACTTTGACCAGACTAGGAATGGGAGGTCGTCGCTAAGCAACGAGACTACCGTTGAGCGAGCGACTCGTTGCCAATGCAATTTGCTCGGTTGGAGCTCACGAGAGTTATCGGCGCGTGCATTTCGCGTCGACGCGTCATCGCCACCATCACTCTCTTGCCCCTTTGTCTCCTCGGCTGCTGTGTCAGTCTCGCTTGGCGCTTCATTTGACGCCTTGTGTATCTCAATCGACTGTGCGAGGATGTCGGCAGTGACGCCAGTAATTGCCTCGTGTGCCATGAGGCAGGCAAACTCATAATTGTCCCGCAGCTTCCACAATTGACGGCACGGCGCCAGCACGAGCGAGTGCACCACATCAGGAATGCGCAGCGTGCTCAGCAGCTTTGCGACGCCAGAGGGCTCCACCAGTGGGGAGATGGCAACCGTGATCGCGGCATAGCTCCATGCGGTACGTTGGAAGAGGCGCGACTTGACAAAATCAAGCGCGTCTCTCCTTATGGATCCCTCGTCAACCGATGGCTGCGAGCGCTCAAGCACGATTGAAGGCTCTTCACGCGCTGACTGTTCCAACTGTGCCGAGTGAACATAATCGGGAATGCTGGAGGAATCGGCATCGTGTACAGCTACTGGACTCAGTGCTGCAGCAGGCAGGCCTAGGAGAAGGACCACCGCGCTCAATGCCATGGCACATGGCAGACGTCGACGCCTCATGGGAGTCCGTCCGAAGTCGGCAACTTTCCAAAACTTCTCTTGTACTATCGTACTACATAGGTTCCTACCTGAGTACTTAGGTTCCTAGTCCTATTTTTTGAGAGGCGTGACTTCGACTTCTGTGACCATTCCCACTTTTGGCATTGCCATTGTTACATATCTAGTGAAATGTGAATACTGTACACCGCAAGTACAAGTATACACAGCCACAGCCTCCTGATTCTAGTCCCCAGCAGCCTCACACTGCCGAGTCATTCGGTCGCAGCGTCCCGAGCCCATGTCGATATGAATTCTCATGCGTTCGGATACGGCGTGGGCGGTTTGGATCCGTCCTCCTTTGCGAGGATAGCGTCGACCACGTGCGACTTGCGTTTACTCAAAGGCCTCGATTGGCGCAGCCGCACCTGAGCACACGAGGGGACAGAGCCGATCAAGAGCAACGCAACACCCAGCTCTCCGGAGGCGCGCGTTTGCGGAAGAGATTTGCGGAAGAGATGTGCGGACAGAGAATTGAATGCGAGGGAGCCAAGGCCTCAGACTTAGATGTTCTGGTGTTTGGGATCCCTCAGGAAACATCGGGCCACGTGTGTGGTTTGTCCTCAGCGGCCGGACGCTCAACGCGTGCGCATCGAAGAGAGGAGGCAGACGCGGCAAGAGAGGGCAGAAGAGAAAAACGCGGCAAGAGAAGGAAGAGGAAGCCGTGTCTATTTGAGACGGTGTCTTTTTCGGATTCGTCAACAAGAGAGACACCAGATTCTGATTTCAAGGGGCCAAAGCTTCAGGTGCGCGAGGCTTGCGCGAGGCCTTGCGGCGCTCGAAGCCTCGAAATCGTCCGCAGGCTTCACGCCCTTCGAGGGGCAAGGGAATCTCCAAAAAGACCATGACCGTGTCTCCTACAGAGCTCGAGCTGTGTGTTTTCTCTCTCTCGCCCCCCCCCGTCGTTTTCCCCACATGTCACATCCCTGTCACAACCCCCATTCTTCCCATATCCCTTCTTACCGTGTCTCCTACAGATGCGAGCTCAAACTCGTCATGCGCGAAGAGTTTGATCCTCTTACGGACGATGCGCTCGTACTTGGGGTGTCTCCAGAGCCATGGGATTTGGACGGCAACCTGTGGGGAAGTAATGGCACCCGTCAACAACAAACACGGCCGCGAGGAGGGAAGAGCGAACACTCTTAGGGCCAGTGGAAGGTGACGGCAGTGTGGCGGCGTGTGCAGTGTGTGTGCAGTGTGCACGCGGTTTGTGCGTGAGAAGGCTGACCGTCTTCTGCATCTTGGTCGATGTGACGTGGCCGACAAGCTTCCCCAGCAGCCACTTCGGCGCGCCGCCTTCCCAACCCATGCTTTCACGGGCGCCTGCCGCGGCAGGAGCGTGGCCTTGCTCCCCCTGAACCAGAAGCTCTACTACTGTACACCAGGTACTAAAGGTTTTTATACCCGGTAGGAACCGATTCTTTTTCCGCGGACGGCGCCTCTCATCCGAGCGTGGGCCTGGATGAGAGTGACCGAGCCACTGGGAGAGCTGCTGCACTCTGAGGATGGCGGATCCACCTACACATTCCGCTCTCCGCCCGGCTCTTGCTACACTTCTCCCGCTCACTGCCCTCCACCTCGACTGCCACTGACGATCAAGTACGAGGACGACGCCATCATCGTGGTGGAGAAGCCTGCGATGCTGCCGACTGAGAACACGCGACACATCAAGGACTCAGTGCGTGCGCGGCTTGAGGCCATCCTCACCTCACGTGGCGACCACGCCGACCAGCTCCGCGTCCCACACCGCCTCGACTGGGAGACTTCGGGCCTTCTCGTCGTTGCGCGTACTGCCGAGGCGATGCGATCGCTTGCGAAGCAGTTCGCTGCACACGAGGTGGACAAGGTGTACATTGCCGATGTACTTGGCCTCGGACCCCCTCACGCCTCCGGCACCATCACCCTCCCTCTCGCAGCTGACCTCGAACGGCTGCCGCGTCAAAAAGTCGACTTCGTCAATGGCAAATCTGGTCAGTCTCTCACTACCCATTTTCCCCATATGTCAGACCCCATGTTCCCTACAAATCACCGGATGTTTTCTCTGTCCATGGCAAATCAGCAACTACTGATTGGGAGACGGAGACGGAGATTCTGGTGCATCGTGGTGATGGGGAGGAGACTCAACATACCACAAAGACTCAACATACCACGGAGCCACCTGATCACCATGTGGAATCTTTAGCTCGCCACGCATGGCGGCTGAGGCTGCGACCGCACTCCGGTAGGCGTCATCAGCTTCGAATACACATGGCTTCACTTGGCGCTCCGATCGCCCGCGACTCGCTCTACGGCGGAGAGAGGCTCGAGAGTGTGGAGAGCAGGGCGGAGAGTGACGAGAGTCGGGTTGGGACGAATGAGAGCGCCGCTGGGGGGGTGCTCAGTGATAGGCACCGATCGCTCCACCTGCACGCGGCCGAGCTCGCATTCAGCCACCCGAGCAGCTCTGAGCGTTTGAGTTTTCGATCGGAGCCGCCCTTTCGGGTGGAAGATGTTTGAGCTGCCTGCCCACGCTTGATGGGGCTCCATATACTGTATATATTCATATGGTAGGTACTCCGCTTAGTAATGGGGCGCCCATATATAATACTGTACATGGTACGTGGTACTGGAGCAGCAAAAATGGTGCTACAATCACCGGCTCCAGAGTCCACAAAGTCAAAGTTGTCGTATGTGTTACATGTTGTATTTTGTATTGTATGTACATAATGAGAATACATTAAATCATCACTATCGACTATGTACTGTTCTGATACAGTAGCATTCTATATGTATAAAAGTCAAACGGGGGACGAACCACAGACACAAGACACGCAGGCAAACAAGGGGACACCACCCTTAAGAAGGGAGGTCTATAATTCTTAACTGTTTACATAACGGTTGTGATAACGCCTCCCTTTTTCTTTTTTTTCGCTTCATTATCAATTAGACCCCCGCCCCCTTGCACATCGACTTCTGCCAAGATCCATAGTTGATACGTCCAAGTCAGGGTGGTGGCGTGGTCGCGTCGCTGCTCGTTGCCGAGTTGCTTCCTGAAGAGCCATGGAGCGGCGACCGCTCCTTTCGCGTGAGAACGCGTCCACGTCAGCTGACGCTGGTGAATTCGAAAGGCCGGCTGGTCTCCCGCGCCCCCAGTCCTTCATGTCAAAGCTGCGTTCTCTGGACGAGGATCAGCCAGCAAGCCAGGAGACTCTGCAGGCCGACCTCGACCTGAATGACCGGGATTCGCCGACTGCGCAGCGTATGGTGTCTGAAGCCGCCGCGCCGGTCAGCTTGACGGGCGACTCCAGCTCATGGGCACCAGGCCAGATCCATGTGAGCTCAGCTGCATACATAGCGCCCTCAACGTTTCTCTTCATTTTCGTGTGGTACGTGACTGGTGCGCTCACCAACTCGACCTCGAAGCAAGCTCTCTCGGTTGCAGTTGCAGAGGGCCACGTGGCAAGCCCGCCCTTCATGTCGCTCACGCTCATGCAGCACATCGCCGCCAGCTTTTGGGGCAATGTGAGCCTGCGAGTGCTCTGCCTGCGCCGCTGGAAGCCGCTGCCAGAGTCGGCCAAGAATGTGGGTTTTTTGCGAATGGTGCTCGTCTACTCGATCGGCTTCTGCATGACCAACGGGTCCTTTGGCAAGGTCAACGCCAGCTTCGTCGACACAGTCAAAGCAGGCGAGCCCATCGCCACGATGATCCTCACGGTGCTCTTCTTGAGCGCCGAGAGCGTCACCTTGCCCGTCTGCCTCTCGCTGCTCCCGATCGTCGCTGGCGTGGGCATCTCGTCGATGGCGGAGGCCTCCTTCAATGCCCTGGGGTTCGGCATGGCCATGAGCTCCAACCTCTGCTTCGCCGCGCGCTCCATCTGCGCCAAGCTCCTCCGCTCCGAGCTCGGTAAAACCATGGACAACGCGTCGCTCTTCTGCCACGTGAACATGTATGGCGCGATGCTCTTGCTGCCGCTCGTGCTCTTCTTCGAGGGGAACAGCTTGCTCATCATCTTGCAAGCGCGTGGACCTGCCACCAAACTCTTCTTGCTCAATGGATGCCTCTACTACTTGAATAACCAGATGAACTTTCTCGTCTTGGAGAAGGTTGACGCCGTCACGCACGGTCTCATCAACTGCGGCAGGCGGATTGCGAACATCGCTTTCGCCATCCTCTGGTTCGGCATCCCAGTGAACAGGTATAACGGAGCGGGCATCTCACTCGCCATTCTTGGTGCCTTCTGCTACATGAAGGCAAAGCAGATGAGTGTCGCGGCGCCGCAGCCGAGGAAACCAGCGCCCACGTCGCCCCGGGTGGTACGGAGATTTGCCAAGGCTTACTAGCTTACCGCATCGCTGGTCAATAACGACGCTTGGACCCCGTCACTTTGCCATCATAACCACATCCAATTCTCATCGATTGGCATGTGGATGTTGCTCGTATATGGTTTCTGGACCGAGACCCCATCAGAAAGCAAGCTACTGACCTCATGGATCATTTTGTAGACTTGGCAACCGCGCTCGCCGAGCTGCGAGCACGGGGCTGCCCTTACCGATGCATGACCTTTTATTGTGCGACGATGTCTGCCCACTCCTTTTATGGCCGGCTGGGTCTGGTATTTTTATTATTTTATCGATATAATTCACCTCATCTTCATCTTGATCTTGATCTTCATAATCAACATCAGCAGTTAAAACTTTTGTTATGCTGTACGTATAACGTAAGTACTATTCAGGAGTCACCCCGGCCGACCCTGGCAGGGGATATTTAATTGTGGCGCGTATATATTGCGATATTCGTCGCATACTGATACTCGATACTCTTAAAGACTCTCTTACTCTATCTCTATGATACTCTATGTCTATGTCTATGCGCCTAGGTGTACGTGTACTCGTGTAGGTCTATGTCTTTGTCTATCTCTATGCATTTCTATTGATGATGATGGAATCCAATGGCAATGATATATCATCAGATATAAATATATATAATATCAAATATAATATTTTTAATTTTAATATATATTTTATTAAACATTGTTTTTGAACTGTGCAGCGCGTCCCCTCCACCCCTGGTGCACAATTTACTTCAACTATATTCATATTGAATACTTATTCATCAGGATCGCCTGAGACTGCAGACTCCGACTGTCGTGTTTAAGTTGACGACGACATATGATGTAATAATAACGGCGATCGGTACGATGGATGACTTTGAAGTGCGACTCTCGAGTTGTGCTGCCTCAAGCCCAAGTGCAAGTGTGTAGTGTCGATTCGAACGCATTCACATTGATGCTTGAATTCATGTCGTGAGTTAGCAGAATTTCCATCGGTAATTGCAGTTATTGCAGAGGCACTTCTTTGTTGTTGGCTCGTCGGCCGAGCGCGTCTGCACCTCGACATACTCGGTCTTGAGGCTCTTGCACTTGGGGCACTTGAGAATGCCGTCCTGCAGCTGCTTGCCCGTATACTTGTTGTATGTTTTCTCATCCATGAGAGACATCTTGCTATTCTCCACCCACTTTTGGCGCTGCTTCTTGACCTCTGAGCTGGCCATCTCCTTGACGTCCATGGCGCTCAGATCGTTCACATGAAGCTGCCCGCTCACAACCGACAGGATGAACTCTGGGTTCTTCGGGTCTTTTAGGTTGAACATGAGCGTTCGGAAGCGCGCCTTGTACTCCTTACATGAGGAGCTCCCAAACTTTTCATACATTGCGAGTTCAGCTTCGACAGCCATCTCCGCAGTGTCTGTATCGTGCTCCCTCAGCATGGCAGCGTTGTCCTCCATCCCTTTCTCAAACACACCCTGGAACTTTTGGCGCACAGAGTCGCGGACAGAGTCGCCCGTCGGCATCAGGCGGGAACCTGTCGATCGAGTAGAGTTCTCTGGCTTCACCTCAGCCTTGACGGTGGAGGCGCCGTTACTAGTTGCGTCCTTGGCGCCAGTGGTAGCTTCCGCCTTGACGGCAGGCGCGCCGGCCTCCGCCGCCGACTCAGCTTTAGGCTCTGTCTTTGTCTTGACAGGCTTTGTCGTCGACGGCGCACAGAGTGCCCTCCACTTGTCCACGCACACCTTGGCTGCGGCCGCGGCTTTGCCCCCACCCTTGCTCACCTTGAAGACGGTCTTACTGAGCCGCGAATCACTCAGCACCTGCGCGTGGCGCACGCTCCGCACTCAGAACACCGCAGTCGCATGCGGGATGCAGGGAGCACTGCAGCAGCGTCTCAGCATGCTGACCTGCAGCTTTCCCTTGGCGTCAGCCTCCTGCAGCGCAGACAGGATGTCGAGCAGTTTGTCAACGTCGTCGTCCCCCTTGCTCTGGTATCGCTCGATCTTGCCATTCAGCTCGATGCAGGTGGCCAGGTCCAGGGTGACGCTCATTGCCGCGCCGTCCTTGTCAGTTTTTGGCTACAGTACCCGAAGCGTATTTTCTTAATTTTCGCGCCGCTGTTTTTCGAGCCGCTCATGGCCAGCCCTTCCTCGAATGCAAGTGCTCTAGGAAGCGCTCTGGCCAGCTTCGCAGCTGAGAGCGTCCCGCCCACGGAGCTGCTTCGTGTGACCAAGCTCCAGACAGAAGCGTGCGCTGCTCCACTCTGCCACCCATGCTGCGTTGCCCACTCCATCCGCCGATCAACAGCCTTTCGCGTGCAGTCATGCCGACTATCCACACCTTCGCCACGCCGACGATGGACTCCTGCGCCGCGCCGCGAGCTCCTTATGCGCACATACCTTGTCTTTACCCTCTCTTGCGTCAGAGCTTGGGTGGACTTTCGACTCTCATCCTGTTTAATCATCCAGGCACAAGATACTTCGAGCGGCCAATCAGGACGTGAGTGCCTTCAACCGGGAGTCGAGCCAGGCGCATGCAGCGCTCTCCTCACGCCTCAGCCGCCACGCTAAAGCCCTCACCACCCTCCGATCCGAGCTCATGGACGTTTTCACGCGCGCGGTCGCTCTTCGAAAGAAGATACTCGAGCGCCGCCCAGAGCAGCTGCCTGCCTACGAGGCGGAGCGTGCCAAGCTGGCGGCGGTGGCGGAGACGCCGCGCGAAGAGGGGATACTCGCGCTCCGCCAGAGAGGGCACGTCCATCTGCCTCTGGACGGCGTCGATGCGTCCGCAGGGGCTGTGGCAGCGTGCGGCGCTCTCGGTAACGCTGTCAGCTCAGGCGCTGCAGGGCACTCAAGTCGATCAAGAGGGGGGTCAGACGCGGGAGGGCTCTCAAGTGGATCAAGAGGGGGGTCAGACGCAGTTTCTGGTTGTAGCTCTAGCTCGAGGCTAGGCGACTCTCAAAGTTTGGGAACGTCTCTCAGTCGGGTGCGCCTCAGCTTGACCGCGGCTACGGGCGATGGCGGTGTGCAGGTAGTGGCCCTCGTAGAGATGCGTTAATTGATGCTTATACCCTCAATTAGAATCGACGTAGTGAGATTCATGAGCCTACATAGGGTTCCTAGGTTCCTAGGGAAACTACTGACTGGAGACGGTGAGCTGGGGACTCCCACAACCACACGAGGATATATGCTATAACATTCCTATTTTTGAATCTCAATCTGGTTGAGGCCCTTCCCTCGCAACCTTCTTTGTATGAGCTCGCTGCGTGCCTTTGCATCCCGTGATGCGGGCAGCATCGAGAGGATCAGCTTGAGCTCCTGCTCGTTGGGCACCCTCGCGGTGCCCTGTGCAATCCTCAGCTCCGAAAGCCGCAGAGGTCCTATTGCCTCTCTATGCAGCTTGACAACGTGGCCGTCGCATGCGCCAAGCATCCGCTTGACCTGGTGATTTCTGCCCTCATGCAGCGTCAGACAAACGACCGGCTGCCCCACCGCCTGCGCTGCCTCCATCTCGACTGGTGGACTTGGCAGCGTAGTCTGCAGAGCGGGGTCGGGGGGCCGATGGACGATCTGAAGCGTGGCAGGCAGGCAGTAGCTGCCATCAGCAAGCTCGAGGCCCGCTGCGATTCGTTGGGCAGCATCAGGGTGCAAGGGTCTGATTCCACTGAGCGCCGCCCAGTACTCCTTGCTGATACCACTGTCAGGATCAGTTAGCAGCGCGCCGATGCCGCCGTCAGTGCCCAGAAGCATCAGGCCTGTCGTATCCTTGTCTAGCCTCCCGAAGAAGGAGAGTGTGTGATGCCGCTGATGGTCTGTGAGGAGCCTGAAGATGCTGCGCTCGGAGCTGCTGGCGCCCTCGCAAACCACGCCGCTCGGCTTGTTGAACAGTAGCAGCCGCTGGAAGGCGCGTGCGGGATCGAGCCGCACTCCGTCAAGGGTCACCTCTTCGGCGGGGATGAGCACCTGATGAGATGGCTCGGAGACGACTTGAGCGTCCACGCGGACGCGATCGCTTCGTATCAGCGCCGCCGCCTCCTGCAGCGACAGGTGTCCCTTTTCCTTGGCGGACAGCCTGACCACATGCTCCAGCCGCATCGTCAGGATCCAGCACGGCCTTGCAGGCGACACCGTCGAACATGCGAATCCGGTCCTACCAGGTAGGTCCTGAGGTCGGCTAGATATAGTACTACGGTACCTTACCTCGGTACCCGATAGGCGATTTTTTGCCGATCTCATGGCCGACGCTGCGAGAGCGAGCTTGCTCGCAGAGAGCGCTGAGCACCTGGCGCACCTGCATGCGTCGGGAGCGTGTGGACGGAAGCGTGCGGTGACGATTCGCGCCTCGCGCCCACCTGCGGGCGGCGCAGGGGCGCTCAGGCCCGGTGAGAAGCTCGTGCATTTGCAGCGCCACGGCCAAGGATTCCACAACCTACTGGGTGACCTCTACCGCCAATTCGGCAAGAAGTTCGACTCGACGGGTGGGAACACCAAGGGAAGTCCGTACGTGCTCCCCGAGCTCCTCGACCCACCGCTCACCGCCGTCGGTCGCCAGCAGTGCCACGGAGCGCAACCGCTCGCTCGATCGCTCTCGCCGAAGCTCGTGATCGTCTCTCCGCTGTGCCGTGCGGTGCAGACTGCGCTGCTCACGTTCGATCACCTGCTCCCACGCCAACCTCCCAGCCTCCTCTCCACGCTCCTCCCCTCGCTATTCACCCCACGCACCGTGCCCTTCATTGCTGTCGAGAGCGCTAGGGAGACTTTCGGTAGACATACCTGCGACCAGCGGCGCAGTGTGAGTGAAATCAAGGCGGAGTTTGGTGGGTCGGTGGACTTTTCTCTGATGGATGAGGAGACAGACACGCTCTGGACTCCCGAAGAGCGCGAACCCGTCTCCGATGAGGTCGAGCGGATCTATGCATTTTTGCTCTTCTTACGCTCGAGAGCCGAGGATGAAATTGCACTCGTGTCACATTCCTCTTGGCTCTTTACACTTCTGAATGGGGTGGTCGAGGTGGAGGATTCGGAGATGGGACTCTGGTTCGCAACCTGCGAAATACGCTCCGTCGTACTCACGTGGGAGGACGCATGACGAATTCGAGATTGTCAGAGATCCGCTCATCATATGGGTGGGCGCTTCAGTTTGAGGGGGAAGGAGTCAAGGATAAAGTAATTGCGGATCTAATTAATTACAGGTCCGCTCATCATATAGGTGGGCGCTTCCGTTTGAGGGGGAATGCAAAGATACAGATAGAGTAATTGTATAATCAATCAGAATCATGACTAATACTAATATTAGCATAATTCGCAATTCTATTCAATTCGTCCAATTTCAATTATTATTCGAACATCAATACTGGAATACATCATATTCATATATTTTATATATGCAATATCGGTGAATATGCATACCGGAATATCAATATATATGAAGATCAACATCATGACGACATTGACATTTCACATTATATTAATCTTAATCTAAATCTAAACATTATGATTATATCCAAATGTCAATTTGATTTGATCATTGATGTGCACATACTTATGATCTTGATGCGGCCAATAAGGTGTCGCGAGCCAAAGAGTCGAATTCAAAACG
>MDSY01055430.1_pt1 | contig 14447 bp, 14 predicted proteins | sample 811131 | NCBI WGS metagenome assembly MDSY01 (sample SAMN05326643, study PRJNA326480) | marine metagenome | isolation source: seawater | place: Atlantic Ocean: South West | collected 2010 | reverse complement strand
TGCTGTAGTTGTTCCGTCGCCAGCATTATCATTTGTTTTACTAGCAACTTCTTTAACCATCTGAGCACCCATGTTTTCAAATTTATCTTCAAGCTCAATTTCTTTTGCTACAGAAACACCATCCTTTGTAGTTCTAGGTGCTCCATATGATTTATCCATTACAACATTACGACCTTTAGGTCCAAGTGTAACTTTTACTGCATTAGCAAGTATGTTTACGCCGTTAAGCATTTTTGTTCTTGCTTCAGTACCAAATTTAATTATTTTTGCCATTTCTATCTCCTTTTTAATTCTTTATTTTTTACTTTTGGATATCCCCATGATGTCTGATTCTTTCATGATGCTATATTCTTTTCCGTCTATTTTTACGTCTGTGCCAGACCATTTTCCAAAGAGCACTAAATCTCCTACCTTAACATCCATTGGAACAGTTTTTCCGGATTCTGTTATCGCACCACCACCAATCGCAACTACTTCTCCTTCTTGGGGCTTCTCTTTAGCTGTGTCAGGAATAATAATTCCTCCAGCTGTTTTTTCTTCACTTTCAAGTACCTTAATTAGTACTCTGTCATGCAAGGGCCTAAATTTCATATATTTCTCCTATAATTTTGTATGTAAAGTTGATATGGTGAGTTTTGTTAAAATTTCAAGTATAAATCCAATTAATATCAAAAAAGACCTAATATTGCTATATTTTATCAATTTTTCTATAAGAAGTATTAAAAGGAGCCTTAAAAATTGAAAAAACTAAACCATCTATCCGAAGTTTATAAATTATACGATGTATTTATAATAGATCTTTGGGGCGTAATGCACAACGGAATTGAACTTAATTCTAATGCAATGAAAGCTGTAGAAAATTTAAAAAAAAACAATAAGAAGGTAATTTTTTTATCAAATGCTCCAAGACCGAGTTCACAAGTAAAAATTTTTTTAAAAAAAATTAACATGAAAGAAGAATATTTAAAAAATATTATGACTTCAGGAGAGGCCTCTATACATGCTTTAAAAAACAACCAGTTTGGAAAAAATTTTTATCATTTAGGACCAGTAAGAGATGAGTCAATATTTGAAGATTTTAAAGAAAATCGAACTAGTTTAGAAAATTGTGATTTTATTTTATGTACAGGTTTATTTGAAAACAAAGAGAATAGCCTAGACTATTATGAAAACTTATTGAAAAAAAATTTGTTTAAAACGTTTATATGCACTAATCCAGATTTAATTGTACATAGAGGAGAAATTAAAGAATACTGCGCTGGAAAAATAGCCCAGATTTTTGAAAAAATAGGTGGCAAGGTAGTTTATTTTGGTAAGCCGTATAAAGAAATATATAAATTATGCTTAAAAGAAAATGAAAAAGTGATTGCAATAGGTGATAATCTTAGAACTGATATAAAGGGTGCAAATAATATGAAAATAGATTCAATTTTTATTACAAGCGGCGTACATAGGACAGAATTTGATGGTAATAAAAATTTAGAAAATCTTTTAGATAAACACAGGGTAAAAGCAAGTTATTTTCAAGAACAGCTTTACTGGTAAAATGATTGTTTATAATAATTTAAAAATCAAACACAAATATAAAAATTCTGCAATAGCTATTGGAAATTTTGATGGACTACATCTAGGACATAAAAAAGTTTTAAATCAATGCAGGATAATAGCAAAAAAAAATAAAATTAAGTTTGGCCTACTAACGTTTGAACCAGTTCCTGTTTTATTTTTTAATCCAAAAATAAAAAACCATAAAATTAATAGTATTGAACAAAAAAAATTTTTTCTTAATAAGTTAAATTTAGATTTTTTAATAATTATTAAATTTAATAAACTTTTTTCTAGCCTTAGTTCAGAAAGCTTTATTAAAAAATTATTATATAAAAAAATTAATTGTAAATATATTTTTGTAAGTAAAAACTTTAAATTTGGAAAGGGAAGATTAGGAAATATTAAAACACTAAAAAAATTTGAAAAAAAATATTTATATAAAACAGTGGTTATAAATCCTTTTAAAAGAAATAAAAAATTGATTTCATCTTCTATAATTAGAAAAAAAATTACAGAAGGTAAAGTCGTTGATGCTCAAAAACTTTTAGGAAGACCTTGGAGCATCCAAGGTATAGTAATAAAAGGAAATCAAAGGGGGAGAAAAATTGGTTTTCCAACATGTAATATAAGTTTAGCAGACTATATAATACCAAAACTAGGTGTTTATTCAGTTGAGGTAGAAACAAAATTTTTTAAAAGAAAAGGAATAGCAAATATAGGCTATAGACCAACTTTTAGAGGAAAGAAGTTGCTTTTAGAGGTTAATATATTTGGAATAAACTCGAATTTATATAAAAAGACTATAAAAGTTAATTTTATTAAATTTATAAGAAAAGAAAAAAAATTTAAGGGTGTTAGTCAACTTAAAGAACAAATAAAAAAAGATATCGCTATAGCAAAAAAATAATGTCTAAAGAAAGCATACAGCTCCCAAAAACCGCTTTTTCAATGAAAGCTAACTTGCCAAATAAAGAGCCAATTATTTTGGATAAATGGGAAAGAAATCAACTATTTAATAAGATAAGAAAAAATTCAAAAGGTAATGAAAAATTTATATTACATGATGGACCTCCTTACGCAAATGGTCATATACACATGGGTACAGCGCTTAATAAAATTTTAAAAGATATTATTGTAAGATTTCATCAAATGAATGGAAAAGATGCAGTTTATGTTCCAGGGTGGGATTGTCATGGATTGCCAATAGAATGGAAAATAGAGGAACAGTATAAAAAAAAGAAAAAAAATAAAGATGAGGTGCCCATAAAAGATTTTAGAAATGAATGTCGAGAATTTGCCAATCAATGGATTAATATTCATGTAAAAGAATTTAAAAGACTTGGAGTTTCGGGTGATTTTGATAATTTTTATTCCACAATGAGCTTTGACGCAGAAGCTCAAATCGTGAGAGAATTGGGAAAATTTTTACTAGATGGAAGCTTATATCAGGGCTTTAAACCAGTTTTTTGGTCAACAGTAGAAAAAACCGCATTAGCAGATGCGGAAGTAGAATACAAAGACCATACTTCAAATACAATTTTTGTTCCATTTAAAGTTAAAAGAACAAATAAATCATTCCTTGAAGATACAAGCATAATTATTTGGACTACTACTCCATGGACAATTCCAGCAAATAAAGCTTTAGCATTTAATAGCAGTATTGATTATTCAGTTGTTGAAATAAATAAATTAACTAATTTTAATAGTAAAAAAATTGTAGTAGCCACTAATCTTTTAGATTCAATAACAAAAGAATGTGAAATAAGTGAGTTTAAAATTGTAAAAAATTTTAAAGGATCAGAATTTAAAGAAACAATATGTTGCCATCCCTTTGAAAAAATAGGTTACAAATATGATGTGCCCATGTTAGATGCTAGGTTCGTAAATCTAGAACAAGGTACAGGAATAGTTCATTGTGCACCAAGCCATGGGCCAGATGATTTTAATTTATGCTTAAAAAACAATATTTCTTCAAAATATACAGTAGATAATGCTGGCTATTACACAGATGAAATTCCCTTCTTTTCTAAGACTCATGTTTTTAAAGCTGATCAAATTATTATTGAAAAATTGAAAGAAGAAAAAAAATTATTAAAAAATGATAAACTTCAACATAGCTATCCACATTCATGGAGATCTAAAGCTCCGTTAATTTATAGAGCAACACCTCAATGGTTTATTTCAATGGAAAAAAATTCTTTAAGAAAAAAAGCAATAAAAGCGATTAATGAAACTACATTTTATCCACCCAAAGGAAAAGAAAGATTATTATCAATGATAGAGGGACGACCAGACTGGTGCGTCTCTCGACAAAGAACATGGGGTGTTCCTCTGCCAATTTTTATTAATAAAAACACCAAAGAACCTCTGAGGGATAAAGATGTTATAAATCGAATAGCAGATATTTATGAAAAAGAGGGTTCAGATTGTTGGTTTTTAGATGATGCAAAAAGATTTTTAGGTGACAAATATAAAGTTGAAGATTACGAAAAACTTAAAGATATAGTTGAAGTTTGGTTTGATAGTGGATCTACACATAGTTTTGTCCTAGAAAAAAGAAAAGATCTTAAATGGCCTGCAGATATGTATCTTGAAGGCTCAGATCAACATAGAGGCTGGTTCCACTCATCATTATTACAATCTTGTGGAACAAGAGGAAGAGCTCCATATGAAAGTATTTTGTCTCATGGATTTGTTGTGGATGGCAAGGGGTTAAAAATGTCAAAATCTTCAGGAAATGTAATATCACCTGATGATATTCTAAAAAATTATGGTGCAGATATACTCAGAGCTTGGGTCGCTTCGTCTGACTATGCTGAAGATTTAAGAATAGATAATAGTATTTTGGCGCAGCACGCTGAATCATATAGAAAAATTAGAAATACCTTCAGGTTTATAATGGGCAATATTCAAGATAATTTTGAAAAACAAGATTTTGATAAAATAGAAATTAAAAAGTTTTCAGAATTAGAAAGATATATTTTACATAAATTATTTTATGTTGATAAATTAGTTAAAAGTAATTTAAAAAATTATAATTTCCATAAGCTTTATAAAGAGATGCTTAATTTTTGCACATTAGACTTATCATCATTCTATTTCGACATAAGAAAAGATGTTCTTTATTGCAATAGCACAAAATCTAAAGAACGACAGGAATGCATTATAGTCTTAAACATAATATTAGAATGCTTATTGAAATGGTTTGCGCCTATTTTTGTTTTTACAACAGAAGAAATTTTTAGTTTATTAGAAAAAAATGAAGAAAGTATTCATGAAACTACCTTTGTTAGTATTCCAAAAAAATGGGAAGATAATATATTAGATGAAAAATGGAAAAAACTTTTTAAAATAAAACAAGAAGTCAATATAGCAATTGAAGAGAAAAGAGCATCTAAAGAAATTGGTTCAAGTTTAGAAGCTCAAATAGAAATACATACTAACACTGAAAATTATAAATTAATGGAAGGTTTAGATTTAGCAGAATATTTTATTACATCAAAAGCAGCAAAACAAAAAAACCGTGATGATAAAGATCAGACTAAAATTTCAGTAAAAAAAACTGAAGGCAATAAGTGCCCGAGATGCTGGAAAGTAATTAATGATAAGTGTGTAAGATGTGAAAAAGTTATGCAAGAGTTAAATTAGTTAAATGAATTTAATAGAAGAAATAAAAAAAATATTAAATAAAATTTCATTTAAAAATAGTTTTATTTGTTCATTAACTGTTTTAGGTGTGTTTTTAATAGATAGATTTACAAAAAAAAAAGTTATTGAGAATTTGTTAAATCATAATGAAGTATATATAAATGATTTCCTGAATTTAAGTTTAGTTTTTAATACTGGTATAGGATTTGGTATTTTAAGTTTCAATGCAAGTATTGCATACCACTTAATTACATTAATTATATTTTTAATTTTATTTATTTTGATTTACTTAATAATTAAATCTATTTTTTTCGAAAAAATTTTATATTCGTTAATTTTAGGTGGAGCACTCGGCAATTTGTACGACAGAGTTATATATTTTGCTGTTCCAGATTTTATTGATATACACTTTAAAGAATATCACTGGTTTACATTTAATATTGCGGATATATTTATATCTTTAGGAGTGATTTTACTCTTATTAAACGAATGGATTTTTAAAAAAAGATGAAAATAAATAAAAATATTTTAATAATAATTATCTTTAGCTATATCTTTAGTTCGTGTGGAGTGTTGAAAGAATCAGGAAAAATTCTGAGGAATGAAAAAACTTCAACAACAGATGAGTTCTTAATTAAAAAGAAAGACCCTTTAACAACACCACCAGATTTTGATAAATTACCAATACCAAGTGCAACTAAAAAAAAGGTAGATAACAGCGACAATAGTTTAAAGAGAATACTAAATTCATCAGAAGAAAAAAATAAAAAAACTTTGAATAAAAGTAGCGATTCAATAGAAAAATCAATTATTGAAAAAATTAGACGATGACTAAGAAACTAAATTTTTTAATCAATAATCAATTTGATATTGTTAATTTTAAAAACTATCAAACTAACAAAATAAAAGTAAAAAAAAATATAGAAACAATATCAAAAAATATAAATTATACAAAAAATATATTTTATTCATTTAGTAAAAATTTTAAATATACTTTTTCGATTAATGATTTAAAAAAATTTCAAAAATATAAGGTAGTTATAATAATAGGGATGGGAGGCTCGTCCCTTGGGTCCAAAGCCGTATATTCTTTTTTAAAACATAAAGTTAAAAAAAAATTTATATTTTTTGAAAATCTTGACGTTGTTCAAATACAAAGTGTAAAAAAAGAATATAATTTTAAAAGCTCTCTTTTTATCATAATATCAAAATCAGGAAATACGCATGAAACTTTACTTAATTTTAGCGTATTAAAAAGCAATAATATCAATAATAAGAATACAATAATTATTACTGAAAAAAATAATAATCAATTATATCAATATTCAAAAAAAGAAAAAATTTCCCTATACGAACACAGAAATTTTATTGGTGGAAGGTATTCTGTCTTCACGGAAGTTGCAATGTTACCTGCTCAACTAATGGGATTAAACACTAAAGCTTTAAGCAAGTATTCACAAGATTACTTAAAAGGGAAAAAAAAGAAACACCTAATAGATAACGTATCAAAGATAAAATATTTTTTTACTGCTAAAAACATGAGTTCTATAATTTTACTTAATTTTTGCCCTCAATTAAATGATTTTCTTTTTTGGTGTCAACAGCTTATAGCTGAAAGTTTGGGAAAAAAAGGACAAGGATTATTACCAGTTGTATCTAGTGCACCAAAAGACCATCATAGCTTACTGCAATTATATTTAGACGGACCAAAAGATAAATTATTTTATATATTTAGCGCGGATAAAAAAAGTAACATTTTTTCTAAAAAAAACTTATTTGGACCAACTTTTTCCATAACAAATAAAAAAGATTTAACTAAAATAATCAACGCTCAAAAAGATGCAATTAAAGAAGCCCTTAAAGATAAAAAAATTCCATTTAGAGAGTTTACAATTTCTTCTTTTGATGAAAAAGTTTTAGGAGAGTTATTCTCATATTTTATTCTTGAAACATATTTGATTGGAAAATTGATGGGTATAAATCCCCTTGATCAGCCCGCAGTAGAGAAAGTTAAAATATTAACTAAAAAAAACTTACTTAAAAATTCCCAAAAATAATTTTTGATCTTCCATATTTTTTTAATATTTTAACATTAAAAATTTCATCAAGGTTGTCATTCGAAAGTTTTTCTCTATGCACTATTATTAAATGATTTTTTTTTACAATTTTTAATTTTTTAAGAACTTTTATCTCGTCAATAAAATGATTTGATGAAAAAGGAGGATCAAAAAATATAATATCAAATTTATCTTTATTGAGTCTTTTCAAATAAAAATCTACCTTTCCTGCTAGAATATTACATTTTTTAGTTATCTTTAAATTATCTAAATTTATATTTAAGGTATTGATAGCCTCATTATTCTCTTCAATAAAAGTAACTTTATTAGCACCTCTGGAAATACATTCTATACCAAACGAACCTATTCCTGAGTACAAGTCAAGAATATTTGATTTTTCCATATTTATATCAAAAGAGTTTGAGTGCTCAATAATATTAAAAATATTTTCTCTCACCATGTCTTTCAAGGGTCTAGTAATATTGCTTGAAGAAAAAATAATTTTTTTTCTTTTTAAATTTCCACCTATTATTCTCATATAAATTATATAACTTTGTTACCTATGTCTTTACGGTAAAAGCCATATTTCCAATTAATTTTTCTAATTAATTTTATAATATTTTTTCTAATTTTTAGAAAAGAATTTCCAGTTCCAGTTATGTTCAACACTCTACCACCAGTAGATATAATTTTATTATTTTCTTTTTTCGTTCCGGCATGAAAAATAAATAAATTTTTACTGTATCGAATTTTTTGTATATTTTTAATTTCTTTGTTTTTTTTATATTTATGGGGGTATCCTCTGGAGCATAAAACAATAGTCATACATTTAATCATTTTCCACTTAATTTTAATTTTAGATAAATTATTTTCTACTGCAGCAAATATAATATCTAAAAAATCATTTTTAATTCTTGGAAGTATTACTTGGCATTCTGGATCACCCATTCTAACATTGAATTCAATTAAATAAGGATTATTATCTTTAATCATTAAACCAACATATAAAAAACCAGTATAAGGATTGCCACTTTTTTTTAATCCTTTTAACGTTGGTTTAACTATTCTATTTATTATTTTTATATTTAATTCATTATTAATTGCTGGTGCGGGTGAGTATGCTCCCATTCCACCCGTATTTGGCCCAGTGTCATTTTCACCAACTCGTTTGTGGTCTTGAGCAGAGCCTATAAAAGCATAATTCTTTTTATCAACTACTACAAAATAACTTAATTCCTCACCTTCTAAAAATTCTTCAATTACTAATTTTTTTGAACTTTTGAATTTACCAGAAAAAATTTCACCACTTATTTTAAGAGCGTGCTTTTTATTTTTGCATATAAAAACACCTTTTCCAGCAGCTAGTCCATCTGCTTTAACCACAATAGGAAATTTAGAATTTTTTAAAAATATTTTTACATCTTTTACATTTTTGCAAATCTTGAACGAGGCAGTTGGAATTTGATATTTTTTACAAATTAGCTTCATAAAAGCTTTTGATCCCTCCAACTTAGCAGCAAATTTATTGGGTCCAAAAACCTTAATATTATTTTTTTCTAAAAAATCAACTATTCCTTTAACAAGAGGCTGTTCAGGACCTACAATTATTAGGTCAATTTTTTTTAGTTTAATAAAAGCTAGAAATTTTTTAAATTTTAAATAATCTATATTTGTATTAATTGCTATCTTAGAAGTGCCTGCATTACCTGGAAAACAATAGATATTATTTGCTTTTTTAGATGTGCATATTTTTTGACATAAAGCGTGTTCTCTACCACCATTTCCAATTATACCAATATTCATATGATAAAATAATATATATATTATTCTTTGATATGAACAAATTAAAAGCAAAAATAAAATATCTTCCTAATAGTTTTGAAATAATTGATGATGGGCAATACGTAATTTGTGCTGTTTCAAAAAAACAAATTCCATTAAATGAACTAAATTATTGGAATGTTGAACTTCAAGAGGCCTATTTTTCTCCTGCAGAAGCTAAAATAAGATTTAATGAAGTAAATAAAATATAATAGTTATTTCCATCTATTGTGGGTTAAAATCCACTGAGAAGGATCTTTAACTATCATGCTTTCAATAATCTTATTTAATTTTAATGTAATCTCCTTTTTGTCTATATCTAAATTATCTGATGGTACTATTTTAATTGGTGTTAAAATTTCCATTGTAAATTTTTTTTCATCTCGACAAATGTATATTGGAACAATTTCACACTGAAATTTTATTGCTAGCTGAAAAGGTAAAGTAGTAGTTAAAGCATTCTCATTAAAAAAGGGTAAAAGCTTACCTTCACTAACTCTTTGATCAATCATAAGTGCAATAGAAAAATTATTTTTTAGATATTGTATCGATGATTTAACACCACCGATACCTTTTTTAATTTGATTTTTACAAACATATTTTCTTCTTAAATACTCCATAAATGGATTGAGAAAAAAATTATTAAGAGGTCTATAGATTGAGGCAAAATTTATTTTTTTTTTAGTAAGCTCCATAGACATTAGTTCAAAATTAGCAAAGTGCCCAGATACAAAAATTACAGGTTTATTGCTAGCAGCAATTTTATTTAGAATATCTTCACCCTTAACTGAAATATGATTATTATTTTTTTTAAATCGATGCAGATAAATATATTCTACAAAAGTCATTGCATAATTTGACCACATCTTATGACTTATTCTTTTTTTATCTTCTAATGAAAAATTATTTACTTTATTTAAATTATTATTAATAATTGTTTGTGATCTAAATAGAGGACCAAATAATATGAAAATTTTTCCAAAAATATATCTACTTATATTTAATCCTATAATTTTAACTATAAAGAAAAGAAAATAGATTATTAATGATTGAAAAAAATATTTTATAATTTTCATTTTATGTTTTTAAAACCTCTTCTATAAATTTATCCTTATCTAATATCTCTAACTTTACAGCTAAATATTTTATATAGTTTATTCCTTTGTTTTTAATTCTAAAATAATCTTTTTCAGTGGTAATTAAATCTACATTAAGATTATCTGCTTCTTGTTTCAATTTAATTATTTCTTTCAAAGTAAAATTATAGTGGTCAGGAAATACTATTTTTTTTTTTATTTTAATTTTATTTTCACTTAGTAAATCAAAAAAATTTTCAGGATTTCCTATGCCCGCAAAAGCTAAGTAAGAATTTTTTTTAAAATTTTCAATAAACTTTGGTTGATATTTAGAGTAAAAAAACTTTATATTTTGAGAAATTTTTTTTATTTTATTTTCTAAATCTTGATCATAATTACCATTGATCATTACTATATTGCAATTCTTCATTGCGTCTAAAGGTTCTCTCAAAGGACCAGAAGGTAAAATTCTTTCATTACCAAAATTTTGTTTTTGATTAACGCAAATTATATTTAAATTTTTTTTAATGGAACAATCCTGATAACCATCGTCAAGTATTATAAAATCGTGGCCTAGTTCTTCAGCATTTTTGATGGCTCTAGATCTTTCAATATCAACAAATAAATTGCCTTCATTATTATTAATTAAATTGATTTCATCATTATGATCTTTATAAAATTTTCTCACAATAGCTGGGTTCTTATTTTTATTTTTTAATTCTTTTGAAATCAATAAACTTAAAGGTGTTTTTCCAGTTCCTCCTAAATAAATATTTCCCACACAAATAATTGGAATATTAAACATTATAGGTTTTGTAAATTTTTTTTTAAAAAATATTGCAATTAATAAAATGTATGAAAAGGGAATTAAAATAATTGAAAAAATATGATTTTTTTTATTCCAAAATTTAGGTTTATTAAACTTCATTATTATAAAAAATTATTAAGTTCTTTAACTGTTTTATTTTTAATCTCTTCTCCAAATTCCTGTATAACATTAATTTTTTCAATATCTTCTTTTTTTACTTCATTTAAATCTTTAATAACATCTTGTGATAGCTCCTTATAATTTTCAACTTTTTTTGAAATATTTAACTCTTCAAGATATTTATAGATTTCTTTAAAATTATTTACAAATGGTCCACTATATATTCTACATCCAAGCTTAGCAGCTTCTATAGGATTTTGGCCGCTAGTAGATTTAAGTTTTTGCAAAATAGATTTACCCATAAATACACTTTTGCAACATTGATAATATCCAGAAAGCTCACCAAATGAGTCAACTATAATTAATTCTTTATTACGATCTATCATTTGAAGCGGTTTTAAAATTTGAGTTTTTAAATTATATCTACTGGCTAAATTACTTATATCTTCGACTCTATTAATATGTCTAGGAGCTATAATTGTAATTACATTATTATATTTTTTTTTTATTTCAAAGTGTGTTTTTATACAAATCTCCTCCTCACCCTCATGAGTGCTAGCAGCTAACCATGTATTAGAATTTTTTAAATATGTAGAATTTTGATTGTCCAATAAAGTTTTTTTTTGATAAACAGAAAATTTTAAATTTCCGAAAAATTTAATATTATTTACACCTAATTTTTCTAAATAACTTGAAGATTTTAAGCTTGAGCTTAGACATAAATCAAAATTACTAAATATTTTTTTTGCAAAATTCTTTAAATATAACCATTTTTTAAAAGATTTTTCTGTAATTCTTCCATTCAATAAAACTAAAGGTATTTTTTTTAATTTTATTTCAGTTAAAAAATTTGGCCAAATTTCTGAGTCAACAAATATAACCATTGAGGGCCTCCATGATTTTAAAAATTTTTTAACAATAAAATGACAATCAATAGGAAAATATCTATGTAAAATATTTTTTTGTTCAAAAAATTTTTTTTCAAAGAGCTTTCCTGAACTTAATGTAACAGTTGTAATCAAAAATTTAAGTTGATTATTTTTTTTGCTCCATTCCTCAATTATAGGAATAATACTTAGCATTTCTCCTATACTTGCGGCATGAAACCAAATAAGTTTATCTAATTTATTTTTTCTAGGCGAGAATGAATTATAAAAAATTTTTTCTTTAAATCTAACGGGATCTTCTTTCTTTAAAAATTTTCTTAAAATAATAACAATGGTTATTATTGGATATAAAAATACAGATAAAAATTTATATAAAAATAACATTCTATGCTATTTGTTTTTGATACAGAGTTTTGTATTCTTCACACTTATCGAGTAACTCGGTATGCTTTCCAGAATTAATTATCTCTCCATTTTTTAAAACAAAGATTTTATCTGCATTTAAAACTGTTGATAATCTATGTGCTATAACTAAAGTAGTTTTATTTTTTGTTAAGTTTTTTATTGCATTTTGAACTATTTCTTCTGATTTTGCATCTAAAGCTGATGTCGCTTCATCCAAAAGTATTATTGGTGCATTTTTTAAAACAGCTCTGGCTATTGAAATTCTTTGTTTTTGGCCACCTGATAATCTAACCCCATTTTCTCCAATAACAGTTTTGTATCCTTCTGGAAGTTTTTGAATAAAACTGTGCGCTGCAGCAAACTCACACGCGTTGATCACTTCCTTAAAACTAGCCGTAGGTTTAGCGTACATAATATTTGCTTCAACTGTATCGTCAAAAAGCACCACGTCTTGACTAACTAGTGATATATTTTTTCTTAGTGATTTAAGCGACACTTCACTAATATCTTGAGCATCTATTTTTATAGATCCATTTTGACAGTTATAAAACCTAGGTATCAGATTTATAATTGTGCTTTTTCCAGCCCCACTATGTCCAACGAATGCAGTTAGTGACCCGCCATCAATTTTTAAATTAATATTTTTTACTGCTTTTTCTTTTGAATTTTTATATTCAAAACTAACATCATCAAAAGACATATCTGAGTTTAATATATTTAATTTTTTTTCTAAATCATTATTAATTAATATTGGTTTATCTATTATTTCAAAAATTCTTTTCGCCCCTGCCGAGCCTTGATAAAATAACATATTAATAGTAGCTAAAGATCTGACAGGTTGATAAGCTAACATCATTGCGGTTAAAAAAGAAAAAAAGTTATTTACACCTATCTCATCTTTTGCAATTAGAATACCTGAATAAAAAATAAATCCAGCTATCATTATACCAGTTAAAATTTCCATAATAGGTGTTGCTCTAATTTGTATTGTTCCTATTTTGATCATTTTATTATTTAAATCATTTACTGCTTGGTTTGCTCTTGTTTGCTCATAATCTTCAGCTTGATATATTTTAATAATTCTTGATCCTCTAACTATTTCGGATAGAAATGTTGATAATTTTCCAGAAAGAAAAGTACTTTCAGTAGTTGCTTTACCTATTCTTTTCCCCAAAGATCTTGCAACTAAAGTAGATAGAGGAATCATTAAAATTGCAAATAAAGCTAATTTCCAATTTTGATAAAACATAAGCGAGACTAATGCGGCCAAAGTAATGCTATCTTTCATAATATTCAAAACACCTACGCTTACAAGTTGCTGAACTAAATGCGCATCATATAAAAAATTAGATATAAATTTTGCTGAATGCTTACCATCTATGGTTTCAGTATCAGACAATAAAATTTTTTCTGACATTTGTTTTTGAAGCGTACCAGCTATCCAGTAGCCTACTTTTATAATATTTACTCTGGCAAAATACAGGGATAATCCTTTACCTGAAAAAGATAAAATTATAGCAATAGGAATTAAATATGAATAAGTAACATTTTTTTCAATAAATATTTTTTTTACAGCAGGATCCAAAAGCCAAGCTATGCTTGCCGTACATCCTGCCACAATTACAGATAAAAAAAGAGAAAGCACAATTCTTTTAAAGTATTTTTTTACGTAACTTTTAAATAGGCGTTTAATAATTATTTTAAGCTCAGGAAGTTTCATTAGATCAATATATATAAAAACAATGTCAGCCCAGAAAAATTATTTAATTTAAATGCTTTAAGGCAATCTTTTGGTTTATTAAAATTAAAGATATAAATTTGCAATACTAGAGTTAAAACAAAAATAAAAAAAAATATACTTTTAAAGTTAAAATTTAAGGAATCTTTGAATAAACAAGCAATTAATAAAGTTGTACAGCTGTAACAGAATCCAATAAAAATTTTTGGATTTTTTTTAAATTTTATAGAGGTTGATTTCATTCCAATTATTTCATCATCATTTACATCTTGCAGACCATAAATCGTGTCATAGCCTAATGTCCAAAATATGGCCGCTATATATAGTATAATAATCTCA
>MDSY01051457.1_pt1 | contig 14447 bp, 13 predicted proteins | sample 811131 | NCBI WGS metagenome assembly MDSY01 (sample SAMN05326643, study PRJNA326480) | marine metagenome | isolation source: seawater | place: Atlantic Ocean: South West | collected 2010 | reverse complement strand
TATAAAAATCATATTTAATATTTGAAAGTTCTTTATCACACAAATTCTTAAATGATGAGCAACATTCTATGACTTCCTCAACATTACAACATGATTGAGTATTAGTTGCTAAAACACAAATAGCATCTACATCTTCATGACAAGTAGATTGAGAATCTCCAATTGCAATCATACTTTTTTCATCACATGTTATCTTAGAAACATTAAATCCTATACTAAGAAACAGAACAAATGAAGCTAGTAAATAAACTCCTATTTTATATAATATTTTTTTCATTTCTGTAAGTAAAGATATAAAATATCTATTTAATCAAAGCTTTTGATAGTGTTTACTATAATGTCTATACAACTTAAAAGCTCCTCTTCTGAAATTACTAGTGGTGGAGCAAAGCGAATAATATTTCCATGAGTAGGTTTTGCTAAAAGACCATTATCTCGTAAAGCTAAACACATATCCCAAGCCGTAGAACTATCCTCAGCATCATTAATAACGATAGCATTTAAAAGCCCCTTCCCTCTTACTAATTTTACAATATTTGTTGATGCTAATCTTTTATTAAGTTCACTTCTAAATAATTTACCTAAAACATTAGCATTACCAGCTAAATCTTCATCCATCACTACTTCTAAAGCTGCTTGAGCTACTTTACAAGCTAAAGGGTTTCCACCAAATGTTGAGCCATGCTCACCTGGCTGAATACAAAGCATAACATCATCATCAGCGAGAACAGCAGAGATAGGTAATACTCCTCCTGAAATAGCTTTTCCTAAAATTAAAATATCTGGTCGAGCATCTTCAAAATCACAAGCTAGCATCTTGCCAGTACGTGCAATACCAGTTTGAACCTCATCAGCAATAAACAAAACATTGTATTTAGTACATAATGCTCTAACTCCTGAAAGATAACCTTCATCAGGTACAACTACACCTGCTTCTCCTTGAATAGGCTCTACCATAAAAGCAGCAACATTTGTATCCTGAAATTCATGCTCTAACGCACTCAAGTCATTATATGGAATTAAACTATATCCTGGCATATATGGACCGAATCCTTTATAAGACAATGGATCATCAGAACTTGATATGGCTGCTAATGTCCTGCCCCAAAAATTTCCATTAGCAAAAATTATTCTAGCCTTATCTTCTGCAATACCTTTTTTCATATACCCCCATTTTCTAGCAAGCTTATTTGCTGTTTCACCTCCTTCAACTCCAGTATTCATTGGAAGTACCTTATCGTATCCAAATAAGCTCGTTATATACTCTTCATAATCTGCAAGCACATCATTATGAAAAGCTCTAGAAGTTAATGTTAATTTAGAAGCCTGGCTATTAAGTGCTTTTAAGATTTTTGGATGGCAATGACCTTGATTAACAGCGGAATAAGCAGATAAAAAATCATAATATTTCTTATCATTTACATCCCATACATAAACACCCTCCCCTCTACTTAATACAACTGGTAATGGATGGTAGTTATGTGCTCCAAATTTTTTTTCTTTTTCAATATATTCTTTATCTCTATTCATCTTAAAGTATTTTATAATACAAAGATAATGCTTTAAATCAATAATAACTAAATTTGTAATATGCCAAGACAAAATAGAAGGAAGCCTATTGAATTAGAGAATATTGAAATAATAGATACAGCTACAAAGGGAAAATCAGTGGCGAGACATGATGGTATTATTATTTTTGTAAAAGGAGGCGTTCCTGGAGACATATGCAATATTACTGTCTTTAAAAGACGTAGAAAATATTGGGAAGCTAATATCGATAAAATAGTAAAAAAATCTGCATCTCGAGTTGATCCAATATGTGAGCACTTTGGGTCTTGTGGCGGCTGCAAATGGCAAAATATGGATTACCAAAGTCAATTAAAATTCAAACAAAATGAAGTTTTAAATCATCTTACTAGAATTGGTGGAGTTAGTATTTCAAAATACAATCAAATTCTTGGAAGTGATGAAGAGTATTTTTATAGAAATAAGATGGAATTTACTTTCTCTAATAAAAGATGGCTCACACAAGAAGAGATAGCAAATGATTCAGAAATAAAAAACAAAGATGCTCTTGGATTTCATGTTCCAGGAATGTTTGATAAAGTAATTGATTTAAACAAATGCTATCTTCAAAAAGAACCTTCTAATAAAATTAGGTTAGCAGTTAAAGAATTTGCTGATAAAAACAAACTCCCATACTTTGATTTGCGAAATCAAACTGGCTTACTTAGAAACTTATTAATTAGAACCTCAACCACTAATGAATTAATGGTTCTAGTTCAATTTTTTAATAATGATCTTGAAAATATAGAATTATTGATGAATTATCTTAATGATAAATTTAAAGAAATTACATCATTACTATACACAGTAAATTCAAAAGGAAATAATACTTTATACGATCAAGATATAATATGTTTTAGCGGTAAGGATCATATAACTGAAGAAATCGATGATCTTGTTTTCAAAATAGGACCAAAATCATTTTTCCAGACAAATTCTAAACAAGCCAAAAAATTATATTCCATTACTAGAGATTTAGCAGAAATAAATAAAAATGATATCGTTTATGATTTATATACTGGCACAGGAACTATAGCACAATATGTGTCAAAAAAAGCTAAACTTGTTATCGGAATAGATTCAGTTGAAGAGGGCATAATAGCTGCTTGTGAAAATGCTAAATTTAATAATATAAAAAACTGTACATTTTATACAGGAGACATGAAAGATATATTTACAGACAAATTTATATCGAAAAATGGACATCCAAATATTATTATTACTGATCCTCCTAGAGATGGAATGCATAAAAAAGTAGTTGAACAATTACTTAATATTTTACCTAAAAGAATCGTTTATGTAAGCTGTAACTCCGCTACTCAAGCTAGAGATATATCTATTTTAAAAGAAAAATACGAACTAACAAAAATTCAAACAGTAGATATGTTTCCTCAAACCCATCACGTTGAAAACATAGCTGTTCTAGAATTAAGATAAATTACTAAATTTACCTTATGGATGATTTTTGGAAAAAACTTAAAGAATTATATGATATGAATCCAGCTTTATTTGGAGTTTTACTATTTATTGATCTTACTATTTTATATTTTTTAATAAGATACTTCTTTTAAATCTATTAGAATTTTATCAATCTGTAATAAGAGTGAACTCTTTCCATCATTAATAATTTTATAATCTGAAAGATTTTCTTTTTCCTCTTGTCTTAACTGTCTAGATATAATTAATTTTATTTCTTCTTTCTCTTTATTATCTCTTTTTTTAATCCTAGAAATCCGAATTTCCTCATTAGCACATACACATATAACAGCATCTAGATCTATATTAGCATTACTTTCAAATAATATAGCAGCTTCTTTAAAAACTAACTTAGAATCTTGTTTTTCACACCATATATTGAAATCTTTTTTTACAAAAGGATGAACTATAGAATTTAACTTATTCAACATTGAAGGTTTAACAAAGACTAAAGCAGCTAATTTAGATGAATTAATTAAATCATTATGATAAATGTCATGACCAAACTCTTGCTTAATAGCAGAGATAAGTTTATTATTAGTATTGACAAGTTTTTTTGATGCTATATCAGAGTTATATACTGGAAAATTCAACCTCTTTAAAATATCGGAAACATATGTTTTTCCAACACCAATCCCACCAGTTATTCCTATCTTTTTCATTGTATCTTCTTATCACATAAATTAAAATAGATTTCCTCGTACAAAGGAAGCACTTTAGGCATATCGAAAGATTTGGCATGCTTAAAAGCATTTAATTGAAATTGTAACAACATATTTTTATCTTCCAACAATATAGACATATCTTTTGACATCTTATCTACATCACCAACATTTGACAAGAAACCAGTATAGCCATCTATATTAACTTCTGGAAGACCACCAGTATTTGAAGAAATTACAGCGACTTTACTTGCCATAGCTTCAAGAGCAACTAATCCAAAACTTTCAGTTTTTGAAGGCAAAACAAAAACATCAGAAATAGATAATACATTCTCAATTAATTTTAATTTACCTAAAAACTTAACCCTATCACTTATACCCAAATTTCTACACATCTGCTCAGCCATTAATCGATCAGGGCCATCGCCTATCATTAGTAACTTACAAGGATGTGATTTACTAACATTATGAAAAATAGTTATTACATCTTTAATTCTTTTTACTTTTCTAAAATTAGATATATGAGTAATAATAAATTCATTTTTTTTAGCGTAGCGATTCCTGAGATCATTACTTATATTTTTATTATATAACTTTATATCTATAAAGTTTGGAATATAAAAAATTGAATTTTTAATGTTAAAATTCTCTAATGTTACTTTTTTAAGATCCTCTGATACAGTCGTCACAGCATCAGAACTATTTATAGCATATTCAATAACAGGCTTGAAAGATTTATCTTTTCCAAGCAAAGTAATATCAGTTCCATGTAGAGTAGTAACTATTGGGAGGTGAATTCCATATGTAGCTAAAATTTGTTTAGCATTTACAGCTGCTGATGCATGAGGAATAGCATAATGAACATGAATGATATCTAACTTTTCATGAATTGCAACATCTACTAGCTTACTTGTTAAATTAAGCTCATATGGAGGATATTCAAATAATGGATAAGATGGAATATTAACTTCATGATAATAAATTTTATCAGAAAATAAATCTAAACGAAAAGGCTGATCATATGATATAAAATGAACTTCATGCCCTTTCTCTGCAAATGCAATACCAAGTTCTGTGGCAACAACACCGCTACCACCATAGGTTGGATAGCAGACAATACCTATTTTAAGTTTATTTGACATTATATTTAAAAATTAATTCCATAATATTAGTTCTAATATTTAGATCTAATAATTTCTTATTAGTTGCATCAGGGTGAATTCTGTTTGATAAAAATATAAATATAATACCAGTCTCAGGATCTGCCCATGCTAATGTTCCAGTAAATCCAGTATGTCCAAAACTTAATCTTGAAACACATTTACATGTTGGACCTCCTTCTTGATTTTCTAAAGCTGGCTTATCAAAACCAATACCTCTTCTGTTATCATCTAAACAAAACTGACAATTTGTAAATTCTTTCACTACTTCTTTAGATAAATAATCCTCTCCAGCATAACTTCCTTTATTAAGATACATCTGCATGATTTTAGCTAAATCATTGGCATTAGAAAATAAACCTGCATGCCCACCAACTCCACCCAACATAGCAGCTCCCATATCATGAACATCTCCTTTTAATAATTGACTTCTAAACTCATAATCCTTTTCTGTAGGAATAATTCTTTTATATGAAAGATTTTTTTTTGGTAAAAAACCTAAGTTTTCCATTCCCAATTTTTTATAGAAGCTTTGATATACATATTCATTAAGGGATTGCCCTGTTATTTCTTCAATAATTTCTTTTAACAAATAATATCCTAAATCACTGTAAACATATTCTTTCTTTTCTAAAAGTTCAGAATCAATCACTTGTTGAATGATAGAGTCAGGAAAGGAAAAATGAAGATATAAAGAGTCAGCAACATTAACTGAATAAATATCACTACTTAATTTAGAATAAAGAGTATCTCTTAATTGCATAAATTTTGAATTTGGCTCTTGCTCTAATGTTTGTCTATAAAATGGAATCCATGGGATAAGTTGAGATTGATGAGATAAAACCTCTTTAATGATTAGATCATTTTTATTTGAACCCTTTAAACTAAGATAGCTACCCAAAGAACTATCAACGCAAAGAAACCCTTCATCAACCAACTTCATAAGAGCAGGAACAGTAGCGCCAATTTTGGTAATTGAAGCTAGGTCATAAACATCTGAATCCATAACTTTTAACTTTTTATCGTAAGTGTGAAAACCATAAGATTCTTTAAACAAAACTTTACCTTGCTTAGCGATTAAAATTTGACAACCTGGAAAAGCTCGCTCTAAGATTGCACTAGAAATTGTACTATCAATCTTGTTTTTTAAAATTGGATTAAACTCATTACTTAAAATACTTGAATATGACATTCTAATAGAATCTGTCTTTATACCTGAATTTATATTAAAATGATTTGTTGAAACAGGAATAGTTCCATTAATACTAATACCTCCAAAAATTGACTGAGCTACTGTCTCCTGAGCAATTTTGCTATTCTGATATCCAAGAAGCATAGCATCAAAATTATCAGTAAAAAGTAAAGAATTGATACTATATGGATTTGCAAAAATAGTTATGACAACCTTAGATTGCAACGCAATAGTTTGAAGAAAAATATCAGTATTTTTTGAAATCTTGTAATCTTTCCAAGCATTTACATTTGATTTATGTACGCTAACAATTACAAGGTTGTAAGAAGAAATCTTATCTAATATAAGTGCTTGTTCTTTAATAGAAGCATTTTCAGAAATACTAAAACTATCTACACGAGAATAGTTATTCAACATCTTTTGAAATGAATTACCACTCTCCCCTATACTTAAAGATGCAATCTTTAAAGTATCCAACTTCTCTAAAGGAATTAAATTATTATAATTCTGTAATAGTGTTATAGATGATTTAACAAGTTTTTCATTAAGATCACGTGTTTTTTCAGTGATAACACTATCTTTTATTTCATCAGTTATAATCGGCTTATAATTATCTAGCTTCATCCACTTTTTTGCCATTAAAATCTTCCAGCATTTATAATCTATATCAATTTGTAAGATTTCTTTTGCTGTAATAGCATCTTGAATATTTTTAATAGCTTTTGGAACATCCTCAGCACATAAAAGTATATCATTACCCGCGATAAGAGCTTTAAGATCTAAATCGCCAGGCTCATATAAATCACTAACAGCTTTCATATTTAAACCATCAGTAAATTTTAAACCTTTAAAACCCATCTCTTTAGTTAATAAACCTGTTACAACTTTTTTAGATAATGAAATTGGAGTATTATGAGAGCTATCTAATGAAGGAATAAATAAATGAGCTGTCATTACACTTCCTAAACCATTATTAATTAAATTCTTGAAAGGGACAAGCTCAACTTTATTTATTCTTTGCTTAGTATGACCAATTGTAGGAAGTGTTTTATGCGAATCTTTATCTGTGTCACCATGACCTGGAAAATGTTTAGCACAAGCAAGAATATTATTATCTTGAAGTCCGTACATATATGCTAAGCTTAGTGAAGATACTTGCTTAGCATTTTCACCAAAAGATCTATTATTGATAATAGGGTTTTTAGGATTTGAATTTACATCCACTACAGGAGCAAAATTGATATTTACTCCAATAAGTTTACATTGACGAGCAATTTCTACTCCCATTTCATAAATAAGATTAGTATCCATTGAAGCTCCTAATGTCATCTGCCAAGGAAACCTAAGAGCTGAATCTAAGCGCATAGAAATACCCCATTCTGCATCAATAGCAATCATTAAAGGAGTCTTAGAGATTGATTGATAATAATTAGTAAGCTTAGCTTGTCTCTCAGGGCCACCCTGGAGAAACATTAATCCACCAATTTTATATTTTTTAATCAGTTTAGATATTTTTTTCTTATGATCTTCAGATTTGTTAGAATATGCTGAAACCATAAAAAGTTGAGCAATCCTCTGCTGAGCAGATAGAGTTTCTAAAACGCTATCAGCCCATTGTGAATTTTCTTCAATAAAAACTGGTATAGGATTATTTTGAGAAAATAAATTATTAGTAATAAATACAGACAAAACAAAGATTAATATGGATCTTTTCATTAAAACAAAAATATAAATTCAATCTGGTACTTATATTATTTTTTATTATCTAATCAGCTTATTTATTAACGCTTTTTAAAGAATATATTTTTATACTTTTGCTTATATGAAAGCTCCTAATTTACCCTCATTTTTTAAGTCCCAAGGATTAAAAGAATTTACTTTTAAGCCTAGATATTATGATCCTAATTCTAGAAAAAACAAGAAAGTTGGAGAAAATAAAAAAACAATTAAGTTTAAAAAAATCAGTAATAATGAATTAATAAAAGGTAGAAATAAAAGAATTATTTTTATAATTATTGTTTTATCTTTGTTAACATACAATTTTTTAAAGTAAACACCTCACATTACATTGGACATAATACAATTATTACCTGATCATGTTGCAAATCAAATCGCTGCAGGAGAGGTTATCCAAAGACCTTCCTCTGTTGTTAAGGAAACACTTGAAAATTCTTTAGACTCTGGAGCTACTGAAATACAGCTTTATATTAAGGATGCTGGTAAAACACTAATTCATGTGATTGATAATGGTTGTGGTATGAGTAGAAATGATGTTGTGAAATGTTTTGTTAGACATGCTACATCAAAAATCCAAAAAGCAGATGATCTATTTGCAATTCAAACAATGGGATTTAGAGGTGAAGCGATGGCATCTATTGCTGCAATTTCACATATAGAGCTAGAAACAAAACTTATTCAAGAAGAGTTAGGAACTAAAATAATAATTGAAGGCGGAGAAGTAATCAGTAAAAATGATCACTCGGGTATTAATGGAACATCCATTAAAATCAAAAATTTATTTTATAATATTCCAGCTAGACGAAAATTCTTAAAATCTGATAATGTTGAGATGCGTCATATAACTGAAGAGTTTATTAGAATTGCATTATCACATCCTGAATGTAAAATGCAATTATTTCATAATAATAAAGAAATTTATTTTTTACCAAACAATAAATTTAGACAAAGAATTGTAAATGTAATTGGATTAAGAAGCAATGAACGTCTTGTTCCAATAACAGAGATAACTAGCCTTATTGAGATCAATGGCTTTATATGTAAACCAGAATATGCTAAAAGAACTAGAGGAGAACAGTATATATTTGTAAATAAAAGATTCATTAAGAACTATCATATACAAAGTGCAATATCAAAAGCATTTGAAGGATTAATAAGCCCTAACCATCACCCTTCATATTTTATCAATCTAACTGTGGATGCAAAATCAATTGATGTAAATATTCATCCAACCAAAACAGAAATAAAATTTGAAGATGAAAAATCAATTTATGCAATTATAAGATCAACAGTAAAAAAATCACTCGGGCAATACAACATTTCTCCAAGCATAGATTTTTTGCAAGAAAACTCTTTTAACGTAAATCTAGACGAGAAAAATACAACTATAAGAGAACCTAAAATTAATATAGATCCTTTATATAATCCATTCAATGAATCACAAGAAACCATAAACGATTCTCAACAAATAACTTCCCAGATAGAGCTTGTTAACAACGAAAAAAATGAGATCGTTAGCAGTTTTACACAATTAAATAAAAAATATATTTTAAAGATTAATGAGAATGCAATTTTTATAATTCATCAAAGAAGAGCTCATAAACGTATTTTATATGAATTTTATTTAAACGCTTGTAAGCATCTTAATAATGAGACACAAAAACTACTATTTCCTAATAAAATAACTTTATCAATACAAGATTTTAAAATTATTGAAGAATTACAAAATGATCTTCATAAGGTTGGATTTGCATTTAATTTAGAGGAAGAAAATAATATTAATTTTGAAGGAATTCCTGTAAATTGTAAACAAGAAAACATCCAAAGCATTCTTGAAGATATCATTGAGCAGTATAAAAATAGTCATGATACTAATTTAGACAAAGATGATAGGCTTGCATTATCATTGTCAAATAGCATGGCAATTAGTGAGCAGAAGCTATTAAATAAAGAAGAAATGATACAGCTTAATAATGAACTCATGAATTGTGAGCAGCCTAGTTTTTCTCCAAAAGGAAAACCTATAATAGCAAACTTTAATAATCAGGATATAGATAAATTTTTTAAATAATGTACAGACCATCTAATTTTAGTGAACTTCCAGAGGTTGTAAAAAATCTACTTATTATAAATGGTTTATTTTTTTTAGCTACAATCTCTCTAGATAACTTCGGATTAGATTTAGTAAAAATATTTGGATTACATCAATTTCAATCTCCAGATTTTAGACCTCACCAAATAATAAGCCATCTGTTTATGCATGGGGACTTCACACACCTTTTCTTTAATATGTTTGCACTTTGGATGTTTGGCAAAATCCTTGAAAATGTCTGGGGAGCTAAGAGATTCCTTACATTTTATATAGTTACAGGAATTGGAGCTGCATTTGTTCATCTTTTGATAAGTCAGTATCAAATACTTAGTATTAGTAATCAAATTCCAGAAATGGTAAATCTAGCAATTGAAGGAAGATACAATCCAAGTATTCCAATATCTAAAAAACTAACTCAACTTATTATAACACCAACAGTTGGTGCCTCAGGAGCAGTTTTTGGGCTATTACTAGCTTTTGGTATGCTCTTTCCAAATACTCTTTTATATATCTATTTTGCAATTCCTATAAAAGCAAAATATTTTGTTCTTGCATATGGAATTCTAGAATTATACTCTGGAATAAGCAACAATCCAGCTGACAATGTTGCTCATTTCGCACATCTTGGAGGAATGATTTTTGGATATTTTCTAATAAAATACTGGAGAAAAAATACAAGTTTCTACTAAGATGAATATAGTTAATAATATAAAAAGAGAATTTAGAACTGCAAATTCATTAAACAAAATCATATATATTAATGTCCTTATTTTTCTTATACTAAATATATTCTCAGTTTTTTTTGGTCTATTTATGATAGACATCTATGATATCAAAGAGGAATTGATGCTACCTTCTGATATTAATAAACTTATAAGTAAACCTTGGTCATTAGTTACTTATATGTTTGTTCATGATAATTTTATTCATCTCTTGTTTAACATGATCTGGCTTCATTTTGGTGGTAAATTATTCTTACAATACCTTGATCAAAAACAACTAATAAATATTTATATCCTAGGGGGAATTTCTGGTGGAATACTATTTATTATGGCATTTAATTACTTGCCTGCATTTACTCTTCATAGTGAAAATGCTAAAGCAATAGGTGCTTCAGCTTCTGTATTAGCTGTGGTATTTGCTTTAACAACATACACACCAAATTATAGTATTCAAATACCATTAATAGGATATGTTAAATTAAAACATATTGCACTGTTTTACATAATACTAGATTTTCTTAGTATTCCCAAGGGAAATGCTGGAGGACATATTGCACATATAGGAGGAGCTTTATTTGGCTATTTATATATTATAAACTTACGTAAAAGCCCAAAGCCTAAATCAAAAAGCAATACACTTATTAAATATTTAATAAATATATTTACCCCATTAAAGTCTATAAAAAATAGAAGAAAAAATAAAACTAATAGTCAGAAAGAAATAGATTTAGTTTTAGAAAAAATATCAAAATCTGGATATAACAGTTTAAATAAAGAAGAGAAAGATTTACTATTTAAATCGAGTAAAAAATAAAATTATGATAAAAAAAAACTTAAATAAGATACTTTATTTAATAAATTCTATCGCTCTTTTAATTTTATTAATCTCATACCTTACTTCATATATTCACCCTGATTATTTCTGGCAAATTTCTTTATTAGGATTATTCTTTCCAATTGTTTTAATAATTAATATTTTATTTTCGGTGTTTTGGATTGTAAGCTGGAAAAAATATTTCTGGGCTAATTTTATTATAATTATCATTGGTCTTTCTCATGTAAATAATATTATAGGAAATCAAACAAATAAATTTGACAAAAAAGCATTTAGTGAATTATCTAAAAATAAAACTCACACTTTTGATCAGCTAATAAATGTTATGTCCTATAATGTAAGATTGTTTAATCTTAATCAGAATTTAGCAAATGATAGTATTGAGGAAGAAATTATAGATTTTGTAAAAGAAGAAAAACCAAATATATTGTGCATTCAAGAATTTAAAGATTCTGATAAAACACAAGAAATATACAGATTTTTTAACAAAAGAAAAAAATCAAATAACAGACTACAGATTATTACAAAGTATAAAGAAATAAATCGTGGATTTGTACATAATATGAATAGCTGTATATACACAGATATTATTCTCAATGATACTATTAGAATATATAATATACACCTTCAATCTAACTGGATAAAAACAATGAAGCTTTCATATCAAACAAGAGCTAATGAGGCTGTAATTATTAAGAAACATATAGATAATTCTCCATATCCAGTAATTATATGTGGTGACTTTAATGACACCCCAATTTCATATACTTACACTAAAATATCTAATAACCTTAGTGATGCATTTAAACAATCTGGAATTGGAATTGGAAGCTCGTATATTGGAGTCCCATTTTTAAGAATAGATTATATCTTCCATGATAAAAAATATAAGTCTTACAATTATAAAAAACACAAGAAAATACTATCTGACCACTTCCCTATATCTAGTAATATTCTTATACCCTAAATACAAATTACACCTTTAATTTAAAAACCATTAAAATGAAAAAAATACTAGTAATCACTTCACTTCTACTATCATTACTAAGCTCGTGTACAAGAACTGAATGTAAAGATTGTACAAAATTATTTGAAACTATTTTAACAAACAATGAATTAGATAGTATAGCTCAAAATTTACCAAATTATTACTCAATAGATTCTACAAACTATATTAATTGGAATGAATTTGTCAATCTAAATATCAGCACATTAGAGCATGAAATAAATCAAGCAATAGAAGTATGTAGTAAATATGGTGGGATGGTATCAGTAGATCGTTTAGGTGATAAGGAGGATGAAACTATAGTTTGGTATTCTAATGGCTCTTCTGATTTAACACTTCCTCCAGCTCAGACTATTGAGCTAGGAACAGTATACTATAATTGCCAATAAAAAATTTTAAATTTATATTTTATTCTTATGCACGATCAAAATCCTTACACTAAAAATTATGATCTGCAAAAATTAGCAAAATCTTATCCCGCACTAAACAAGCATATCATTTTAAACCCAATTAAAGAGAAAACAATTGACTTTAGTTCTTCTGAGTCTGTATATGCTTTAAATAAAGCAATACTACTTAATGATTATAATCTAAAATTTTACGAATTACCAGCTGGATATCTTATTCCAGGAATTCCAGGTAGATTAGAATACTTACTTAATATCCAAGATTTTTTTAGAGAAAACTTTAATTTTAAAGATAAATCTCAATTAAATGGCTTAGATATAGGAGCTGGAGCAAATGCAATTTATTGTATTCTTGGATCTCAGCATTTTAATTGGAAAATGATTGGTTCAGAATCAAATAAAGAAGCAGTAAAAATTGCAAATACTAATATAAAAAAAACAAAATATTTAAGTAAAAAAATAAGTATTCGACTACAACCTAACAAAAGCTTTCTTTTTAAAGAAATTATCCTACCTAATGAAAAATATGATTTTACTTTATGTAATCCCCCTTTTCACAGTTCAAAAGATGAAGCAATTAAAGTATCTAAACAAAAGTTAAATAACTTAAATACTAAATCTGACACAAAAAAAATAGAATTAAATTTTGAAGGTCAAGCAAATGAACTTTGGTGTAACGGAGGAGAAGCTCTGTTTATTAAAAGATTAATAAAAGAAAGTGTAAATTATAAAAATCAAGTAAGAGTTTTTTCTAGTTTAGTAGCAAAATCTGATAGCTTATTGGCAATTAAGAAACAACTTAAAAAAGCAAAAGCTAGATATAAAATTATACCTATGTCAATAGGAAACAAAAAGAACCGATGTGTTATCTGGTGGTTTACCTTTTCCTAAATCAATATTGAACATATAAGTTTAACATTAAGGAAAAAAATATTTCAGTTTTGTTTTAATAAATCAGAAGTACAAAATATTTAATTTTACGCAAAACAAAAAAACATATAAGTTTTATAACAATAATGCATAGTTTTTTTTATAAAAAGTTATATTTATTAATTAATTTTTTATATTTGCACAATATAAAATTTTTACATATTGCCTATTTTGATAGGTTTCACCAAAAATTAAAAATTAACAATTAAATCATGAATAAATTACTACTTACCTTTGCAATATTGTGTTCTTTCTCTTTCAATAATTTTGCACAATCAATAACCCACTATATAAATTCTGGCAATTTCTATTATACACCGAGCTCATTAGCAATTAATGAAGGTGATACAGTTGTTTGGCTAAACGACGGTGGATTTCATAATGTTAATGCTGATATTAATACCTTAACCGGATCAAGTTTTAACAATCCAGTATCTTTTATATCTTCTCCAACTTCTAACTCTATTCTTTACACATATGTTTTTACAGTTCCTGGAACTTATGATTATGACTGTTCTGTTGGTTCTCATGCCGCAAATGGAATGGTAGGTACATTGACAGTAAATTCATTACCAATAGCAGGCTGTACTGATATTTTAGCTTCAAACTATGATTCTTTAGCAACTATTGATGATGGATCATGCTTGTATGCAGCTACTTTT
>MDSY01055282.1_pt1 | contig 14453 bp, 10 predicted proteins | sample 811131 | NCBI WGS metagenome assembly MDSY01 (sample SAMN05326643, study PRJNA326480) | marine metagenome | isolation source: seawater | place: Atlantic Ocean: South West | collected 2010 | reverse complement strand
ATCGACGAAGAAAAAATTCCATTAAAAGTTTTACCTTTCTCACAGCCCCAAGTCCGCGGCGACCATTTTCTCCGCGATCGGGTGGTACATCGCTCTGGTTTGCTGAAACGTCTTCACCGCGAACGTCGCGCCGTCCGTTCCGGGACACCGTTTCAGAGACCGATAAAGCGGTCGCAAAAACTTCATCCGACCCGCCGAGCGCAACGCCACCGCAGTCGGTTCAAACGCGTCCGTGTCCCCCGCGCCCAGCCTGAGCTGCAACCACTTGCACGAGATTTCGCTGTTTTTCGATTCACTCAACTTATAAAGCTCCTCCATCGATCGAATCACGGGCATACTCAAAGGGTGCGACCCGCCTCGGTATTCCAACAGTGACAGAAGGAAATGGTCAATCTGCGCGGCGGTGAATTTACTCAAGTCGCCCTTACCCACGCCCTCCGGTCGATCGTTCGCGCCCATTCCAAGCACGTCACAAAGGTGCCACTTCTTCGCGAGCTCAGCGCTTGCTGTTGCCAACGCATCATCGTAGAACATGCTCACGTCAACCGGGGGCATGCCCGGTTTGTAAAGCCACGTTTCCCAGTCCACGTTTTCACTCGCGTCCGGGAACGTTTCGGTGTAACTTTCTTTGAACGCAGCGGCGGTGACTGTTCCAAACTTGTTCCGCTCGAAGTGCTGCTTCAGAAACTGAGCGAATTCGGGCGTGCCATTCGCCGCGTCCGCATCGCTTTCCGCAACCCCCGAGGTGAGAAACTCAAGGTATACTAAAAACGCAAAGCCTTTCTCGTATGGTACTTTTGAAAACACGTCATCCGGGTCGACGCCGCCTTCCAACACCGGAGTCAACGCCGTGTGCGGGTGGTCGCTCCCCAGCCTGTCCACCGTCTCTTTTAGTTCCATCAGCCCGCCAATCGCGGCGAAATCGAACACCGCTTTGCCATACATCTTGTGCATGATTTTCCGCTCGATGAACACCGTGAACCCTTCGTTGAGCCAGAACGATTCCCAGGTTGCGTTCGTCACGAGGTTGCCGCTCCACGAGTGCGCGATTTCGTGCGCGATGACGTTCGCTTGAGATCTGTCTCCCGCTAACAAAGTAGGCGTCACGAACGTGAGGCACGGATTCTCCATGCCTCCGTACGGGAACGACGGGGGGAGTAGCAGTAAGTCGTACCGTCCCCAGACATACGGCCCCGCGACTTGCTCCGCCGCTTTCAGGAAATCCTCGGTTTCGCCAAACTCGTACTCACCAGCGGCGACGGTTTCGGGTTCGCTCCACACCCGGGATCGGGGGCCGATATCTCTGCTCTCCAAATTACCCACCGCGATCGCGAGCAGGTACGGGGGAATAGGGACGGTTTGTTCGAACGAGAAGGTGCGAATGCCGTTGGGTAACTCCTCAGGATCGCCCACCGGTACAGCGGACATGAGCGCTGTCAACGGGTTCGGTGTTTGTATTTTCGCCGCGTACGTCATCTTGGCCGCCGGGCAATCTTGACACGGAAAGAACGACCGGGCGTGGATGGCCTGGAACTGCGAAAACAGATACGGGTGTTTGCCTCCCGCGGTTTGCTCGGGTCGGAGCCACTGCAACCCGCTGCTTCCGGGGGTGGTTTTGTACACAACCTTGGTGGAAAAGTTTGATCCCGCGGGTTTCGTGGCTGGTAAATCGATCGTCAACGCGGTGCCCATAACGGGATGGGGGTCTTGTTGTAAGTTGAACGTAGTTTCCTGTCCATCCACGGTGCATGATTCGATGTGTAAGGCACGTGTGTCCAGTACCAGCGTGTGTGCGTCTCCATCGGGGCCCACGGTAACATCCATCGAAGCCGTGCCCCCCACGGCCTTCGCATCGAAATCGACGTGCAGATCGAAATCCACGTGCGTCACTTTCGCCACAGGGAAGTTGCTTTGCGACGAAGGATCATTTCCTGGGGCGGCCATGGCACGGGTAGTGGCGGGTTTGCGTAAAGCGCGCGATTTGGTGGATCCGGACAAACGAAAGGAGGAATCGAACTGGGGAGCGACGCGAGGCACCGCACAGCTCATTTCGTTTGGCGAAAGTTGTTGGGTGTCGGTGCCCTAATAAATCTTTTGTACCTAAGGTATTTGCCAAAGCTATGCTACAACTTCACGCCAGCCCCACGAAATCCGCGTACTCTGGACACAGCCTTCTGCAGTGTCTGTACAGTCGCATGGCGGCCATGTGGTCCCCTTTACCTTCCGAGGTCTGCGCGTCTCGGTGCAGGCCAAACGCGGCTCGCCCCACGTTGTCGTCAAACGCACACGGCATTCGTCGGTACATCACGTCTGTTCGAATAATAATCTTTTCGTGGCCGACCCCAACCGGAACTCCCTCGTGAGCCGTGTCTTGCGAGAACAGCAACGCCGTGCCAGTCTCCACGGGCGCGACATCCACGCACCACTCGTCAGGCCACCTGTACTTTTTGGAACTAGTTGCGGAAGTACTTTCACCGTGAGTTGTACCATTCGTCTCGTCGCTTTTATTTTCGGTACTCTGCACGAGAAACTTCCCGAGGCTCGCGTCCGCCGGCGGCGCAAACAAAGCCGTGCCGCCTCCCTGTTTGCATTCGTTCAAATACAACAAAACGCTGTACAGCGACCTGTGATTCATGTCCACCACCGTTGCCCCGTCAGTGTGCGGTGAAAAGTGCCCGCCCGGTTTGTATCTGTTGAACAATAGATGCGGGTTTATCCCGCACGCGATCCACGTGCCGTCCAAACCGGCTTCGTGGAATTTGTCCCCGGGCACGATTTGGACCACGGGAGTGACCAACGTTTTCACCCTGTTCCACAGCTCTTCAGCCACAGACTGGCTGGTGATTTCCACGGTATCCGCATCCCTGAACGCAGTCGACGTGGCGGCCGCGTTCCAGAACGTGTACTCCGCCGCGTGCGCGCACCGGCGCAGGGCGTCGCACTCGTCGGGAGAAACCACATTGGACAAAATGCACGCATCTAAGGGAGCCGGCAGGTTTCGTTTCGTTGGAACGTGCCTTGGGTCGCGGGGAGAGAGACACGCGTCCAAAACGCGACCGTGGCGTTCATCCGCTTGGGTTTTTTCCACCGGTCGAATCGCACCGGGGTCCACGTCCACCAGGTTGAAGGATGCCGCGTGTGGGGTTGGAGCCGCCGCCGCCGACATCATGACCGCGCAGCCAACACTGACAAATTTTCGAAGAATCGGGCGAAATAACAAACCGAAATCATAAGTCCGACGCGCCCGGGGGCTGCGACGACGACACCGAGGCCATGCGTGCCCTCCGAGGTGTGTCATGTATCGTGGCACCGTGCGCCACAGTCGAACGCGCTGGTAACTCCATTGCGTTTCGTGGTCGAAGCATTGTGATCCCGCGGGTATCGACGCGTAAGATCCGGCACCTCCTCGTAGTCTCCAAAGCTTCGTCCGTCCGATTGTCCCGAGGCATGCGCGGAACGCCACACACAGAGGTTGTATCTCACGCCAATCGGCGAGAACACAAAGCCATACCCCGTGGTTGCACCACCGTTAACCATGCGCTCCCCGAGACGGTGTTTTCAATAGGCACCGTCGCCGTGCTCCCCCTGTACGGCGCCATGATCGCAGCCCCGAAATCGGATATCACACAAAAGTTGATGCGTTCGTCAATCCCATTCGCCGTCATGTGTTCGTTGTACTTCGTCGCCATGGCCGTCACGGTGCAAAGCCCAGAGATTTACGCACTGCTACGCGATTTCGTCTCCGGAGTTTTGAAATCCGGCGATTTCATAGGCAAGTGGCTTACGTTCGTCTCATCGTGTTTTGGCGCCGCCGCGACGGCGGCGTCGGCGTGGATGCATTTGCTGTCCCTGGATTTGTTCGTCGCGCGGTCAGTGTATTTAGACTCTCTGAAAACAAACGTCCCGAGCGCGCACTCGTTAGTTTTGTGCTGCATGTTCGGACCCTGCGGATTCCTAGCGCACGCGGTGACCAAGGCGATGTGGAGCAAGAGGGCTCGGTGACCGGAAGCAGGCGGTAAGCAGGGCGTGGGTTGTAACAGTATCTCTTAGTCTCATTAATTTTCGCTGGGTGCCAACTTTGAACTCAAAAGCACTGGATCTCACAAATGCCATTCAGTTCATATCGCGCGACCGTGGAGTCCCGGGAGCTCGCGGCCACGGAATTCCGCGCGCTGACTGGACCCCCCGTGTGTCTCCCGCCCGCGAAAAGCAAAACCTCCGTCGGTTACCCGTTTCGCCATGGAGCTCGCGCTTTCCGGTGCCCTTCTGCGTTCCTTCTTCAAATCCGTGGGGTGCCTTGCGAAGATCGGCGCGGAGGTGCTGGTGGAGGCTTCCGCTGGTACGGGCTTAACCTTGAAGTCCATGAACTCGGCGAGGTCGGCGTTCTGTTCCGTGACGTTCAAGCAGCAATCTTTCGAGGTGTTTACCGTTCCGGGGGGAACCGTGCAAACCGCGGTGCTTGCGAAGCACCTCGCGGCTGCGATGCGGACGCAAAGGCTGGAACGCGTGGTTCTATCACAAGACGTCGGCGACCAATCTACGTTGCGCGTTAAGTTGGAGTGCGGCAGAGCGGGTCTAACGAAACAATACGGCCTGCACTGCGTGACCGACGCTGAGCACTTGAAAGCCATGGTGGACCCTTCGTTGATGCCAATCTCCTTGATTCTAAAACCGAAAGAGTTTAGCCGGCTGTTGTCGCATTTCCAATCGCAGCAAACCGACGTCACGGTTTCGTTTACGCCCGCGTCACATACCGACCAATACGCCAAAGGTGACTTCTCAGGAGGGTTCAGCGAGAAACGGTTCAGCGAGAAACGAAAAGAAACCTCCAACGCCCCCACAAGGAACCTCCGTCTCACGAGTTTTTGCGACCCGAACGCACCGGCTGGGCAGCACCTTCAAACCTCAATCGGGCTGGACACGGCGGAGGACGCGGTGTTGAGGTACACTTACTCAGTGAACGACGAGGATTTGAAGTACCAATCAAATGTATCACCTAGTGTCGCCACGGAGGTTACCGTCAACTTGAAAGACCTAAGAGCCATGGTTACATTTTGCGAAAGCGTCGATCTTGACGTCGCAATCTACGCAGACTCACCAGGGGCGCCGATGTTGGTCCGGCCCACCGCCGAGTTCAGGGGGGTCACCGCGAATCAACAATACTGCGGCGACAATAGATACGGGAATCGTGATGATCGAGGCGGACACGGCGGTCGTCACAATGGGAACTACTTCGATGCCGCCGCGGTGGATTTCGACGCCGAGCTTGTGTTGGCCTCCATGCTCCCCCGGAGTGAGGAGCAAGTGGAGCCGACGGAAACGTTAGGCGGGACGCGACTCGGCGAGACGCGCGAACAGGACTCGGTAGCGCCGGGCACGAACGCAAACGCGGGGGAAACCATGGGGCGAAGGAGCGAAATCTCGGATGGCCGCGGGGCGAACCAGCGGAACCCGTCCATGAGCGCGGCGATTCCCGACTCAGAAGCGGGCGGGTCTCAGCCCAGTGGCGGAAGAGCGGAAGGGCATTCAATGGGCACGCAAAACGTTTTGTGTTGGGCACCTGGCGCGCCTACGCAAAACGCCGCGGAGGAGGATGACTGGGACTTGGGCGGGGACTTCGTGGAAGTCACGCCGCCTGATAAACGGCGAAGAACGTAGAAACGAATAGTAGCATGGTAGCATATATAGAAGTTACAACTTGAGTCACGATGCATGGCACACCCGGCACACCCTCAAATAAATCAGTTCAGCGCGAGCATTTCCTTTTGAATCATGTCCAGCGTTTTGCCTTTGGTTTCCAGCACTTGCGTTTGTACGAACAGAACCGACGCGACGCACATCGCGGCGAACCCAAGGAACACGCTCGGGCCGCCCACCGCTTCGACTACCGGTAAGAACGCCTGGCCGATCACAAAGTTAAACACCCAGTGCGTGACGAAGCACAGAGACATGGCTGACCCCCTGATTCGTGGGGAGAAGATTTCCGAGCTCAACAAACCCGGGATAGGTCCGGCGCCTAACCCAAAGCATACCATGTACGCAAGTGTCCCCGCGACGGCGACTGGCCCCGCTAAGGCCCACGTGGCTTGGGCGCGCATCGCAGCTGCGATGACTAAACACGACGCGCCCATGCCCACGAACGAAAACGTCAACAGCGGTTTCCGTCCCATCCGGTCCAGCGCCTGGCCTGAAATAAGCGTCCCGAACAAGTTTATCGCGCACACCGCGACGGACGCGGCGACGGCATTCTGCACCCCCGCGGCTTCGAACATCGCGGACGAGAAGTAAATCACAGCGTTGATACCGGTCATTTGCTGCAGGAAAAAAAGAGTCGTGCCGATCGTGATTTGCTTTCGGTTCCCGGGCGCTAACAGTTCTGAAACGCTCGCGTCTTTTTCGCCTTTGTCGTCGCCGGCGGTTTGCTCGGTGCTAGAATCAGGCGCGCCCCACAGCGATGTTTCCGCAACCTCCGCCTCTTCGATCGCACCTCTTCGTCTGAGCCACGTCGGGGACTCCGGGACTACGGACATGAAGAAGAACTGCGCCGCCGCGGGCGCCACCGCGAACAGGAACATGTTGTGCCAGTGCGCTGGGTCGCTCGCTAACGGTAACCCGGCGACGACGGCTAACAAGATCCCAAAACAAATCGCCAGTTGGTTCAACGACCCAAGAATGCCTCGTGTTTTCTCAGGGCTCACCTCCGCGATGTACATCGGTACCAGGTTTGAGGATGCGCCGATTCCCAGGCCGCACAGCAAACGACCTGCCAACATGGTTTCTACGTTCGGTGCGCACGAACACAGAAAGCTCCCGATTGCCAACGGCGCAGCGACGCCCATCAGGGATTTCTTCCGCCCAAACTCATCAGCGAGTTTACCCGCGACTAGCGACCCCACGGTAGCCCCCACAAGCACCATGCTCACCACCAAGCCCTTGAGCTGTACGTTCGTGGCGATGCCCAGGTCCTTCGCTAAGTGCTCAAGCGCAGGGTTAACGATGCCAAGGTGGTAGCCGAACGAAAACGCACCGAGCGTCGCGACGAGCACCGCGGGAAGCACCCTGCGCATCACCTCTTCGTCCCCCAACGGAGACTTCATGTCCCCAGCCTCGACGTCCGCCGCGGATACCGAAACCCGAGTTGTGTGTCCGCTTCGTGCGTTGGACCGACCAGAAGTACGTTTGATCATACGAACGCGGTGCCGTTGGTGATGCGTGGAAGCGACCGCGACCGCACCGGGAACGACGGTACGCGGTTGGGCGGGGGGAGACAAGACACGTCCGCTTGCGACGGTCGCGCGGCGCGACGCGAGGAAACTGACGGTCTTTGCGCCTGCGAGAGAGGTGCACACACTCATGGGTGCCGGGAGGTGTGGACCTGAGCTCGCCGAGATGTCCGAGATCCAAACGAAAACCAACAACGGCCGATGATAGCAGACATTTCAAACGTGGGTCAACCGTGAAAACCCCTTTCGTCTTTTCTTGCTTCCATCGATCAAGCACGCGAAATCTTGGTCAACGCCGTCGCTCTTGTGCTGACATCCTCTTTTTTCTGCCTGCAGGTTCTTTTGGCAATGAAGCTCATTCAACGATCGGCACACGGACAGAGAGTCTCAAATTAGGTAGCGCTGCGGCGAGCCTGCGACTGGTTGGGAGACAGTTGTGCGTCGGGTAGGACTTCGGTAGGCGAAACGTGGTCGTTCTCGGCGAGTGGAACACCTGTGACGCGCGACAAAAGCTCGCGATCTCGTGGCACACGTCTTTTTCTTTCGCCGCGTCATCAAGTGGTGTCTCGGCCCGTCGATCGTGAGGCAGGGTCGCGTACGTTCGGTGGACGATCATGCCGCTCAACAGCTTGTTGGATGATTTCGACATGAGCGCCCCCTCTTCCAAGAAGGGGGCACCCATGAACGCGATGAAGCACGGCGGGGTCCCGAGCGCTTCCACGGGGCGCGCATCCGCGCAACCCTCCGGAACGAACACTGGAATGGGTGGGGATGCTTTCGACGCCCTGTTCGGCCTCGGAGCGACTTCGACGTACGTCCCCGAAACCTTGATTTCTCTCCCACCACCGGCTTCGCTACTCTTCCCACCGTGTGTTGTCGCTTCCTCGCCACGAGAACACACCGCTCTCCTCACCCTCGCTCCCGAAACGAAACAGATAAAAGTGCCTTCCTGTGCCTTCTTTTTACGGCGCGACCCGCTGACCCCTTTTCTCCCTTTTTTTAAACTCTCAGGCCTACGCATTCTGCGCCTTCGGATCACATGCCCCACACCACGCCTGGTGCGCCTCCTACGAGTGATTTCTTCAACTCCCCGAGGATGGGCCCCGGACTGGGGGCAACGCCGGCGCGCGCGATTCCGTCGTTGGGCGCTGACCCGTTCGGAGGGTTGGGCGGCGACAACGGTTTGTTCGGATCGCTGGGCAGTAGCGCACCTGGGGGAGGCACACCTATGGGGGCTTCCATGGGATCAATGGGGAGTTCCATGTCACGAATGTGGGCTAAACTCACGCCATCTCAGCCCATTGCATCGCCCGCGAGTGAGGATCTTTTGGGCGCGATTCTCGGGGACACCGGGTCGCGACCCGGTTCGGGGCTGGGTTCGCGGCTGGGTTCTGAGTCTGATTTCTCAAACGCGGGGGGGGGTATGGGTATTAATCCGGGTACATCCACCATAACGTCGTCGCTGGGGGGAAGCGCGAATGACTTGGGCACGGCGTCCGGGGGCATGGGACAGTTCGCGTCGAGGGGGGGAAGCTCGAACGATCTCTCTTCAAATTCCGGACCAGACGGTTTCGCCGGGTTTGAAGATTTCGTCAACTCTGCTGCTGCGCAGCCTGCTCAAACGTTGAAACCGAGTGCGATGCGTTCTTCAGCGGCTGAATTCTCGAACCGAAACCGCTCAGGATTCGGGGGCTTGGAAGACCTGGTGGGGGTATCCTCCCAACAGCCTTCGCAATCCGTGTCGCGAAGCGCCAGTGCGAACGACTTTGATATGTTCGGCGGCGATAACTCAGGGGCGTCGCCTAGCGTGTCTTCGCCTGACATTGCCGCCCTGACCGCGGATTCCGGGGGATTCGCCGGGCTTGAGGACTTTATATCCCCGAAAGCAGCCCCGAGCGGGTCAACGAAACAAAACGCGCCTACGTCTTTGGACGCCGGTCTGGAAGCAATGCTTGACGAGCTTTCCATGGGAGGAAACGCGAGCGGTGGTGGGTTCAACAGTGGGGGCCCAGTGATCATCGACGACATGTTCGGCCCCGCGATGGGCAGTAGCGTTCAGAACCAAGGGGGTGAGGTTGCGGGTGACACGTGCCACACGAAGGTTGTGTCCAACGACATTGCGTACGAAAGCAGCGATGACGAAGGACACGAGGGCGATAGCGACGTGAGGAAAAAAGCGCGCGCGGCGAGGCACGAACGCAACCGCCAGCGCATCACGCAGAAGCTTCAAGAGAAACGCGACCGCGAGGCGAACGCGTTAGCAGAGCAAGCGGAACGGCAAGTGTTGAATGACTTGATAGGCGCGGATATCGACGAGTGGTTGCGTAAAAATCAAAACAACATACGGACCATGTTAGCGAACTTAGCGAATGTGCTGTGGGAGGGGCACGGGTACAAATCGCCCGATCTGAACGCGCTGCTGTCGCCAAATGCGGTGAAGAAAAGTTATCACAAAGCCCTGGTGATCATTCACCCCGATAAAGTAAGACAGAAATTCGGAGGGGACATGGACAAGGTGTTCATAGCGGACAAGGTGTTTGACCAAGTGCGCGACGCGTTCAAGGACTTTTCAGGAAAGGAACTGTGAGGGGTTTTGGAAAAATCAGAGACTTACGTGAATGCTGATCGTACAGTACGCGCGTTGCTAGCTTTTCCTATTGATACGAAAATTCACGTCACTTAATACGTACTATCGGACCAGCTTACACTCGTACCGTGTCCTCTATCACTAATTTCGCTATTTTCGTCTTTTACATTGTCGCTCTTCGCGCCGCCGCCGTCGCTTTTCCTTTTCAGTTTCGGTTTTTTATGAATCGGATTCATGATGAACCACCGAAGCGTGAACATCAGCATCAACGTCGGCAGGATGGCGAGCTTCACGAGGAAGCGGAGGAAGAGGAAGGTAGCGGCGAGGACGGGGACGCGCAACTGTGGGAGACAAGGGGTGGAAGGGTCAGAACCGGCGAAGGGTACGACGGACTCGACGCGATCGATTCATGTTGCACGCGTTTGTCGAATGGAAAAGTGCGTTTCCGCGGATCGGCCGGGCGTCGGGTCGTGCGTACCCATTGGCTCCGAAACTGAACGCGGAGACCCTCTCCCAGGAGCTGACGCGTCGCACGCGGCAGCCTGCGCTTGCGAGGCGCTCGAATCGACTCCCTGGCCATCGCAGAGCGCGGAGTGCAGTGGGACGAATCGAAGGGTGCCTAACGAGGAGAGTTGATTATTTTTCTTGATTTTTAAATTACACCTTGAGAGATAACACTGGACAGCTCGAGACGGCCAAATACTTCACCTACCAGTGCGCCACGACGCACTCCTCACCCGTCAAACACTCGTCGTCATCGTCTTGTTTCTTGTCTTCTGTCGTATCCTTCGCCTCAGGCGACCTGTTGATCCTGTATCCGTCGTACGCGCCTCCCGGAGGCGGCGCTGTGGTTCCGCCGAACAATGGCAGAATAGGCAACGCCAACGATGATATTGCGCTCACCGCGTTGCTGAAAAACTCACCAAACGAGTTCGACTTCGCGGTATCGTCGGAGTTATCTACCGAATACACCCCAGTTTGCTCAGCCTCTCGCAAGAACGCAAACTCTTCCGCGAAGTTCGCCAAGATTCGACCCTCGCCTGGAAGCGGATTAGCGTTGTACGCCATCGGGTTCGCCACTTCCTGCCAGCGACGCGAAACGTGCACTTCAACTTTGTGCTCGGCGCTGGGGCTGGAGTCTTCAAACCCGGCGAGCTGCCCGGTTCCGTTCAACTCATCGTCCAACCCAACAACATCCACGGTGATGACAAGCGCACCCACTTCACGCACGGCTGAATTTTCGAAAGTCACCATCGCAAGTCGCACGCCGTTCTCCACGTCGTCGCACTGCAGCGGCAGCGGAAGAGGTAACTCCCTCGTAAAGGCTAACATCTTCCCCCACTCGCGAATGCTCTCAGTCATGCGCCACACCACATCCGCTTCGCACTCCTCCAAGCCGTGCACCTCCGCGCCGCACACGTCCATTTTGCTCAACAACGCCGCACGAAGAGGTCCGACGATCCCCGTGGCGGGAATCAACGTCGCGGCGTCGGAGACTTTGCGATGCTTGCCCATTCGCCTAATCTCAGCATCCAAATCTGACCGGGTAACATCGTCCGTCAGGATTGCGTACGCGCGGTTCACATCCGCACTTCGTCGCGACGCGTCCTCGCCGGAGTATACATCAGGGTGAAACTTCTTTTGAAGCGCAACGAAACTAGCACGGATTTGCGTTGAAGAAGCGTCATCCGGAATCTCCAAAGCCGCGTACGCGTCGAAGAACGCGCTTACCGTCGGGGATCGGCCGGATGAGGTTCCGGAAGAATCCCAGGAGGAGTGTGCGCCTCGCACTTTGGCTCGGGGACGGGAAAAATACGTGCGCGCGGAGCAGCCGCGATTCGCGACGCGCCGGAAACGCGCGGAAACGGACTGGCGTCCGACCGCCGACGAGAGGGTGGCCATGGCGAGCACCATCGCGAAGGCCGGGGATTGTAAAAAGTGACATCCCCTGCGCTTTCTTGCAGGTTTTTGGGTTTTCGTGTTTTTCTGGAATCTCGTGGTCGTGGATAACTCAAGAACCATGGTCTAAAATGGAGGGACAACCGGCGCGAATCCGACGTGGCGGCACCCGATCCGCTTTTGACAGAAATTTTCCGTGACGGATCTGGAATTTTGTACTTCAACGAATTTACCCCGCGTTCACTCGCCCCAACACCCGACCCTCCTTCTCCGCGGCTTGCTTGACCATCGGCGACTCGACAATGGCTAGAAGTTGACGACACGCACCAATATCCCGCGCGCGCACCAGTTTCGAACGCATCATCTCGACGGCGTCAATCGCGTCGCCGCCCACTAAGTCACCGTGCCCGCGCAGCACGTGACGCACGAAAGCCCCCGCATTTGCCTCCGGCGCGTCAATATGCGTCGCCAACGCCGTCGCCGCGACGTGCGCCACATCAGGTGACGAATCAATCATAGCGAGTTTCAAAAGAACTGGCATCACCCTGGCGACGTTATGCGGCGCGCGCTCGTTAACTCCAGCGCGCCACCCCGCGTCCGTCGCGACGCCAGCTGAAAACAACCGTGCGGTGTTCGTCGAGGCGCCTATCCGCCCACACCCGAGCCGGCCGTACCACGCCCAGTCGTGTCGGCGCCACCGCACATCGATGCCCTCATTCGTGACCCATAGGAGGTACAACTCCACCGCCAGTGCTCTTGTTGCGTTTTCGGGCGACACCAACATACGTTCCAGAAGTGGAAGCCGCGCGCCTGAAACGTCCGCCGGTCCGCGAGGCTTCCCCGCTCGGCGCCAACCCGGAACAGTAGAGGAAGCGTGTTCGTCTTCGTGCAATAAAGCCCCGATACGGAGCACAAACGAGTTTTTGTTTTTTGTGTTCGCTTTCTCAGCTGTACCTTCGTGCTCATGCACGAAATTTCGTTCGTTTGACACGAGCGCATCAACCGGTATACACCGCGACGCTCGGAATATCTCATCACCGGAGTCGTTTTTCACAAAGCGATGGAACACCACAACTCTGGTCGCGCCGGACAGTGAGTCCAGAGGCACAGGATCGATTTTCGTGTTGCCGCGATCCTGCACCGGTATCATCCGGAACACTAAATGAGCCGTGAGCGCGCGTTTATCGTCGTCATCAGCGTCAATCGTCGCGCCGACCATCTCGAGCTCTATTGTTAACCCGACGCCGTAACTTGAGTGAAGCGTCGTCGCGTCTTCCTCTTCTTCGTGTGGCTTGGTGCGATACACGCGAAGGACGAACGGCCGTCCCGCCAGTGTGAGGGTTTCGGAAAACGCAGCGTCAGCGTCGCTCGCCCCGAGCACGAGGTTCGACGGTAATTGTATTTCGATTGCCTCTGTGTAACTCAGGTGATTGCCTCGGCCGACTAAAGCTCGCCATCGTTCGGGAGGTCGACGACCACCACGATGTTTTGTCCCCTCCTCGCCAATACGTTGATTTTTCACCATCTCGACATCCAGCACGTCGTACCTGTCGATGTCCATGCACCGCCACGCACCGGTCGCGCGAGCCACGGCACGCCACGCGAACTCGGACCTCGGGGCGGACGTATTTTCACGCATTCGTCGACAAGTACTTGCTAGTGCGCATGCTCCGACGGTATCCGTGCGTCCCATGATGTCGAACACCACATCCGCAGGAAGGTCACATATTCCGATCGACTCTGCATCATATGACGACCTGGGCACCGCATCGGGAGCGAGCGCCATGCGCGACGAACACTGACGACTGACGCGTCGTTAGGCCCTTCCGAGAATCGAGGAGCCCAACACAACAACGAATTTAACTTTTCGAGTTCTGCCCGGGCACAACCGGCCGCGCCAGGCCCAGCGGGGTGGGGGAGATGTCGCTTCGGCACGGTGTTGGTGAACACTTTCGTGTGCGTCGCGTGGTGCTGTTCTTAGTGGCGTCGTGTTACTTTGCCGCATTTTGGAGCCTCTACGCGGACTATCAAGGCCTCCTCGGTTCGAACGGCGTGCTGCCATCGGATGCGTTGCTCGGCCGCGCCGCTGATGCCACCGTGAGGCGTACCGGTGGAAGGGACACTCTCGTTCAGCGCGCGTGGACGCTCCCGACGCTGTTATGGTTCCATGATGCGCTCAGTTTGAGCGTGGATGCGTGCGCTGATGCGATATGCCTAGTCGGGTTGACACTTTCGGGTTGTGCCATGATGCTCGCTGTCGCCGCATCCGCCGGCGGCATCGCCGTCGTGTGGGCAGCGCTCTTCGTGCTGTACCTCTCGATGTTCGTCGTGGGCCAAACGTTTTTGTCGTTCCAATGGGATATCTTGCTCCTGGAAACAGGTTTTCTGTGTATCTTCCTGTGTCCGGCGATACGAGCACGTTCGAGATCGCCGACGCATCCGGTTGTAGTTTGGGCTCTTCGCTTCCTGGCATTTAAGCTCATGCTCATGTCCGGCGCGGTGAAGATCCAATCTGGTTGTCCCACATGGCACGAACTTACGGCGCTTGACCACCACTGGGCCACGCAGCCGCTACCCACCCCCTTGGCTTGGTTCGCCAGACGCGCGACGTCGTCAGCGGTGCGGAAACTCGGCGTCGCGTTGACGCTGGCGCTGGAGGGACCTGCTACGATTCTTCTCATCGCGCCGTTCCGGGAATGTCGCCACGCAGGCGCCAAAGCCCAAATTTTGCTACAGATCGCTAT
>MDSY01050896.1_pt1 | contig 14453 bp, 12 predicted proteins | sample 811131 | NCBI WGS metagenome assembly MDSY01 (sample SAMN05326643, study PRJNA326480) | marine metagenome | isolation source: seawater | place: Atlantic Ocean: South West | collected 2010 | reverse complement strand
TATGTTTTAAATTTGGCGTCGATTATTTTGCCGTTATTATTTGTTTTAAATTGAAGTTTCATTACATCTCCACATGCAGGTGCTCCTACTAATCCAGTTCCAACATTACGATTTTTTTTATCTAATGACCCTACATTTCGTGGGTTTTCATAATGGTCAATAATATTTTTATGGTAATATTTTTTATTAATTAAATTAATACTCCTACGAATAAGAACAGGTATCATTAATTATATTTTTGTTATATAATTTAAATAGAAATTTTTAAATAATTTATAAAAATGTTAAATTACCGACCTGAAAAAGAAACAATGTATTTTATTAATCCTCCTTTTGGTAATTATTTTTCTTTACCGAAATTAAATCAAATCAAGGGTAGTTATACATTGTATCCTCGCGAAGGATTGTTTCTACAAATACTCAAAACATTACGTTATAATTTTGAATATGGCGGATGGACCAACAAAATTGGTTTGCGAAACAAGGGTTTGGATTACGCCATTCAGAATTATAATGGCGAAATAGTGAGTATTGCTATTTTGCAAAAAGAAGATATACCGAAAATCGTTCAAAAAATTCCTTCAAACATGAATATTGAAATCAATGTGAGTTGTCCGAATGCTGAAAAAGAAATGATTGACCAAGACATTGACCAATTTATTCATAAAGATCGAAAATGGTGTATTGTAAAACTAAGTCCTGTGACGTCGTTTACTTCAATTGATAAGTATTATGCTATGGGATTTCGACAGTTTCATTGTAGTAATACTTTGCCCGTCAAAGAAGGTGGATTAAGTGGGAAAGCGTTAATACCTTACAATAAGAAATTGATTTCACATATACACGAAAACTATAAAGATACTACGATTATTGCTGGGGGTGGTATAACTTCCATAGAAGATATTTTGGCCTATAAAAATCTCGGGGCGAAACATTTTGCCTTTTCAAGTGTATTGTTTCATCCTTTTCGATTTGCTATGTTGTATTATCAAATTTGCAAAAGTAATATTATATAATAATACGATTAATATTTGATAATTGCCAATTATTGTTTAATACCATTAAATCCCTTTGAAATTCAAAAACGTCACTTCTATCTTCCAATTCAATTAAAATTCGTACCTTTTGTTTTATAGATTGTTGATCCCATATTGTTTGAAACTCTGGACCAATGATTCCCGCAGTAACTTCGTGAATAAATTCATTTTCATCATATAGTCCTAGAAATTTACGTTGACTTTTTATGCGGCCATGTTTTACCCAGTTTCCCAAGAATATAACATTTTGTATAGAAATATTGTCGTCGAAAGAATTAGTAGTTGTTTTTTTTCTTAATATATTTAATCCATTTGCTAATTTTGGACAATATAAATTTGAATTTAAAAAATCATAATTATTTACATAGGCATAAAACGTTTTTTTATAAAGATCTTCTGTATATTCATTTAGTTTGAATTCATGAATGAATTTACGTTCAGGGTTTATATTCATATATGTTTCTTTTATCGGATAATCTATAATAGTTTGAATTTCTTTTTTTGACTTCCAACCCCATGGATATTTTACAATATTTATTTTATTACATAAAGTTGGATTAAAAAATGTTTTAAAGAAATATTTTTTAATCATTTTTCATATAATTACGTATTATTTTTATATTTTTCATTAAATAGTTATTGTTCTTCTTCAAATATATTAATATTTAATCACTATATTCATCTAATTTATGAAAGTTCAAATATTTGAATACTTCTTTTTGATTAATGTTATTGAAATATTTCATATATGTTTCAAAATCAGGTATTTTTCCTTCAATTGCTCCTATTGCTGATAATTCTGCAGACGCCAAATATACATTTGCTCCTTTACCCAAACGATTCGGGAAGTTTCGAGTAGATGTAGATAATACAGTTGCATTGTCATTGACACGGGCTTGATTTCCCATACACAACGAACAACCAGGCATTTCTGTTCTAGCACCCACTTTGCTATAAATCGAATAAAACCCCTCATCCATTAATTTCTTTTCATCCATTTTTGTAGGCGGAGCCATCCATAATCGCGTTTTAAGTTGTCCCTCGTGATGTTCTAATAATTTTCCTGCTGCACGAAAATGCCCTATATTTGTCATACAACTTCCAATAAATACTTCATCAATTTGATCACCTTGTACTTCACTTAACATACGTGCATCATCGGGATCATTTGGAGCACATAAAATGGGTTCTTTGATGTTATTTAAATCAATATGTAATTCATAAGCATAAGAAGCTCCCTTGTCTGCTTCCATTAAAATTGGATCACTTATCCATTTTTGCATATTTTCAATTCGTCGTTCAATCGTTCTTTTATCATTATATCCGTTTTGAATCATCCAAGTCAATAATGAAATATTCGACTGTAAATATTCTATAATTGGTTCTTTATTCAATTTAATCGTACAACCAGCTGCAGAACGTTCCGCACTCGCATCTGATAATTCAAATGCTTGTTCACATGTCAAATTGGGTAATCCCTCAATTTCCAATATTTTTCCACTAAATATGTTTTTCTTACCTTTTTTCTCAATGGTTAACTGATTATCTTTGATTGCATAATAAGGAATAGCATGTACTAGATCTCGCAAAGTTATTCCTGGCTGCATATTACCCGAGAACTTTACCAATACTGATTCAGGCATATCAAGTGGCATTACCCCTGTAGCCGCTGCAAAGGCAACTAATCCAGAACCCGCGGGAAATGATATACCTATTGGAAATCGTGTATGCGAATCGCCACCTGTTCCAAGTGTATCTGGTAACAACATTCGATTTAACCAACTATGTATAATTCCGTCCCCAGGCTTTAAAGAAATACCTCCCCGGTTATGCATGAAATCGGGCAATGTTGAGTGTGTAATAACGTCAATCGGTTTCGGATATGCTGCTGTATGACAAAACGATTGCATTACCAGGTCACTACTGAACCCTAAACATGCCAAATCTTTCAATTCATCACGCGTCATAGGACCAGTGGTATCTTGTGATCCGACACTTGTCACTTTTGGTTCACAATAATTACCTGGTAATATTCCATCAACATTGCACGCCTTTCCCACTATTTTTTGCGCCAATGTATATTTAGGGTTTTCGTGTTTAATGATTTTGTTTTTTCGAAAAAAAGAACTTGGTTGTAATTGCAATGTATTTCGTGCTTTTTCTGTAAGACCTTTTCCTATAATAAGGTTTATTCTCCCACCAGCACGAACACTATCCAAAATTACGTCAGATTTCAATGACCATTTACATATTTCATTATTGCTATTATGTTCTTTGGTGATCCCTTCGTAAGGATAAATATCAATCAAATCACCCATGTTCAATTTTTCAACATCCATTTCAATAGGCAAAGCACCACTATCTTCCATTGTATTAAAGAAAATAGGTGCTATTTTTCCACCAATACAATAACCACCTGTTCTTTTATTTGGAACATAGGGAATATTATTTCCAAAATACCATAAAATACTATTTGTTGCACTTTTACGACTCGATCCTGTTCCCACAACATCACCCACATAGACAATAGGTAATCCATTTTTCTTTAACGAATTTATCGTTGAAACTGGACCAATTTCACCTGGTTTATCTGGTTCTATTCCTGGTCTTGGATTTTTTAACATACTTAAAGCGTGTAAAGGAATATCTGGTCTTGACCATGCGTCAACCGCAGGCGATAAATCATCGGTATTTGTTTCACCGGGAACTTTAAACACACATAGCGATATTACCTCTTCTACTTCGGGTTTGTTTAAAAACCAATCTGCATTTGCCCAAGACTCGATTACTCTTTTTGCATTTTGATTACCCTGTTTATATAATTGTTCAATATCATAATAATAATCAAAAAGAAGTGTTATGTCTTGAAACTGTTGAACAGCAAGATCACCATATTCTTTACTTGATAATTGATCGATTAAAGGTTGAATATTATAACCTCCTTGCATAGTTCCCAATAATTCAATAGCATGTTTTTTATCAATTATCGATGATTCTATATTTTCCTGAATAATATTATTCAAAAAAGAGGCCTTTATTTTCGATGTTTCATCAACACCCGGACTAATTCTATTTGTAAACAAGTGCATGTAAAAATCCTTATTGTTAACTACTTCCTTCTCTTGAAGAATAGAACAAATTTCTTTCACTTGTTCTACATTTAAAATTTCAGGAGCTATGTTTTGTTCATTCCTTTTTGCAAAGGAACGAAAAAGATTATCTTTAAAGGTAGATAATCCTCTCCTTAAAACACGATTCATGTTATATTATTTTTTGTATAAAATACTTTAAATAATTTTATACAAAATCGTTAAACATACTATATTCATATTTTTAGAATGATACATTAAAATATACTATTGTATATAATGGATGATTATAAAAGTAATGAAAAATTAGATAAATATAATGAAACTTATGAAAAACCTTTTATGAAAGATTATCGCTTATATACTTTATTCAAAAATCTTCATTTAAAAGATAAAGTAATATTGGATTGTCCATCATCAACCGGATATTTAAGTAAAAAATTTATTGATAAAGGTGCTGAACATGTCATATGTATAGATATAGTTGAAGAACAGTTAGACTATGCTGAAATTTATTTTAAAAATAATAATATTGATGAAAATAAGTATACTTTACTATGTCATGATGCGAAATTAGTAACAAAATTAAACATTAACTTTAATATTGATATGATCATATGTCTCCATTTATTTTGTTTTTCAAATAATATTGACGATTTACATAATATGTGCAAATTTTTTTATGTTAACTTAAAAAAAGGCGGTAAGATGTATTCCTATCATTGTTGTCCTTTTAAAGAAAATTTTAATAAAGATGAATATGAACAAAATAATAATGTAAAGTTGAAAGAATACAAAAAGATAAATGATTCTTGGTATTATGTCCATACCATCGAAAACAATTTCAATTTAATAAGAAATGCTTTGCCAAATAAAGATGTAATTGATGCTTTAGAACATATTGGATTCTCAAATATAAAATTAATAAAAATGGAATCATGTCTTAACTCAAAAGATAAAGTAATGTTAGATAAACAAAATGATTATTTAGATCAATACTTTATCGAATGTGAAAAAAGATAGATTAAACGATTGTTGTTGTATTATTTATAATAGCACAGTTTTATTATGCATTAGTGTATTTTATCTTGTAAAATAATATAATTATTCATATTATTATACAGTTATAAATCAAATTATTCTTACATTGTAACCTCGTTTACCTGGTTTATTATGGATATCAACACCCTTACTTGTTTGTTCTCGAAATTTTTTTTCGAATTCTTTACTAAATACTTGCATTAGAAGACTTTTTTTGCTATTCGATTCACACCAATCTTTATATAATTTATATAGCTCTCTTAGACCTATTCTTAAATTTTTTTTGTCAGCTTGTTCACAGCACGAATTTATGAACGATAATACATCATTATCTATAGGTTCTACTACGGTTAATGATATTATTTGCGACTGATCCTTGTCAAATAAACATAACCAACCATCCGGAGTTTTCCAATAATATTGGTTAGGCAGTTTGTCTACATACTCATCTTTCATGGAAGAAAATTTTACGACATTGTTATGAACAAAATATGGAGTTTTCTTGGAATAATCATTTGTATTCTTTGGCAAACATTTCGTATTGGTTTGACCTACAATATGATAGTAGTCTTCATCATTATAGTCAATGATACAATACTCATTTGGTTGAGTACGACCATAGTTATATCCTACGTTATTGGCAATAGCCTGATTTATCCCATTTTTTCTGTCCATATTAATTGTTGTTGGCTTAATTACAGTCACTTTTTTAGTATCTGTGTCAAAGTATTTAATAATATATTCTTTTAATTCGTCTGTATTTAGGCCCATTTTGTTTTTTTTTATTGGCACAATTGACGTATATTCTCCAAACTCGCCGATGAATGAATATATATCCATTTGTTTGATTTCATTGACACAAACGAAGTCGGGTAATGATTTCTCTTTACACCATTTTGCTATTTCCGTATCGTTCCAATCATTAATAATAATTAACCGGAATCCCTTGATCTTGCTGTCATAATGTTTCATTGTCTGCAGGTTTTTTCGCTTTTTCTTGACATCAATACACGAGATATACTTCTTAAACTTCAATTCGCCGTTGTCGAAAATCTGTTCCAGCAGGTCCTTAATGCCTTCCCAACTTTCACAACTCATTATCAAAGGCTCTAACTCTCGGATGAATTTGACATAGAAATTTTGAATTAAGTCTTGCAGTTCAGGTGTAGTCCATAAAGTAAGTTTCATCTCCCCTTTTTCGAGCTCCTCATCGCTGTACTTCCCTTGTAATCGTAATCGTTGTGAAATGTCGGTACAATTTAACGAGGCATGGGAGACAAAATATTGGTCCGTTAAATGTAATGAATAATTGTCATAATCGTCGCTCGTAAACGAATACCCCCTTTCCCCGTACTTACCGGTTATCGTAATAATTGTTTTGCATGATATTTGATCATTTTTTTGAAATAAAATTCTTAACAATTTATAGAGAAATTTTATGTTTAATATTTTTGTATTTATATCGAAATAACAATAATTATTAGGTAAGTTTTCACTATCTATAGGTGAATCATATACTCCTCCTCGTTGCCATAATCTTTGACTCGTTGATGATTGATTTGAGTCCCATTCAGACCAATATTGTATTTCTTTTTCATACTTTTTTGATAAATATAATCTTAAACAATTTCCATGATATATTATGATAAATAGGTTGGCGAAGTCGCTCATTATTTTATTTACTAAAACATATTGATTTAAACGGATTTTTTCTTCGCTGATCAATAATGAATTATATTTGATTAGCGACCGATTTATTATTTGCTTTATTACGCCTTTAATATTTTTGGTGTAGTCCGTAATAATATCAAAACGCGGTTTCTTTTTTCCATCGGAGTAATCCCACCATGATTTCACAATTGAGGTGTCAAAATGGATTCGGTTGTTAAAGAGGCCATAATAATCATTCGATCTCACCATTTTGTGAACCTTGGAAATTTTTATTTGCACATCGGTATTGTCACTTAACGCGGTTGTTACGTTATATAAAAGTGAATGTGCCGTACCCGTTATATGTAGAGCATATTTTACCTTTTTATAGATTTTTGCGAGCAGTGCTTCACATAAGGTTGTGTTTTTGAGGTCCTTTGCATTACTCCTATCATTTGACGCTGTAGGAGCCATTAAATCACTTTCATCCACAAGGAGGGTCACATTAACAAGCTCCTTATTACAACAAACGTAATGATTGAAATTCCGATTAATTTTTTCTAGCTGACTATGGTTCATTAAGCAGCAAAATATGTCTTTACTATCCATTTGTTCTTTGTTACAAAGTTTGTTCGTAATATCATTGTTTCCAATACTCTTTAGCTCGGGAAGTTTGAACTCCTTCCAATATTCTTCGTCGCTTTCAAATTGAGCTATTAGTTCACTTTGGAAATCTTGGAATATGTTCTTTATGAATTGAATATTAAAATTGGAATTCTCTGTCCCCATTATGTCGTCTTGCAACTGTTTTTGGTCGATTGATAAGTTCCTAAAAACATACAATACAGGCCTTCGTAATATGTAGACTGAAATCCACATTATAATACATGCATGCACTCTTTTTCCAAGTTGGATATCACCCCACAGTAACTCCACAATTGATTTCTCATTATTATCCAAATCAAGCGCACTTAACAGATCTTCTTCAAATGATGCACTTTCTAGATTTTTTGGGATATCAGTTAGCTTAATTGGCTTCCCTCCCCAATTATGTCTCTCTAAGCTATCATCGTTTGAATATTTACATTTGTTTAACATATTGCCTACAATTTTTTCGAGTGGTTTCTTAAAAATTGCATGCTTCATGTCGTAAAAGGTAGTGATTTTTTCTTCCAGGTATGTCATTTGTCTTGTTTTTCTATATACATATATATAAGGCACTTCTTTAAATCAATTTTGTAAATGTCCTTAATTAAAGTGCTTTGTAAATAATGCCTTACTTAGATTTTCAATTATAAAAATATTGAATATGAAAAAAAGATAGTTAGTTAATTTACATTTACATAAGGTTAAAGTAAGCATATACAAGAGGATAATTCATTAAACGTTTCTTTTTTTGTAGTCGGTTTAAAATGTATCTCGGTAATGCTCTCTCTACAAGTCGGGCACGCGAGGTTTGTTTTTTTTATTGTTTGGACTGTGCAACTAGCACAAAACGTATGTTTACAGCCAAATGCTAATACGTCGTTTGAAGTAATATCATTGAAACAAATAGCGCATGTATCATTTATATAATAATTCTCATCTTCATCGTCCATCATGATCTTTATCTTTTTCGTTGCGTTTTTCTTAGCTTCATTTGCTAGTATTTGTCTATTTACAAGTATACGATTATTTGCAATTGCTTGGTCCATTTGGGTCAGGAGCAATCGATATTCGCGAGTTAGATCTACAGGATGGTTCTCTTGAATTTGAGGTTGAACGATTTCTCTTTGTGGAGAAGGATGTCTAGGTGGAACTACTGGTAATTCAGCAGGTCGTTGGTATTCTTGAATACGTTGTCTGAAAGCTGCAATACTATTTGGTTTGGGTCTAACAAATTTAATAACGGGATTTTCGCGATCTTCAATTCGCCAATAAGATCTGCAACTAAATTCAAAATCCAATGATGTCCAAATACGTCTCCAAAATGGAAGACCTATTCGAGTAGTACTAGCCCAATATTTCACAGAATCATCTGCCCAACCATCGGGCATATTCTCACCCAGCCAATAGCCCTTAACCCAACTGATAGTTCGATTGACTATATCACTATTACATCTTGACGCTCGACAATTGTCTTGAGCACATATTGAGCAAACCATTTTACTATTTTCTTCCTTTTCTTATTTATGGTATGAATGACCATAAATAAGCCTTTCGATTTTCTAGAATAAGAAAACCACCTTTTATACCAGGATTTTTTCCAATAACATGCTTGTTCCCAAGGTCAATCCAAACAATAAATACGACGACTTGGCTACTTTACTGTTCGTCAATAATTTGGGATAATGGTCCCATAAAAAATGCCGCATACCACCATAACTATGATACGTCATAGGTAATATACAAGATTGATGCAATATAAACTTCTCAACACGACTTCTTTCGTTGTATATTTTTGTTACTTGGTCTTCCTTATTGATCAACTTTAAACAACCATATCCAAGAAACAAACCTGATAAATAAACACCACTTATTCGTGTAGCTATGGAAGAAATTGCGGTAACCGGAAATCTATAAATTTGAACGTGCGGAGATATATTTTTCGGCATATAATTATTTAAAAACATTCATTTTTTAAATATATTAATGGACAATATTTTAATACCGGAGAAAAACAAAGGACTCTTAAAAGTCTATCATAGTTCTTCCAAGGCGCTAATACCTCTTATATTAGGCTATTATGTTTCCAATAAATATGAAAGCAAGTCACTCGAAACACTGTTTTACACTGCGAATGTATTAAACATGACATATCATTCTTATGTATCTGCATCATGTATCATCACGGATTATATTAAACCCGTTCGACTATCAAAAGGAGTTCGATCTCTTAGTATGTGTGTCCATGGGTTTGCTTTTTATGGATATTTTAAGAAATATATATAAACACCTATGTGTGGTATAAGTGGAATCGTTTATAAAGACAATCAAGATGGAATGCAAATTTACCAATCTTTATTGGCGATTCAACATCGTGGACAAGACGGTGCAGGTATATTTTGGGCAAATAAACAAGAAACCAATATCAAAAAAAGTCCCGGATTAATTAATCAAGTATTTGATTTAGAAGAATTAAAAAATATGAACGGAAACTTATATTTGGCCCATAATCGTTATAAAACAAATCAAATAGCAAACTCATTCCAACCGTTTTTTATTACCAACAAATACATTGACATTTCACTTTGTCATAATGGGAATATTATTAATGTATCTACTATCATAGATTTGTTATACGAAAATTACCAGAAAAAGATCGACTTTATTTCCGATAGCCATGTCATTGGTATCTATATTTCGGAATACTTGAACAAAATTACTTTAAACACTACTCTTAGCTTTGATGACATCATTCAACTATCGAATCATTTGCAAAATATTTTAGAAGGTAGTTTCAGTGTTTTATTGGCCATTCAACATTTCGGCATTATTGCTATTCGCGACAAACAGGGTATTCGTCCACTCTCTTATGGGAAAAACAAAAACGGCGAATATTTAATTTCGAGTGAGTCTTGTTCCTTCAATCATACTGATTTCAAATATGTCACTGATATAGAACCCGGTGAAACCATTCTTTTTCACCAAAATGGAAAAAAACATTATTCTTTTTTTCAAAACAGCGAAATGATGAAAGAATATTTCCGCCCTTGTTTATTTGAATACATTTATTTTTCCCGGGCAGATACTCATATCAATGACATATCCGTTTATCAATTCCGATTCCAATTAGGCCAGGCATTAGGAAAATATATAACCACTAAAAACATTGATTATATTGTTCCTACTCCCGACACAAGTCGTATATATGCATATGGATTATCGAGTGTAACCAACATACCGATCCAAGAGGCCATTGTATTGAATCGCTATGTAAACCGGACGTTTATAGGAGAAAACAAACAAAATATTCGATCAAAAATAAAACAGAAATTCTCCATTATTCGTGAACTCATTGAAGGCAAAAATATTCTCATTATTGACGATTCCATTGTTCGTGGAAATACGTCAAAGGGCATTGTGGATTTCGTTAAAAAACACGATCCGTTGAGTGTATATTTTGCGTCAGCTTCTCCAAAGATTTACAATTCCAACCATTATGGAATCCATATTGAGAAAAAAGAAGAACTGATTACGTATGAGAATCCGTCTAATGACGAAATCGCTCGTTTTATTGGTGTAGAAAACGTTTTCTATAATGACCTGGAGGATGTATTGAATATAGTACGCAATCTAAATTCAAATATCAAGAATATGGAAATATCTATGTTTTTAGAATGAATTAAAAATGTATATATATAGAAATAAATAGTCTATATTTATATGAATCAATTCAAACGTTCGTTAAGCACTTTCCGAATTTACCGAAATAATAATAATAAAGTAAAAATCGACTCGTTTAAGGTCGATAAAAAGGAAGTTGGACCCATGGTTTTAGACGGTCTTATTCATATCAAAAATAAAGTCGACAAAACACTGGGTTTCCGTCGTTCTTGTCGTGAAGGTATATGCGGTTCATGCGCAATGAACATTAATGGTAAAAATACATTGGCATGCTTGACACCAATAGAAGAAAAAATGGTCATTTATCCATTACCCCATATGCCTATTATAAAGGATTTAATACCAGATATGACGAATTTTTATAAACAATACAAGGAAATTAAGCCTTGGTTACAAAATTCGAATAAACCTGGTGTGCAAAATATTCAAACCATTGAAGATCGAAAAAAATTAGATGGTATGTATGAATGTATTTTATGTGCTTGTTGTTCAACATCTTGTCCAAGTTATTGGTGGAATTCGGATGGTGGATATTTAGGTCCTGCTGTTTTGATGCAAGCCTATCGTTGGATCGAAGACTCGCGTGACGAAAATACAAAAGAACGGTTGGATTATGTAAATGATGCAATGAAACTTTATCGTTGTAAAACCATTATGAACTGTTCAAATACATGTCCAAAAGGACTGAACCCCGGACAAGCGATTGGAAAATTAAAGCAAAAGATAGAACAATTAGAATAAATAGTGTTTTTGATTGTTAAAATAGTTAAAAATGTAAATATGTATATATATATATATTTATGATCACTATAAAGAAGGATAGTATTAGTCACGATACTACGAAAAATTTCGTTTTTATTATATCCAGTTATAATCAATCTCAGTTTATTCAAAAGAATCTAGAAAGTGTGAAAATGCAAGATTATAGCAAAGACAAATATAGAATCATATATGTAAATGACAATTCTAACGATGATTCTAAGAATATTATAGTGGAATTTATGTTAGAAAATAAATCTATCAATATGACACTCATAAATAATGAGGAAAATATGGGACCGGCCTATTCAAGATATATTGCTTACAATGAAGCACTTGACGAGGAAATATGTATATTTTTAGACGGCGATGATTGGTTGGTTGAAAAAAACACGTTAAAAATAATTTCCTATATATACAGCAACTTTGATATTTATGCTACGTTTGGTTCTATGGTAAATGAAAAATGGCAATATAATAAATGGGCTAACTTTGACAGAAAAAATCACAATTTTTTCCCACACTTAAGAACGGTATATGCTTTTTTATGTAAAAGTGTGCCAATGAATTATTTAAAATATGATGAAAAAGAATGGTTTAAATTTAAAACAGACGTAGCTTTATTTACTAGTATAGCAGAATTATGTAGAAATAAACATGCTTTTATTCGCTATGAATTAGTATATTATAATCGTTACAATTGTATGAATAATCCTAACACAGGATATAAATGTCCTGATAAAACACAAGAACAGGAAAAAAAGAGGGAATTATATAAAGATTATATAGCTGGTCTAAAAAAATTGGAACCAATTATATAATAAAAAATTATTATATTATCCGTTTAATCACATTTTTTATCTAACTTTTTACATGTTTTACGTGCCAATTTCATGGGCTTGCTCTTGGGTGCACAATGTTCTTTTAAAATATGAAAATCATATGCAGATGCGTTACCACCGGTTAATGCACTTGCTAAACGAGGGACTGCCCAACTTTCTGCTGTTTGATTCGGTCTGGAACCACTTGAATAATACGCACCACGACCTTTGTTCAAGATTTCCTCTAAACCTTGTATACTACATTGCGTTTTGGTCGCTAATTCCTGTGTTGCTCCTATTTTTTCCACACCATATATTTTTCGAACGCGATTCAAATGATTGGATTTACGGGATTTGAAGGTCTTTACTTTGGGGCGTTGGAAATATTTTCCTTGTTTGTATAATTTGCGGGATTTTCTCAGGTTTTTCTTTTGTTTCTTTGTATCGCTTTTTGTCATGTTTTTCGAAGTATAATAACGCTTGGGAACATTGAGTTTATCTACCATAGTTATATTGTCTTGAGATTTTTGTTTAAAAAAACTGAATGTCTTCTTCACCTTCTTCATTTACAATGATTTTACCTAACGGATTCAATTGTTCCTTTGTTATCTTGGAACGATTGTATTGTTCAATGGAATAAAGAATTTTACGTTTTTGATCCAATGCATATTCATTGAATTTTGTAGGATCCTTTTGATCCGGTACGCGTATTTTCACCATACTAACCTTTTGTTGTCTTACATCTTTAACGTCTTTTTCTGCAATATCATGCTCTAAAGTTGGGTATGATCCAAATGCGTTGGACAACACCTTTCCATAATTAAAACAAACCAGCGATTCGTCCTTATTTTGCGAACTATACAATTGACAATCCATTGCGCTTTCTTTTACTGCATGGAGTATTTGATCATTTACTTGTTCTTTTACCATAGCACTTTCAAATAACATTTGATCTGTAGTAATCACCTCGGGCACTACTTCTAAATTACGCACGTATCGACCTAATTTCGAACTTTCGTCCAATTCTTTTGCTAATTGACTAGTTAATTTACTAACATCACGTAAACGCAATTGTATATGTTTTTGTTCTTCTTCCTTTGTTTGCGCCTTCGGTAAAGTCGCCAAATACATGAAAACTTGGACTGTACGCAAATCTTCGGGTAAATCTTGATGACTACAAATACGTCTTGCACGTCCAATTACTTGTTCAATACGTACATTATGCCAATAAGGTTCAACCAAATGCACAAAACGCGTATTTTTCAAGTTAATACCTTCTGCACCGGAAGCTGTAATCATCAATGCTTTAATAGCATCGCCCATAAAATTATTAGATTTGTCTTGTTGCTGAAGTTCATGAACAATGGAGTGAGGAACATCTTGCCATTTTGAGTTATATACATTCAATAAAATCTTCTTCTCTTCATCTGTTTCAGTTCCAGTGTGTAAAGCAAATTTCGGTTTACCCTTATCTTCTTCTTTTTCCACGATTTCCCAATCGCCTTCATTTCCTTTTTTACGAATTTTAAATTCAGCAAATCCATTGGCTTCCAAGACAAGTTTGAATATACCAATACCCTCTAAAGTACGGAATTGACTGTAAATTAAATGTAATCCTTTATGAGATGGTTCTTGTATATTTTCTAATATACGCAAAAACTTGGGACTATATATTTTGAGTCCGTTGGGTGTCAAATATTCCTTTTCGTTTAATTTTAATATTGATAATG
>MDSY01127483.1_pt1 | contig 14457 bp, 24 predicted proteins | sample 811131 | NCBI WGS metagenome assembly MDSY01 (sample SAMN05326643, study PRJNA326480) | marine metagenome | isolation source: seawater | place: Atlantic Ocean: South West | collected 2010 | reverse complement strand
TTTTAAGAGGTAGTGTATTATATATATAATTCATACTGAATTATTATATATATAATACTACTACTCTCTAATAGTCTAGTGCATTACTAGTCCTACTTTGTTTGTTTGATTGTACCATTTTGTTGCGTTAAGGTCGCTCTCCATGGCGTTTACATACCCTGCATTATCAAGGTCTTCATAGCTATCAAAGATTCGTGCATGGCGATCCGTTGCGTAATCTATCATGTCATCACGTGTGCCTCCCTCGCTGAATATAATATCGTAGTTATCAGGGATATCAACTCCAATAAATAGAGGGATAGACTTCGTATAAGAATAGAATCTCACATCGGGTAATCGCCTAGCTATTTCTATCCACTTGGCTAGGTATTCTTTTGAATAGTAATCGCCTGAATCGTGGACTCTAAGTATATCTACTTTCTTTTTCTTTATCTCAGCAACCATATCATCAATAAAATCCTTTGATTTAGTAGCTAAATATCTAAACTGAAAAGCAGGTTTGACATTACTCCATGAGTATGCACCTTTCTGAGCATAGCAGAACTTTGCACAAGCTCCTGCAAATGGGCATGTACGTTTGCCGTTTGCATCTTCGAAGGCAGGTATTCCGAAGTTAAATACTCGCAGTCCGATTAACTTGCTAGTCTTTTTAAGTTTACTGTTTTGTGTTATTAATTGTGGCATTGGTTTATTTCAATTAATTTTCCGTTTACTTCTTCGTATTGCAAATCTGTAGGGCATTCCCATTGCGTCCAATACCACTCTTCGTGTTGCCATGATTCATTAAGTATAAAATCGTCAGATAACTCGTTGTTTTCGTCTACACCCCATGAACGGATAAGGGCGACAAGGTCTTTTTCGTACTTTATATGCATTTCACCATCGCCTACTACATAGCCATCATTCATGCCTTCACCTGTTATATCACATTGTCTTGCGTACTTCATGCTATCTTTGCTTCTACGGTTAGTATTTCTGTGTTGCATTGCTCAAGCTCTTCCTCGCCTAGCGTAGCCCATATCTCGTGGTATAGGTCATCTTCAAAATTCTTACCCTTTGTATCCCACTCAACTGTATTGCCTAGCGTTATTCTTTCAACGGCTGATGGCGATAGGTTGTCAGGTAGAGCCACCGATATTTTTGTGGTGTATGTTCTTACCACGTCTATTTCAAATATTGTCATGTTTATTTCTGTTTTAGGATATTCACAAGCCTTTAAGAATCCGTAACCCCTGTCTTTTGGGTGTCTAGGTAGTTTGCTCATTGTGTTTATTGGTTTTAAGAGGTAGTGTATTATATATATAATTCATACTGAATTATTATATATATAATACTACTACTCTCTAACGATTTAGTCTTTGCAGTACAATTCGTACTCTTCTTCAATTTCATCGCTATCTATGTACTCTTGCAGGTATGGGTGTATCTGCCAATCGTATTCTGCTTTGAATAGCTTGGCATCTGTGTAACCACCACGCACATCACACCCACCGTGTATCTGTAAGAGTAGGTAGGTATCACCGTCAGCATCTTCTAACCATGCACCTTGCAACACTTGGGATAGGTCGCTATCTCCGTTACAAGTATTAAAAGGTTCGGATTTAGATTCCATATCCACTAACTCAAGGAAGTCAGCACCTGCTTGTGATACTCCGTAACCGAAATCTCCTTCCCAATCTTTGCAGTTGGTGTTCAGTTCGTTGAACTTATCGCACACGTGATCTAATTCAAGTTCGCTTAGGTAATGGAATACTGAAACTGTACGCACATATTCGGTGTAAGTTTTTCCATTTTTGTCAGTCCATTCAGACTTCTCGATAGTTTGCTCTTGCTCATTATCAAAATCTTCAATAGTCTTGGCTTGGTTTCTTTCCCAATTCCTACCATACGCACCGCCTGAATCAAGCATGTGCCTACCTGTATTTTCCGTAAGCATAGCGTACACTAGCTTTTGCGTGTCTGTAAATTTTTTCATGTTTACTGGTTTAATTCGTTAATATATTCGTCATAGCGTTCTGCTAGGTATTCGATTTCTTCAGGGTGTATGGCTACACTCAGGTACTCGGTTACGTTGATGTGTAGCTTGCCGTCTAGCTCTTCGCTAGGCGTTTCGTGGTTTATTTCAAGTACGAATGAGGCTTTTTCTAAGTTTGTCATTTGATTTGGATTTTTTCAATTACTACATCATCATATCCACGCTCTGTGAATTGACGTGCCAATTTCTCAGCATTTTCAAGGGTTTGGTATTCGTCATTGACTTCCATAGCACCCACCCATACAGTGTATATTCTATTCATTTTGCTTGGTTTTCTAAGGCCTCTAATTGACGTGATAACCTGTCTAGGGTTGCCTCTGCACTGCGTATGATTAGTTGTTCCTTTTTGATTTCTTCTTTGGTGCGTGTGATTAGATTTTCACGGTGTTCCTTCCACTCACGAAAGGCTAGTTCTGATAGAGTTAATTTATTATTTTCCATTTGAATTGGTTTTTGATTTGCGCTAATGTATAAACTTTGATTTTGATATCCTAATTTATTTTCGATTTTCTCGGTGTTAAGTAGTATATGTATTATATATCTCTCATATTCTATGAGATATATAATACTATACTTCTAAGGGGTTCGGCTTATCGGTGAGCTTTCATACGCAGGTACGCATCTTTTGCTGTCTCACCCTCTCTAATTTCTAAAGAAATCGCACACCTAGGCGCTTTGTAACTTGGCTCGACCTCACCTTTCAGATAGGTGGTGCATATCTGTGTGCGTGCTTGTCTATGCTCTAACCTTTGGTTGCGGTTAAGTCTTACCCTTGCTTTACGCGCTAATGTGTTATACATCTGTTTGAATTGAAATTGTTACTGACTACCCCCGAAGGGGTAGTTTCGGCTATTGAAGCCATCATCAGAGTAACTTACTTTGCTAGACCTAGTTCAACTAATCTATCCAAACCCATTGCCCTTTCTACTCTTTCAGTAGCTTCAGTAACAGTTAAGTTTAGATTCTCAACTAACCATTGTACTTTTTGTTTCTTGATATCTTTCTTAGTAGCTTTCTTCTTAGCTTTCTTAGGAGTTACCGTCTTTAAGGCTTCAATCTCTGAAATTTGCTGCTTCAAGAGCTTAATTGCTAATGCTTTCTTCTGCTTAGTAGGGTGGTAGATAGCTTTGTTAACTGCTGACTTTGCTTCTGAGATTAGTGATTTTGAATTTGCCATTGTGTTTTGAGTTTAAGATATATTAAATTAAAAAAAGAAGACTCATTCTGAGTCTCTCTTCTTTTTTTAATAATATATCTAATTGTCCAGAGTGAGGTCAGTGGTGAGTACCGTTAAGGTACTCTATATAGGAGGGAGGGAGTTGTCCCCAAGCCCTATTAACCTACCTTCGGTAAACCAAAAAAAACCCTATATAAACACACATACATTAAAACTACAAGTGTGTACACTTAACTAGTTAAGTGTCAGTGCTGCATAAAAAGCTGAAAAGTATGGCAAAACTGCGCAAGTGTGTAGAAACCTGCGGTGCAAGGTGCGTTTCGGTGCGTGTGCGCTAGCGGCTACATATACATATAATCCCCACACTCTATATTACTCAAAAAAATTTTCACCAATTTTTTCTACAGTCGTCATTTTCGCAGATTTCTGGATTTTTTCTGCGGTTGCCGAAATCTTTGCGATCAAGATTACAGTTCATAATCCTTATCATTATCAATCCATTACAAATTTTCACTTAAAGCGTTTATTTACGGTTGTTTTTTACTTTTTTATGGGTTAACTTTGCTAAAGTAATTTAAACTGACGAGTTAAAAGTAACTATTCACGCTGATTTTAGTGTATTAGTAAGTTATTTACGAGTTAGTTCTTTTTATGGGTTATCAAAGGGTAGCTATACCCAAAGATTTGCGACACCTCTGCAATTATGTAGAGGTTTTTTATTTATTATATTTGCGTTATGGCAAGATCTAAGTTTAGAGAAGAGAAAATTAGAATCCTTATGAGAGAAGGTTACCCATTTAAGCAAGCGGTAGCCATTGCCTACAATATGGAGAAGAAAAAGAAAGGGCAAGATGGTTTAACTACTGAAGGACTTCTTAATAGGCTTGCAGATCGCATGAGAGAGAGAAGGGCTGAGAGAAGATTAAGAAGAACAAAGGTTAAACAGTCTGAAATGACAGATGAGGAGTTAAATCAGATGATGGATTTAATTGCAGCTACAACAGGTGGTAAACCAACCCCTTCTGCTGGTTATTTTGATCCTGCTACTAGAACTGCGGAGGTTGATTTTGATGAAAGGTTTAAGCCAGAAGATCTTAACAAACCTACAGACCCTAATGAGATATTAGGACATGAATTAATACATAGTACACAGTTTGGACCTTTAAGGCAGTTAGCAGAAAAACTTGATTTTGAAACAGCTCCTAGAATACAAGATCCAGAGATACGATCTTCCTTTAAGGATTTAAGAAAAACAATAAAACAAAGAGGAATGGAGGATAGTTTAAGTGACTATGGAAATTATATGGCTGGCAGTAGAAGTCAGAGAGGAGAATATGAGGCTATTATGAAAACTGGTATTACCTCAGCTCTTGCGCAAGGAGTAGACTTGTCTGGAGATTTTGATTCTATAGCAAAAAATCTTAAAGAAAATGCAGGAACTACCAATATAAGACAGCTTGCTGACTTTATGAATAATGATTGGGACGAAAATCAAAAACAAATTATTATGAGAGCAATAGATTCTAGTAAAGTTTTTGAACCATACACTATAGAACAAACAAAAAGATAATAACTTATATTTGTAAAAATATCACATGGCAATACTTACAGTATCAATACAAGAAGAAGTTACAATAGAAGGTAAAAATTTTAATGTAACAAACACCCACGAATTTGCAGCTGATGAAGTAATTCACAGAATTGTAGATTTAACTGCCACGGAAACAAGCCTTGTTTTATTTGATACAATTGATGCAGCTGGCACAATTAAAGATGCACAGCTTTCGTATTTAAGGATTACAAATTTGCACACCAGTGATGCAATAACATTAAGAATAGGTAATGCTTCAGAAGAATATGGAGTTCGTGTTGTTGCAGGAGGATCGTATATTTTAACATTGGATAAAATGGATGCTCACGATAATATAGCAGCTAGTGGAGAAGCAACTTTATCTTTAGCTCAAATTGATTCAATTAAAGGAGCATCATCAGGGAGCACAGTACAAGTAGAAATATTCGCAACACACTAATGAAAACGATTAAAGCAAACAAATATCAAGGTCTTTTAGATATACCTAAAATGGATGAAGGTGGAAGACCTAGACCAGGTAGTTCGAAAGCAGCAAGAGCTAAAGGTAAAAGAAGTATTGGCAGAAAAAAAGAACAAGCTATAAGAAGTCGTCAAGAAGCACCTATAGAATCCTTGCTAAGAAGAATCGCTATGCGTAAAGAAATTGAAGAAGGAGAAAGTAAGGGTGATTCAATGGATATAGGTGATGTAGATTTTGGAGATGGAACTAAAGGTGAATCTTGCAAAGTAGTTGATGGTAAGGTGCAATGTGCATCTTATGGGACATCAAAAGAAGATCTTAGCGAAATGGCTACAGAGGATGAGAAAGGAGAAAGAAAACCATTTAGTTTAGTTTTAGCAGATCTAATAAAAGGCGTTAGAGAAGGAAGGCAAGAAAGTCTTAAAAGAAGAATGAAAAGAGTTGGTGGAAGGAGAGAGATAGATTTAGATCCTGATCGAGCAAGAGAGTTTGCTGTAAGAAATCCATTTGCAAGAGCTAGATATAGATCACTTCAAAGGAGGTTAGCTAGATCTAAAGGTAGAGAGGATGCTGGAAGCAACGTACAGTTTGTGGAGTCTCCTGAATTTTGAGGAAGAAGTATTTTAACACAAAAAAGAAAAGAAAAGATCCAGCAATAGAAGCTGAACGCATAAGGCTTAATAAAATAAAAAATGAAACTCGAAGTAATAAGGTTCAACAAAGGAGTAGACTCAACTAACGGTATTTTATTTGATGTAACAGATGGTAGAAAGTTTTTATGCTATACATTAGAAGACGAAAGTCGTGAAGAAAAAGTTTACGGAGAAACCTGTATACCTGAAGGAGAGTATAATATTGAGTTTAGAAAAGAAGGTGGGTATCACAATAAGTATAGTAAAAGGTTTGCTGATATTCATAAAGGCATGCTTCATATTGTAGACGTACCTAATTTTGAATATATACTTATACACTGTGGTAATACAGATGAACATACCGCAGGATGTTTGCTTGTGGGAGATACTCAAGAAAACAATAATATTAAAACTAGTGGATTTATAGGAAAGAGTACTGCAGCATATATGCGTATATACCCACCTATAGCAAAGGCTTTAGAATCAGGAGAAGAAGTGACTATAACGTATAGAGATTTTTCTGAGTGTTTATTATTAACTCCTATAGATGTAGCTACATTTGTAGGAGCTTCACAACCACACTAAACATGTATACATACAATATAGAAGTCCTTAGAGTTATCGATGGGGATACAATTGACGCTAGCATAGATCTAGGTTTTGATGTAAAAATTAAAAAACGAATTAGGTTTATGGGGATTAATACCCCAGAGTCTAGAACACGAGATCTAGAAGAAAAGAAACGTGGACTAGCAGCCAAACAAAGAGTAGCAGAACTGTTAGATACAGCAACAGAAGTGCAAGTTATATCTCATGGTGTAGGAAAGTTTGGCAGATGCTTAGGTGAAATAGACTTTTGTTGTCCTGATTCACTAACAATGAAGAATCTTAATAAAACTCTTATAGAAGAAGGGCACGCTGTAGAGTACCACGGAGGTAAAAGATAATTAACTTTCTAGTTCGTTATAAAATCTTTGAACAAATAGTCTTGCTTTTTGAGTTATGGCATATCTAACTCTATAGTTGTATTTAGTTTCATCTCTAAATAGATGATCTTCATATGTATCTGATGGCGTTAGTTTATCAAAATGCTTATATATATATCCAGCATTAACAAGAGGGTATACATATCTCTTACCTATATTAGATTTACTAGATTCAAATCCTTTGCTAGCATAGTCCAAAGTAAAAAATTGCAAATCGTATGCCCATAAAAGAAACTCCATTTTAGAAAAGTCCATACCTAACTTTTCGGCATACTTATTTTTTAAAACTTTTAAGTTCTTTAAATAGTTTTTATTTATATAGGTTTTGTCTTGTTTTGCAAAGTCCCTAAATAATATTTTTTTTGATATCTTACTTCTAGGCATTTTTATTACATTTGTATTAAAGCAAAACTATGACAAAAGATTTCGAATTTTTACTTCATATGCAAAGATTGATGTTTGAAGCAGAAGCATTAGCGAAGCAATATGACGTAGAAGATCGATTTGTTTCGATTATGTTTGCTGGATTAGTTAATCCTATATATGGTGGTATTTCTAAATTAAATGCTATATATAGTTTTAATATAGAAGATTTAAATGAATTATACGAAGTACAAGATTTTATAAATTATACATATCAAAATCAAGATAAGAATGAATTAGATGATGATGATGTAGATAATTTATTAGATGGTACTGGAATTGAACGAGAATAAAATGGAAGGAGTTATTAGAAAAATTATAATCGGAAAAGATCCGAAAGATGCCATGGCTTATTATGTAGGCATGAAAGCTGGTAATGGTAAAGTAAGTGCAATAATTATTGATGAAAGACATTTACATAAGTATGGTAAAAGTAGATATTTAGTATATTTACAAGATAATGACGATAATACTCAAGCGCTATGGAAGGGTATAGATGATATGCCTTGTATGCTTGAGTTTGATTGTAACTTTTAAAATGGTAAGAACAGAATTATATACGGCAGGCGGACAATTTAATCGTCCAGATGGAACTGAATATATTGGAGCATATCATGTGCATATTAACAGAGGAGCCATGGTTGGTGGTTTTCATAAAATAGAAGCTCATGATAGATTGACACCTATAGATCAAGCTGCTGTAAATTTAGTTGAATCGATAATGGATCAGCTTAGATCAGAAAGAGTTCAGCAAGCATCAATAAGATCCTTATCTAGTGGCACATCCACCCCATCAGGATCTGGAGGTTCAGGAGGATACTAATGAAGACAATCAAAAGTAAAGGATTAGGAGACACTATAGCTAAGTTTACAAAAGCTACAGGCTTAAATAAATTAGCACCTAAAGATTGTGGGTGCAAACAAAGACAAGAAAAATTAAATAAAATATTTCCTTATAAGAAATGAATACTTTACATGTTTTTGTTGTTGAACTTGAAAAACAAATCAACGACACAATTAAGACTGACTCTGGTCTAGAATTATATATAGATACTAGATTTGAAGGAAGTGAGTTTGAGCATAGGATCACTGAAGGTCCTGTAGTTTGTTCCCCATTAAAATACGATACAGGAGTTAAAGAGGGAGACACATTATATTTTCATCATTTAGTTGTATTAAATGAAGGTCAAGTTTTGACAGGTGAAGATAATCATTATGTAGTTAGGTATGATGATAAACATACTATAAACAATCAAGCAATTGCATATAAATGTCAAGAGACTGGAAAGATTAAACCTTTAGCTGGATGGTCTTTATTAGAACCAGTAGAACAGAATTCTGAATTAAGTTCTGATTTAATCGAAATAGTTTCATTAAAAGAAAAACTTCCTACTCAAGGAAGAGTAGCGTTTATGGCTGAATGGATAGAAGAACTAGGCTTAAAGGTTGGTGATGTAGTTGGATTTAAACAAAATAGAGACTATCGTATTAAGATAGATGGTAAAGAGTATTACCGAACTAGAGCTGAAGATTTAATGTATGTAGTTGAAGAAAATGTTTGATAAAAAAGAATTATGGTTGCACTTAGAAGAATATGAGTGCTTACTTGCAGATGGTTTTGATGATGCCATTACAGGTGTAACATTTGGTGTAGAACCAAGAGCTGTATACAGTGTAACTAAGTGTTTAGATATACTTGTAGAAGAAGGCATGAGTATGGAGGATGCTATAGAGCATTTTGAATATAATGTTGCTGGAAGTTATGTAGGAGAAAAAACTCCTGTATGGGTTTATGACTATCAAGACGATGAGTAAATTTAGCACCATATCAGCTTCAGAACGTCTTATGAAAAGTATGGAAATTGCTATCAATAACATGATAGAAGAAGTAAAAAAACCAGTTGATCCTGAGATCAACGGAAGTGCAAGAAAAGCAGAACTTCAATCTATAAAACAAACAGCTAGCGATTGTAAAGAGCTTATAATAGAAAGACAAAGGTTGGAGCAGATGGTAAAAGATTTAAAAACTAACGGAGAGATAGAATCTTCTAAGGATTACACTGGAGGCTTTGCTGAGAGGTTTTCTAAGTAATGGCATATAAAGATAAAAAAGATCAAGCTGCTGCGTCTAAAAGACATTATGAAGCTAATAAAGAAAAGGTAAAAGCTAGATCTAGAAAAAGAAATATAAAACAAAGAGATCTAAATAAAGAGTATGTTCAAAAAGTAAAAACTGAATCTGGCTGTGTAGATTGTGGAGAGACAAATCATATAGTTTTAGACTTTGATCATATAACTGATGATAAATATAAAAATGTATCTGATATGGTTTTTGAATATTACTCAATAGATGCAATACAAAAAGAAATAGATAAGTGTGAAGTTAGGTGTTCTAACTGTCATAGAATAATTACATATAATAGAAGAAATGAAAAATAGAATAAGTTATCTAGTTGTAGTTTTATTTTGGTGCATAGTGATGGTTTTAGTATCATCATGTAGTTCTTATAAAACACATTATCAAAAACAAAAAAGAGACTATAGTCAATGTTGGTGCATAGATCCGTGGGATGGTGGAGGAGAATGGTGTTGTGATGGTAAAGCCCCTAACTATATGGCTCCTTATAGACATAACAGAAATTAATTGTGTTATTAGAAGTTAAAGAATATAGTGAACCTGTTATCAAGATTTGTCCCAATGGTTCGGAGGGTGAAATTATCGAACTCGGTGGGATACTCATTTGCCTTCCAAAAAGGCCGCCTAAAAAACAAATTAGCGGACATCAAAAATCAAAGCCTTTGCAAATGTGGGAAAGGGTTCCTATGCCCAAGGAACTGTCTCGTGTTCGTTCTATGGATGAGTGGTCAGAGATGCCAAGAGAGTTTAGAGAAAAGTTTCGTCCATATATCGAAGAAGAGTTTAGGCGTAGGCGTGAGGGCTTTTGGTTTTATAATAACGGTACACCTACATATATTACGGGGAGGCATTATATGATGCTTCAATGGACCAAGCTAGATATTGGTTACCCATATTTTCTTAACTTTCAGCGTGAGATATTTTTACACATGGCTGCGTGCGAGTCTGATTCTCGTTGTATCGGTCAGTTATATACTAAGTGTCGTCGTTCTGGCTATACCAATATCTGTTCTTCTGTTCTTGTGGACGAAGCTACACAGGTTAAAGATAAGCTTATGGGGATCCAGTCGAAAACAGGTAAAGATGCACAAGAAAACATTTTTATGAAAAAGGTAGTGTATATGTTTAGGCACTACCCTTTCTTTTTTAAACCAATACAAGATGGTACTACGAATCCAAGAATGGAGTTAGCTTTTCGTGAACCATCAAAGCGTATCACCAAAAACAATAAAACATCACAAAAAGGTGAAGCGCTTAATACAGTTATTAATTGGAAAAATACAACTAATAATGCATACGATGGTGAAAAGCTACACATATTGTATTTAGATGAAGCTGGAAAATGGGAAAAACCAACAGACATAAGAGACGCTTGGAGGATTCAGAGGACTTGTTTGATCGTAGGAAGAAAAATCGTGGGAAAAGCTCTGGTAGGAAGCACGGTAAATCCAATGTCAAAAGGTGGAAAAGAATACAAGAGTCTATGGGAGGATTCGAATCCTATGGAGAGGAACAAGAATGGGAGAACTAAAACAGGTTTATATAGATTATTTATATCTGCAGAAAAATCTTTAGAGGGGTTTTTTGATTTATATGGAAACCCAGTTGTAAATGATCCAGATACTGCAGTAGAAGGTATTGATGGAGAAGACATAACTATAGGCGCTAGAACTTATTTAAAAAATGAAAGATCTTCATTAAAGGATAACGCATCTGAAATGAATGAGGTTATACGTCAATTTCCATTTACAGCAGATGAAGCCTTTAGAGATAGCATTGAAGGTAGTGTATTTAATATTGGTAAAATATATGAACAGATAGAATATAATGAAGAGTTGTTTCCTAATCCAGTTGTAACTGGAAACTTTGTTTGGAAAGGTGGGGTAAAAGATACTGAAGTAGTTTTTACGCCAGATCCTGTAGGCAGATTTAATATATCTTGGATGCCACCTGCAGAATTTAGAAATAAAAAACAATTAGTTAGGGGTAAAAGAGTTGCACCAAATTCAGAAATAGGTTGTGGTGGAGTTGACTCCTACGATCTTGATGCTACTGTAGATGGTAGAGGATCTAAAGGTGCACTTCATTTATACAATAAGTTTCATATGGAATACCCATGTAATATGTTTGTATTAGAATATGCATCAAGACCTCCACTCGCTAAAATATTTTACGAAGATGTTTTAATGGCTGCTGTATTCTATGGATATCCCATCTTAATTGAAAACAATAAGTATGGTATCGCAAGATACTTTGAGTCAAGAGGTTATGATGGATATCTAATGGATAGACCACAACATCTAAAAAGTGGTACAGCAAAAGTAAAAGTTAAAACAAAAGGCATACCATCAAACTCTCAAGATATAATTCAAGCTCATGCTCATGCTATAGAATCTTATATTCATGATCATGTAGGTGTAAACTACGAAACTACAGAAGTAGGTAATATGTATTTTAATAAAACCTTAGAAGATTGGATAGGATATAAAATAGATAATAGAACTAAATTTGACCTTACTATTAGTTCTGGTTTAGCCCTACTTGCTGCGCAAAAAGTTAAGAAAAAGAAAGTCAGTAACTTTGATGAACGGAAATTTTTCAGGCGATATAAAGTCATCGGCTAATTTCCTATATTTGCAATATATACTCTAAGATGAATGAAACAATATAGCGGTAAAAAAAACTTTCCAGATCCACTTGCTCCTCAACAAGAAAAGGAAACAAAAGATTATGGCTTAAGATACGCAAAAGCTATTGAGTCTCAGTGGGGTAAAAGAGCTGATAGCTCGTCTTTATTTTCTAAAAGATATACTTTATTTAAGAGAAATAAAGAGTATGCTAATGGAGTACAAGATACTACAATTTATAAAAGATTATTAAACAATCAAGATCCTAACTCTGGAGATGGTAGTCTAATGAATCTTGATTTTACTCCAGTACCAATATTACCAAAGTTTGTTAGGATTGTAGTTAATAAAATATTAGGTAGAAATCTTTATCCAAATTTAGAGGCTGTTGATCCTCTTTCGTCTTCAGAAAAAAATAGAGATAAAAAACGTATAGAGATACAAGTTGCTTTAAAAAAACAACTTATGCAGTTAAAGGAGAAAACTGGTGCTACTATAGGTATGGATCCAGAAATGATTCCTGATAATGAAGCTGAAGCAGAAATATTTATAGGTGAAAATGTAAAGAGTGATGCAGAAATTGCTGCACAAGTGGCAACAGATATGACGCTGTCATGGAATAACTTTGACGATAATATATTTAGAAGATGCGTAAATGATCTAGCCATAAATGGTATCGCTGTAGTTAAAAGATCAAACGATCCTAATTATGGTATTAAGACTCATTATGTAGAGCCTAAAGATTTTATTCATAGTGAAACAAATGATCCTAGTTTTGAGGATCTAACATATGCTGGGCATATAAAAAGTATGCCCATACAAGAGTTAAAAAGAATAGCTAGTGGAGAGTTAGAGGAGTCAGACTTTAAAAAGATTGCTAAAAAAACTTCTGGAAGAACTAGTGGTTCATATACATACGATGATAAGCTAGGTAGAAATATTTATGATTATGATGAATATTCTGTAGATGTATTAGAGTTTGAGTTTTTGTCTACAGACTGCATGTTCTTTGAGGAGAAAGAAAATAGATTCGGTAACAGAAACTTCTTCTATGAAGGCTTTAACTATAAAGAAAAAGCAGGTAGTGTTTTTGAAAGAAAGCCTCATAAGATGGAGATTGTTAATGTATATAAAGGTTATTATATACTAGGTACTGATTATCTATTTGGTTATGGTAGAATGCGTAATGTTCCTAAAAACATTCACGACATAAGTAAAGCTAGATTGTCATACTCTGTTGTGGCAACTAATTTAACTGATATGATGCCAAAGTCTATGGTTAACAGCTGTATTGGATTTGCTGATATGCTTCAGCTTACACATCTTAAAATACAACAAGCTATAGCTAAAGCTAAACCAGATGGATTAATTATAGATATTGAAGGTTTAGAAAATGTGCAGTTAGGTAAGGGAGGGGAGTTGCAACCGTTAGATCTTCATGATATATACGAACAAACTGGTGTTTTCTACTATAGAAGTAAAAATCCAGAGGGAGGTTTTCAAAACCCACCTATACGTGAGATAGGTAATAGCATTAGAAATATTAATGAGCTTATTGGATTATACAATCATTACCTAAGAATGATACGTGATACTACTGGTATTAATGAGGTTGTTGATGCTAGTACACCAAAGTCTGAAGCATTGGTTGGAGTTAGAGAGCAAGCTATCGCTGCATCAAATAACGCTACATATGATATTACAAATGCATCTATGATACTTTACAAATATGTTTGTAATGATATTGTAAAATGTTTGCAAATACTTCCAGATGAGTCTGTAATTATGGAAGTTTATAAAAATGCTATTGGTAAAACAAACATGGACATTCTTACAAGTTTTTCTAGATTGCCTATGTATAATTTTGGAGTTCAAGTGCAAAAGGATATGGACGATAAAGATCAAGCATATTTAGAACAAGCAATACAAATATCTTTAGGTCAAAAAGAAATAGATCTTGAAGATGCTATGGCTATTAGAGAACTTAAAGATGTAAATCAAGCTGAACGTCTTTTAATTGTAAGAAGAAAGAAAAAAATTCAACAAGCTCAACAAATGGCTATGCAGCAACAGCAGATGCAAGCACAGATGGCTCAACAGCAGCAACAAATGCAAATGCAAATAGATGGTCAGAAGATGCAAGCAGAAGCTCAAATAGAAGCACAAAAGATGCAACTTAAAGCACAGCTAGATGGACAACTTGCAGCTATGCGCCATCAGTTTAACAAAGAGATTGAAACAATTAGAGCTAAAGCTACTTTAGGATTTAAGGAAACAGATGAAGAGTTTAAAGAAAAACTTGAAGTTCTTAAAGAGGATAGAAAGGATGATAGAGTTAAAAAACAAGCTGTAGAACAGTCTAAGCTCATATCTCAAAGAAAAGGACAAA
>MDSY01033599.1_pt1 | contig 14465 bp, 14 predicted proteins | sample 811131 | NCBI WGS metagenome assembly MDSY01 (sample SAMN05326643, study PRJNA326480) | marine metagenome | isolation source: seawater | place: Atlantic Ocean: South West | collected 2010 | reverse complement strand
CTATCTTGAATTATTTTGAGATTGTATTTTTTTGCAATTTTTTTAATTTTTGTCATTTCACATGGTCTTCCACTCCAATGAACAGGCATAATAGCTCTAGTCTTTCTTGTTATTGCTTTTTCAATAAGATTTTCGTCAATGTTATAATCGTCTTTAACATCTACAAATACTGGTTTCGCTCCAACAGTAGCTATAGAAGCAACTGTTGCAATAAAAGTATAAGGTGTTGTGATTACTTCATCTCCAGTCTTTATATTAAGCGCTTTTAAAGCAAGATAAAGTGCATCTGTTCCATTTCCAACACCTAAACAATATTTTGCACCAGTAATTTTTTTTATATTTTCCTGAAATTTTATTACTTCATTTCCAAGAGTGTAATCGCCTTTTTTTACAACTGCTTTTATTTTTTTAAATATTTTATTATAATCAAAAAATTGCTCAGCAAGATAATTATGTTTAACAGATTTTTTGAGATCATTATTGTATTGTTTTATTAAAAAGTTACTTTTCATCATACTTTTTTATCCAACTAATTGAGTAGTTTTTTTCATCATTTTTTATTAATCCTTTTTCATAAAAATATTTAATATCATTAATACCATCTATTATATTCTTTTTAAAATCATATCCAGCCTTAACTATTTTGTCTGAATTAAGTCTATAAGATCTTGGATCATTACTTCTTTGAATTTTAATTTCTATATTTTTTCCAATAACTTTTTTTATTAACAAAGCAAGTTTATAAATAGAAATATTTGTATTTGACGCATTGTAAATACCACTTTTAACCTTGTTAAATAATATATATAAATAAATTCCTGTTATATCGTCAATATGTATCATTGGCCTAATTTGTTTACCCCCAAAGACTTTGATAATGCCTTTTTTAAGTGCACTGAATGTTAAAATATTTAAAGTTAAATCAAGTCGCATTCGCGGGGAATAACCATAAACAGTACCTGGTCTTATAATATAAATTTTAAAAAATTTACCATAACTTAAAAGCATTTTTTCTGTAATCATTTTAGTTTTATTATAATCAGAAATAGGTTTTAAATCTAAATTCTCAGTAACTTGTCTCTCCTTCTTTATGCCATAAACGCTTCCTGATGAAGCAAATATAAATTTTTTGATTTTAATCTTTTTAGCTAGCTCACATAATTTCATAGTTCCAAGACATGAGTATTCCCAAGTAAGTTTTACATTTAAGTCAGAGGCTGGATCATTAGCTATTGCAGCTAAGTGAATTATAGTATTAACACCTTTAATATCTTTAATACTAATATCTAATATATTTTTTTTAATTATTTTTAGTTTTTTATTTTTACCTAAATAATTTCCAAACCAGAAAGTATCTATAACTACTATCTGTTTTATTCTTTTTGAGTTTAGAAGTCTATTAACTAGGATTGTACCTTTATAACCACCTCCACCTGTAATCAAAACTCTCATATATTTTTATAAAATTTTAAAGAGATAGATATTATATTAATGTTAAATATCAAGAATTTAAAAAAAATTTAAAAGTATTTAAAATTTGATTTTTTTTTGGAAAGTTTTCATTTCCAAGAATTTTCACCGCATGAGCTCCCGCTATTTGAGACAAAAACAAGTTTAAAAATTCATTTTTTGTGAGCAAAAATAATAAAGAGGAAAATGAGTGAAATATATCTCCAGCACCAACAGCATCGACAATATTTTGTTCCAAGGCATTTATTTTATAAGTTTTTTTTGCAGACAATAAACTAAATTTAGGACCCAAAGTAAGAAATCCCATTTTACTTTTTAAATCTCTTTTTAGTTTAATTAAAGTTTTTTTATAATCTATATTTTTCGAACCAGCATACAACTCAAGCTCTGTTTTATCCAAGGAAAACATGTCTGCTTTTCTAAATTTTCTGTTTATTATATTAAATCCATAATTCATACTATTTGTCTGAGAATTAAGGGATAATTTTTTCGAATTTTTATTAATGTATTTAGCTATTGTCTTGTTAATTAATCCATGATCAAAATCTTGCACAATTACAAGATCATATTTTCTTATATTTTTTTTTAGAAAACTTAAGATTTTTTTTTCATCAATTTTGCTTATTTTGGTGTTGAAAAAATTATTTACAGTAAGTAATTTTTTTTGTGAATAAACATTATTTTCTTTTTGAATATATCTTTGTTTGATAATATCTGGAAATTCATTGCTAAAAATAAATCCATTTATTCCTTTTAATAATTCATTTCTTTTAAAATCTTTTTTAATATTTTTATTTATTATAGACAAACAATCCACATTCTTTGTGAATTGTTTTAAAAATCTTGTAGATGCTAATGCACCACCTCCCATCATCTTGTCCCTCTCAATCGATCCAGATATATTATTTGATTTAGGTGAAAGACCATGTGTCAAAAGAAAAGTGTACTGATCAAAGATTACTTCTCCAATAATTAAAATTTTTTTATTCTTTGCTTGATCAAAAATTTTATCAATACTAATCCTACTTTTTCTAAGATTTTTTATATTTTTTATTAATTCCTGGTCATGGTTTAAAAAAAGATTTTTTGAAATTAATTCTGATGAGCTATATTTTTTCTCACCAATAAATTTTATTTTAACATTGTATTTTTTACAGATTTTTTTCTCTTTTGATAAATTACCGATGTTATCATTCTCTTTATACTCTTCCCCTTTAAAGTAAAAATGTGGTTTGATTTTTTTTATCGCTGGTTCTGCGGTTTCATCATTTACTACACTTACGAAATCTATCATTTGTAAATTAGATAAATAATATTTTCTTTGTTCTTCAGGAAAAAATGGACTAAATAGGCTTTTTTTTACAAAATTATCAGATGTAGTTGTTACAATAAGAATATCACAAGATTTTTTTGCTAAATTTAAATGGTTTAAATGACCTGGATGAATGAAATCGAACAAACCATGACATATTCCTATAGTCAATCCTCTTTTTTTCAAAGTGTCAGTTTTTTCTTTTAATTCTTCTAATGAATAAATTTTATTTAACATATTTTATTAATAGAGTATTAATCATAGATTTAATTATGAATACTAAAAAAGTAAATCCAAAAAATATTAAATTAGACCAAAAGTCAATTAAATTAAGACTAAATATAGTTAATGCATTAGAAAAGTATAGAAGAGGACATATTGGTCCAGCATTTTCATGTCTCGAGATTATAAGAGTTATATTTAACAAACATATTAAAGAGAAAAAAAATCAAAATGAATTTTTATTAAGTAAAGGTCATGGATGTTTGGCTCTTTATTCAGTTTTATTTGATATAAATAAAATATCAAAAAAAACTCTTCTCTCATTTACAGGTATAAACTCAATTTTAGGAGGTCATCCAGAACACTTTGTTCCACTGGTTAATTTTTCAACTGGATCTTTAGGACATGGACTTTCAGTTGCAGCAGGAATGTGCGTAGGTGATAAAATATTAAAAATAAATAAAAAGGTTTTTGTTTTACTTGGAGATGGAGAAATCAATGAAGGAAGTGTGTGGGAAGCAGCATTGTTTATATCTAAACATAAATTAAATAATTTGATAACCTTAATTGACTACAATAAAATGCAATCTTACGGTAAAATAAAAGATATTACAGTTTTAGAGCCATTAAAAAGAAAATGGGAAAGTTTCGGCTTTAATGTTTCCGAGATTAATGGTCATTCAATTAATGAAATAGATAGATCTATTAATAAAGCTATCAAAAAAAAAGCTAAACCAACTGTTATAATTTGTAACACAATTAAAGGTAAGGGTATCTCAAAAATCGAGAATTCTCCTGAGTGGCATTATAAATCTAAACTTACTGATAAGGAATTAGAATATTTAAAAAAAAATTTATAATTAAAAATGAGAAATACTTGGCTTAATACATTATTTGAAATTTCCAATAAAAATAAAAAAATTATTTTTATTGGATCAGATTTGGGTTTTAATGTAATGGCTAATTTCAAAAAAAAATTTCCCAAGAGATTTTTTATGGAAGGAATATCTGAACAAAATATAGTAGGTACAGCTGCAGGCATGGCATTAAGAGGATTTATTCCATATGTAAATACAATAGCTACATTTCTAACAAGAAGAAGCTTTGAACAAAATGTTATTGATTTAGGCCTTCATAAATTACCAGTAAGACTTGTAGGTAATGGAGGTGGTTTAGTTTATGGTCCTTTGGGACCAACCCACCAAGCCATTGAAGATATTTCAATAATGACTTCAATTCCAAATATGTCAGTATTTTCTGTTTGTGATAAAAATGAAATGCGACAATTAATTTTACAATCACAAAAATGGAAAGGCCCAATGTATATTAGGTTAGCAAGGGGTAATGAAAAAATAATATCTCAGGGCAAAAGGTTTAAAATAGGAGAAATCGTTACTTTTATAAAACCTGAAAAATATACAATATTTTCTACAGGGTCGTTAACTCAAGAAGCCTTACAGAGTGTAAAGCTTTTAAAAATGAAGGGGTTTAATGTTGGATTAATTCATGTTCCCTCTTTAAAACCAATAAATTTAAATAATCTAAAACTTAAATTAAAAAATATAGATTATATTTTTTCAATTGAAGAACACATTTCAAAAGGTGGATTAGGAAGTATTCTGTTAGATAAAATAAATGAACTTGATTTAAAAAAAAAAATCCAATTATATAAAATATGTCTACCAGATAAATTTAATAGCAAGTACGGTTCTCATGATGAGCTTATTTCTTATTATGGTTTAAATTCAAAAAGTATTACCAAAAATATATTAAAAAAAATCAAAATTAATGAAAAAAAAAAGACTTAAAAATTTTATACAAAAAATTCACAGCTCCACAAAAAGAGATTATTTAAAAAGAATGAAAAATCAAAAAATTGATTCAATGCGAATTGCATCAAGGTACGGGTATGATTATTGGGATGGGTCTAGAAAATATGGTTATGGTGGATATAAATATTTAGAGGGATATTGGACGAGTTTAGCTAAAAAAATTGTAAAAAATTATAGGCTAAATAATAAATCAAGAATTTTAGATATAGGGTGCGGGAAGGGATTTTTATTGTATGAAATAAAAAAATTAATTCCTAAAGCTCAGTTTCTAGGCATAGATATTTCTAATTATGCTATTAATAACTCACATAGTGAAATTAAAAATTACTTAAAAGTTTGCAAAGCAGAAAATATAAATAATTTAAAATTGAAAAAAAAATCATTTGATTTGATAATATCTATAAACTGTTTGCATAATTTAGAGTTCTTAAATTTAAAAAAGGCTTTTAAGAACATAAATTTTCTTTCCAAGAAATGTTATGTTGTCGTTGAAAGCTATAACAATGAAAAAGAACTTTTTAATTTACAATGCTGGGCTCTCACATGTAAATCTTTTTTTTCAAAAAATGAATGGATTTATTTGTTTAAATTGTTTAATTATAAAGGTGACTATGAATTCATTTTTTTCAGGTAGAATATGAATAATAAAAATATTAATAAATTTCTAAGCCAAGGATATTTTATTTTTAATATAAAAAATAAAATTAAGCTTAATTTTTTGAAAAAAATTATCCAAAAAGAATCTGAAAAAATTTTAAAAAAAAAAATAACTTTAGAAAAAATTCACAAATATATCAAACCTGAAGAGTTAAATACTTTTAAACTAAAAATATATTCAGCAATAAATTTAAACAAAAATTTTTTAAATGGTTACTATGAAATTTGTAAAAATGAACTGAATTATTTATGTGGCCCTGAATTAGCGATGCAGAGAAAAGTTAATCTTAGTGTTCAAATACCTAATGATGATAGTGCACTTTTGCCTATGCATTCAGATGTTTGGTCGGGGTGCTCACCTTTTGAAGTGGTCTTTTGGTTACCATTAGTAAATTGTAAAAAAACAAACTCAATGTTTATTTATGAAAAAAAAAAATCAGAAAAGATATTAAAAAATGTAAAAAAAATAAACTTAGATAATTTTAAATCTAATAAAATTAAAAAAAAATTTTTAAAAATTAATTATGGACAAGGTTTAATGTTCTCACATCAACTACTTCATGGTAATCAAACTAATAAAGAAAAATCCTCAAGATGGAGTATGAATTGTAGATTTAAATCTTTATTGTCTCCTTATGGAAAAAAAGATATTGGTGAAACTTTTGTTCCCTTAGAAATTTTGCCAGCAACAAAATTAGGCTTTGAATTTTCAGAAAATGAAAAATAATTTAGGATATAGGGGCTATATTTTTTCGAAAGAAATTCGAGGAAATTTTATACCTCAGAGAGTCCAAAATTTAGTAATTAAAGATTACTCTGTAAGAAATAAATTATTTTTTAAATTAAGTGCTACAGAGTATAATTTTCAAAATCATAAAAATTTAAAACAGGTTTTAAAGAGAATTAAAAGTTTTGATGGAATGATTTTTTATAGTTTGTTTATGCTTCCAGAAATAAAAAAAGAAAGATATTTTATTTATAATAAGTTTTTAAATAATAAAAAGAAACTTCATTTTGCTTTAGAAGAATTGATTATAAAATCTAGAAAAGACTTATTATTAATTGAAAATATTTTATCTATTAAAAAAAATACTTCAGTGATTTAAGTTATTTTTTCATAAGATCTACTATCATTAATAACCAAAGATGATGAGTAGACTCTATAACATTGTAGTTTTTAGAATTAATCCATAGATTAAAATCTCCAATCTTCTTTAGATTATTATTTTTGTTAAACCCCGTTAAAGTTATAATTTTTTTAAATCTTTTTTTTCTTGAAGCTTTTACTCCATTAATCATATTTTTAGACATTCCACTTGATGATATAAAAATTGCAATATCATCTTTATTACCGTACTTTTCTATTACCTTTTTAATCCAATTTTCAAATTTATAGTCATTTGAGAAACATGTAATAATTGAAGAATCGTTATAGTTGAAGCATTTGATATTAGTATTATTTGTTAAATCCATACTAAAATGAGATGCGATTGATGCACTTCCTCCGTTACCAAATACATGAATTTTATTATTACTTTTAATTTTTTTTAATTCTAAAATTATTTGATTAAATATATCTGACTGCATCTTACCATATGTAATTGATGAGTTATATTGATCTAAATATTTAGAAATTTTTTTTTTAATAATATTTTTATTCATACATTTATTTTATAAATTTTATAAATTTTATTTGCCAATCTCTATTGTAACCATAAGATTTATCATCCACATAAATATCTGAACTTGGTTTATTTACAAATAGTTTGTGAAATTTTAAATTCCACTTTTTTAATTGTTTAAAAGTAAATCTATAAGCTCTTTTATTTGCAATTTTATAATTATCATTACTTCTTCCCATAAATCTAGCCGTAAAAATTTTAATAATATGCCCGTTATCATAAAGCGAGTTTATAATTTTTATCGCCTTTTTATAAGGAACAGAGCTCTTGTATTTATTGCCATTAGTTTTACAAATAGTGTTATCTAGATCAAAACAAAATACACGTTTTTTTGTATTTTTTTTTTTAAATTTCATACTTTAATATATTATGTAAATTTTTGATTTAAAAATTAAATTTTCTAAATATCTAATTTATTTGTAATTATAGACTATTTATTGCCACTTTGTTTTAATATTTATTTTATTGTAATTTAGATGTATTAGTTTAATAGGATTTATATTTAATTTCAAAATACTTATTTTACATATTAGAAATGAAAACCTTTTTTTTAAAAAAGAATTATGAGATATTTGAAACTAAAATTAAATTAGTTTAATGCTGTCTGATTATTTAAAAAAGATTTTAAGTTTAATATTAAATTATTTATCATCTGTAATTCTTACAACTGGACTTATTTTATCAAGTCCATATATATGTGCAATATCTTGGAGAATTTCTATCTACAGACTTAATAATTTAGATTTTTTTTCAAAATATAAAAAAAAAACAGAAAGTAAAAAAAAAATATTAGTTTTTTATAGGACCTATGGTGTAGATGATCTTGAATATTTAATTAAAGATAATTCAAGCGAGCACAATTTTATATTTTTTCAAAGATCAGATATAAAAAAAATATTTAATAAGTTTTTTTCAAAATATCTAAATCAAATATCGGATAATAATTACATGGTCCAAAACAAAGATCTTGAAAAAATTAAAGAAAATTATAAAATTTTTATAAAAAAAACCTTAGAGTATTTTGTTAATAAAATTAAAATTTCGGGGATAATAAGTTTTAATTTTAGATATTACACAGAAAAAGAAGTTCATAAAGCTTGTAATGAATTAGGTATAAAATTCATTGTATGTCATAAAGAGTCTTTAATTTTTGAAAATGAGTCTGAAGCTTACATAAATTTGATTTCAAAGAATGGTAAATACGACGGCGATTTAATCACAGTTTATACAGAACAATATAAAAAATACTTATTAAGTTCTAAAATTTGTGAAGAAAAAAATATCCATGTAATTGGAATGCCTAGAGCAGATTATTATTTTAAAAAAAATATTGAAAAAAAAGAAGAGCATATTTTATTTTTGATCCCAGCAGTTCGTCAACCGTTTGGTCACGAGGGTGAAATTTTATTTGACAAAGATAAACTTACAACTGGAGTTACTAAAACATTAGTAGAATTTGCAAAACAAAATCCTAATGAAAACATAGTATTAAAATCAAAAATATATTATCAAAATGAAAAAAATCAGGAACTAATTTTAAACTCTAGTAAACTAAAAAATTGTAAATTTGTCAAAGGGGGAGACTCAAGAAATTTAATTAAAGACTCAAAAATTGTAATAGGTTTTAACACTACTGGTTTAATAGAAGCTTTAATAAATAAAAAAAAAATAATCATACCTTTTTTAGAAAACGAGGATAGACTTAATTTTGAAAGATATAGTTTGGAACTTAAAAAATTTGCAAACTACGTTTATACGAAAGACGAATTGCTGGATTGTCTAAATAAAATTTGTAGCGAAGAAATTTCTTTTAACAAAAATAATAATGATGAACTAAATAAAATTATTGATTTCTATATCGGAAATAATGATGGAAATTCTACCAAAAGATTAGATGATATATTACATAAAACATTAAATTAAATGATCAATTTACCAAAAATAACATATCAAATTATTCCTCCAAAAATGAGGTGGAAGTTGCTCATAGTAATTTTTTTAATTATATTTTCTGGTATCGTTGAATTATTAAGTATCGCAATAATTTTCCCACTATTAACATTCATATTTGAACCTAGACAAATTGATTTTTTAGGATCATCGATAAATTTGGAAAGCATTGTGAACAATGCAAATATCTTTGAACTATTTTTTTATGTTATAGTATTTTTCAATATAATTATATTGATTAAAAATTTAATCATTTTCTTTAGTCAGTATATAAAGATAAGATTTTTTGTTAATCTAAAAACAGAATTGTCAGCAAGAATGTATAAAAGTTATATGTCTAAAGATTTACCTTTTCATATAGAAAACGATAGTTCCGTTTTGATAAGAAATATTTTTACAGAAGTTAATTTATTTGGCAAAAAAGTATTAACACAACAAATAGAATTAATTCAAAATGTTATAATTTTTATTGGTTTAATTATAATCCTTTTAAATATAAGATTTTTTGAAACTTTAATTTTTACATCTTTTTTTATTTTCTTAGGATTAATTTATTTTCTTATTTTTAGAGCTTCGCTTGATAAACTAGGAAAACAAAGGGTTCGTTACGATGGTTTTATATTAAAATATTTAAGACAATCATTTGACGGCTATAGAGAAATTATTATCTACAACTCACAAAATTTTTTTAAGAACAACTTATTAAAGAAAATTTATCAGAGAGAAACAGTAGGAAAAAAAATTTCTATCATTTCAATTGTACCCAAACATCTTCTTGAAATTATAATTGTATTATTTATTACATTTGCAAGTTTATATTTGTACTCTAAAGAACCTGAATTTAAAAGTTTAATACCTGAATTAGCTCTAATTTTAACTATAAGTATAAGGTTATACCCATTAGTTAATAAACTAATTATTAACTTTAACGTATTAAAATTTACACAACCTTCAGCAAATATTTTGCATAACGAAATAAAGAATATAAATATTGGGACTAATAAGATTGTAAACCAAAATACAGATTATAAAAATATTTCCTTTAAGAATGACATTGAATTTAAAAATGTATTTTTTAAATATCCCAAATCAAAAGATGATGTTTTAAATGATATAAGTATTAAATTTAAAAAAGGTGAAGTTGTTGCAATTTTAGGCGCATCAGGATCAGGCAAATCAACATTTCTTGATTTAGTTGCTGGTTTTATACTTCCAAATAGTGGTGAAATTTTAATTGATGGTAAAAAAAATACAAATCTAAGTAAATGGCGTGAAAAAATAAGCTATGTGTCCCAGAACATTTTCTTAACCGATGAAAGCATAAAGGACAATATTACTTTCGGTAATCAAAAAGAATTTGATGATGAACTTTATTTAAAATCCATAAATAATTCAAATGCTGCTGAATTTATTGAAAAATTAGAGAAAGGATCTGACACTATAGTTGGCGAATATGGATCTAAGTTTTCTGGAGGGCAAAGACAAAGAATAAATATTGCAAGGGCTATTTATAAAAATCCAGAAATATTAATATTTGATGAAGCAACAAGCGCATTAGATGAAAAAAATGAACAAATAATATTTGATTCTTTAAGAGATTTATCAAATAATTTAACAATATTTATTGCAACACACAAAAAAAGTTTAATTGAAAAATGTGATATTGCTATAGAGATAAAAGATAAAAAAATACTAAAACTTTAACAAAAAAAATTTTATTTCAGGTGAATCTAGCAGTTACAGAAAAATTGTTGCAAATATTTTACCTAAATTTTTTTAAGATATTCGATATCATCAAATATTGTCTTTATTTAATCGCTAAAAAACCTTCAAATGTAATAAATTTAAAAACTGTCATAAAATCCTTGAAGCCTGCTCTTTTTAAAAAAAGTAAATTTTCTTTTGAAGAAAATGGATCAAGTTTTCCTTTTAAGCTTCTTGATTTTTGAATAATTTCATCTGGCGAAAAACCGTTTTTTATTTTAAATTCATTGTAAATTAAAGACATAATATCTTGAAATCTAGCATCTGGAGCTCTTACTTTTTCAAAAAATAAAAAAGCCCCTCCCCAATTTAAAGATTTGTAAATTTTATCAAAAATTTTTTGTCTTTTGTCAGGTCTAATAAATTGAATTGTATAATATGAAGTAATAAAATCCGATTTTTTAAGTTTTATTTTTAAAATGTCATTATTTTGAAAATTTATATCTTTAAAATTTTTTGTATTTTTTTTTGCTAATTTTATCATATTTTTAACTTCATCAACTCCATAATATTTTGCTTTTTTTTCAGGATTTCTTTTTGACAATTTTTTTAAGAATACTCCTGTTGAACAACCTAAATCATAACAATTTGAATTTTTTTTGATAAAGAAATCAGATAAATCTAATCCTATTTGATGAGACCATTGATAAAGAGGTACAGATTTATTAATATGGACATCAAAAGTTTTAAAAAGGTTTCCTCCAAAAGTCCAATTTGCATTAGATGTTTTAAAATTATCACCAACAGTTTTTTTCATCTTTTTAGTATACTATTTATTTTTTTCTAAAATAATATGGTAAATTCCACTAAATACTTCTTCCGAGCTTACTCTTGGATAATTTTTCCAAACTATTTTCCAAAAATCTTTGATATCGGATATAAATTTGAAAGTCTTACTAGAATATTTGGGTCTATCAATCTGTATTCCCTTAGGAGTAAATCCATATTTTTGACAAATAACTAAAAGTTCATTTACAGTTACTCTAGGATAAGCCAGTCCATTAAAATAAAAATCTAAAAATTTTTTTTTCCTATCTTTGTGAAATGCATTTGCATAATTAATCATTTGTCTGTCATTTAATAATAAGTGTCCCCAAGGAATAAAAGTACTACTATATCTGTGTGGTCCTAAATACGAAAAAAATGAGCGATGTTTAAAATATACAATTGTTCCTTTTTTAGAAATTGAATTGATATTTTTTATAATATTTTCCCAATTACTAATATGCTCAATAGCTTTACAATAAACAAAATCAAATTTTTTAGTAATTGATTTCAATTTATGAGCATCGATTTGAATAAATTTATAATTTTTATTTCCTTTATTATTTCCTACTTTTAATGGCAATGGCTGGAATGAAAAATTCTCAAATTTCAATTTTTTTTTATACAAATTAATATCAAGTTTATATTTTGATCGTTTTAAAATTTTGTCTATCATTAAACTTGCATGACTCCGATCATGTTTTTGCCAACTTGTTTTATGTTCTCCATCCAAAAAGGGGTCTGTTCCAACAGCAGCTTTAAGTTGAGTTATTTTTAATAAAATCTTTGGCACCAGTCCGTTTCCAGTACCAACATCGATCATTGTTTTATTTTTTAAATCGATATCTAAAGATTTAAGCAATGAGACCACTTGGTGACATTGCAAAAGAACTCTTCCTATTTGAACTTCACTAATTTTTGTATTAGGAATTGGGTCATAATACTTCGTTCCTTTAGAGGTTGGACTTAAAATATCTAGTAAATATTTTTTTTTATTTACAGGTAATTTTAAATTATTAATACGGAAATATTTTTTCATTTAAATCCCTGCTACCAACTCTAGCTGGCACGATAGCCAAAATTTTTTTTTAAAAATCATTTATTTTTTAATTAATTTTGACGTAATAGAAAAACTCATTGGAAAAGAGGTATTTTTTCTAAAATTATTTTTTTTATATAATTTGTCCATCTTAATTAATTTCCTCATCTCATTGTCTAACCATTTTTTCATTTTCATTTTTTTACTTCTAGGCAAATACTGTATCGCTTGATCCCAGCAATATCCAACTGCAGTAAAGGGGCCACCATTAAATTCAATTTGAAAATTTTTAAAACCATATTTTTTTAAAATGTGTTTAAATCCATAGGGGGTTATTCTATAGTAATCATCTGGTTCCTGATGAAGTTCTCTTACTAGAGGTTCAAAAATATACAATCTTCCATTTTTTTTTAATATATCCTTTATTTGAGTAAAAAATATCTCAATATCAGGTATATGATGCATTAAGTTTGGAACTAGAATTAGATCTGCAAAATTTTTTTTAAGTTTAATTTTATTAAAATTAAATACATAATTATTTTTTTTTTCTATAATTAATGATCTATTCTCAATCTTATTATAGTTTCCTCTTTTACGAATTTTAGGCATTGAACAATCTACAGAAATAAAATCTGATTTTGAAAAATAAGGTGCAAACAAACTTACACCACCATACAGGTTATTTCTTTCTAGAGAAACAATTGTTGAATTAGTTTTTATACTTTTAGAAAATTTTTTAATATCTTTAAATATTAATTCGAAATGTGGCCATTTATTTTCAGTAAAAAAAATATTTTTTTTTAAATAATTTTCATGATCATTCAAACTAATTTTTTTCATCAGTAATTTAGTTTTTTGATTATATCATAATTAATGGTTGATAAAATTTGAACAATCTTTTTTCCAGCATTTCCATTTCCATAAAGATTATTTCTTCTAAATTTTTTAATTTTTAATTGTTTTTTTATTGCTTTTAAAATTTGATGCTCATTATACTTCACATTAGTTACATTAGATCCGTTTTCCCTAAACCTTTGTCTCCCCCCAATATTTACAGCTGGTATACCCAGATAAGAACCTTCTCTTATAGCTGAACTTGAGTTTCCGACTATACACTTAGAATTATATATTAACCTAAGATAATCCTCTGGTGTATAATTTTTCTGCCAAACAATATTTTTGGGTTTTTTTATTTCTCTAATTCTACGTAGAGTTTTTGATACATGATTTGATCCAGCATCAACATTTGGCCACAACCATATAACTTGAATATCTATTTTAAGTAATGCTTTAACCGTCTCTTTAATATGCTCTTTTATTCTTTGATATTCTGTTGTAACTGGATGTTGCAATACTACTATGTAGGGTTTATCAAAATCTATTTTTAATTCTCCTACACCGTATTTGCTATATTTTTTTTTGAAAGTGTCATTAATTTTGAGATCTGTAAGTTTTATGAGATCCATAGAGGGACAGCCAAAATTGAAAACTTTTTTTGGGTTTTCTCCCATTTTCATTACGTTTAGAGCAGCAACCTTAGTTGCTGGAAAATGTAAATGTGCGAGTTTTGTCGTAGCGTGCCTTACACTTTCATCAATGGACCCTGTAATCTCTCCGCCTTGAGTGTGTACTAAAAATATATTCATATATGATGCGGTAATAGCTGCAGCTAAAGTCTCATATCTATCCGCAATAACAATCACCATATGAGGCTTTAATTTTTTAAATGCAGAAGTATATTCCACAATAGATAGCCCAGTTGATTTAGCCAT
>MDSY01008041.1_pt1 | contig 14466 bp, 18 predicted proteins | sample 811131 | NCBI WGS metagenome assembly MDSY01 (sample SAMN05326643, study PRJNA326480) | marine metagenome | isolation source: seawater | place: Atlantic Ocean: South West | collected 2010 | reverse complement strand
ACCAAAACATATCAACTGGATTGGGTGAGGGTTTAGCTTGGCAGTTGATTAATCACCCCGCTTTTGTTAATTTTCATAGAGTGGTAAGTTGGGATTACGACCCGGCAAAAATTAACTAAACTTGTGAATGACTTCTATTGGACTTATTGTGGACGCGGGTTCGACTCCCGCCGCCTCCACCACTTATTATGAAACATTTGGAAGAACAAAACATGTCATATATAGAACACTACTTTAGAGGAATCGGCTTCGCGTGGTGGTGTGTAAAAATGTATACTATTTGTCTGATTCACGCTGTGTTTCCATTCTGGCACGAAGATACATTCTCAGAAGAAGTGCACAAACTTTCATCAAAGTTAAAGGAAGAAAAATGAGTGAAGAACAAAAACCAAAGCAAGGCAAACCATGGACAACGGTAGGTATCTTTGATTCATATGAAACTGCTGCAAACCAAATAAGTCATCTGATTGCAGTTGCTCCCACCTATAATTATAAAATTAAAAGATGTGGTCCAATGGGTACTCAGTTTGTTATTAAGAGTCGTATTGACCCCAGGCTAGCAGAAGCTGAAAGAAAATTAAGTGAAAAAAGAGAAGCTGCTGCCAGTAAAAAATCAAATAAAAAATCAAAAAAGTAGTTGACAAGATATTCAACGTGTATTATAATAACTTTACATTATGAGAGTTGAGCCCCGATAGCTCAGTTGGATAGAGCAACGGACTTCTAATCCGTAGGTCGCAGGTTCGAATCCTGCTCGGGGTGCCAGTATTATGAGTATGGGGCTATGGTGGAATTGGTAGACACAAGGGACTTAAAATCCCTCGCTTTTGAGCGTGGGGGTTCGACTCCCCCTAGCCCTACCAAATTGTCTATGGGGATGTACGAATCGATAGGGCAAATTCGCTGTCTTCTGTTCAGCGGTGGTGTAGCGAGCCATCTTAATCCTGCAAGCTCTCAGGTTGTGGATATTATGGAGATTAGTCAACATCCAAGAAAGAGTGCTGGGAAGACTCCCCATGGGTCGTTAGCTCAACAGGTAGAGCATCGGACTTTTAATCCGCAGGTTCCGAGTTCGAGTCTCGGACGACCCACCACAAATTTGGTAAGAGGAAAGAATGCTGGAGTGTAGCATAATTGGCAGTGCGTTCGGTTGTTACCCGAAAGGTTGCTGGTTCAAGTCCAGCCGCTCCAGCGTTCTTTCTCTAAATTTACGCGGAAATAGCTCAATTGGTAGAGCATCACGTTGCCAACGTGAAGGTTGCGGGTTCAAGCCCCGCTTTCCGCTCCATTTATCGGGATGTAGCGCAGTCTGGTAGCGCATCTGGTTTGGGACCAGAGGGTCGCAGGTTCGAATCCTGCCATCCCGACCATCTTTGAAAGGTTTGTTTTATGATTGATTTTATTGTTGATGTTGTTGCATTAAGTGCTGCGATTCTTATTGGGACTATTGCTGTTGATGCTTGGCGAAAAAGAAATCGATAATGCTTGATAGTTAATATAATGAAGACACTGAAGCTTGACAGTTCATATAGACCGATACAGGTTGTTGATTCATTTGATGCATTCTGTATGGTGTGGATGGGGCGAGCTAATTTAGTCGAAGTTTATGATGGTAGGTACATTAGGTCTGCACATCAGTCATTTCCAGTTCCATGTGTCATCGCAGTTAAGAGGTATGTCAAGGTTTCAAAAATTTCCATGAAGTGCAACCGAAGAAATGTTTTCTGGAGAGATAGTTATACATGCCAGTATTGTGCAAATATATTTTCTGAAAATAAACTTACCTTGGACCACGTTACGCCTAGAAGTAAGGGAGGTCCAAAGACTTGGGAAAACATTGTTACGGCATGTCACAAGTGCAATCAAAGGAAGGGTGATAAACTACCACACGAAGCAAACATGATTCCAATACGGACACCAAAGTCTCCGTCACCATATATCTTTCACACGATTGGAAGAGATAGTGTCAGTGATAAATGGTTGCCGTACTTACAAGGTTATAAGCCGCTGTAGCTCAATTGGCAGAGCACCTGATTTGTAATCAGGGGGTTGTAGGTTCAAGTCCTATCAGCGGCTCCATTTAAGGTGAGGTGGCAGAGTCTGGCTTAATGCACTGGTCTTGAAAACCAGCGTGGGTTAATAGCCCACCGTGGGTTCGAATCCCACCCTCACCGCCATTCATACTCATATGGAAAGATAAACTCGTGACCGCCTGTGTCTGGTACAGTTGACTGGTTTTCGTTTGTTTCGTCCACAGAGCCTGTATCTTGATTCTCTGTTGAGTTAGTTGAAATACTTCTTGTGGAGTGTACATATGGCTTGCCTCTTTTAATGGCAGCAATCGCCTCATTCACAGTGAATTGAATATCCTTTAGTGTTGGGCTGAATGTAATATTGCTTGGTGCGCTTACTACGCCGACGCCACGCGGAGCCATTCGAGCCCACGTTACAGTTGAAATCGCCGACACAACGCCAACAATTTCTCCTTGCTTATTAATAAGGGGCGAGCCACTGCTCCCTGGAGCGACCCAGATTGTGTACATATCCCTTGTGCCGTCTTCCATGGTTAATGTCCCAGAATATAATCCGTCTGTAACATAAACTGCCCCACCCTCTGGGCTGGTGAACATAAGACCATAAGGTGCGCTAATGTTTGTACCCCTTTCTCCAAACTCTAAACCGCTTCTTGCAATTGATACAGCCCTTTGATTAATCGATGATTCTAAGACACACAAGTCTGCTTCGACATTTCTGACCCATGGTTCCTGTCTAGTGTTAAACATTTTTCCTCGGCTATCTCTAAGTTTAATATCAATTTTAGAGATTATAAATTTTAAATCTCCTACAATCCCATTTCTTTGTTTAAACATTTCAATAACCATAGGCGGCACACTATCATTAGTGATTTTATTTCTGTCATGGCAAACATGGTCAGCCGTCAACACTAAAGTTCTCGGTGAGCCTCCCAATGTTCTTTCATTCCACACCACAGCACCACTACCAACACCGCTAAGTTCTACAAACGTAGCACATTTTTCTTTGCTCTTTTCTTCTGCATCTAAGCCACATCCTGAAACTTCTACCGTTTTCAATACTTGAACAAAGGAATCACGAACAGAGATTTTATGCGCCGCACACCCCTGAAAGAAGAAAGATGAGGCGGCTACCAGCAAACATAAAATTCTATTTTCCATAAATTCAATTACTCCTCGCAACATTGCGCTCATATTTAACTAGGCTGAGTAAAATACAATTTCTTTAAATTTACTATTTATTGGTAAGTGCGTACTTATTTGAATTAGAAAGGTGAACATGTCAAAAAAAATATATGTGCTCGATACAAGCGTGTATCTCACAGATTTTTCTTCCCTGAAGGCATTTGATAATAACGATATTATTATTCCACTAAAAGTGCTTGAAGAAATTGATAAACACAAGAAACGTCAAGATAGTGTCGGCTCTAATGCGCGTCAGATTATCAGACTGTTTGATGAGCTAAGAGAGCGAGGTAGTCTTTACGATGGGGTCACGCTTGATGCTGACAACCCTGAGTCTGGTAAAGTTTACGCGAAAAGCTATGACCCAGATGTGATTCCCAAAGACTGGTCTCTGAGCGACCCCGATAACATGATTATTGGTACAGCACTCACAGAGAAAAATAAATCTGACTCAAAAGTAATTTTGGTGTCTAGAGATATTAATATGAGAGTTAAATGTGACTCAGTAAATCTTGACACGCAAGATTATTTTGATAGCCAAGTTGTGCAATCAATCGAACATGTTTATACAGGCTTTTGTACTTATCGGGTTCAAGACAATGTGGTGGACGATTTTTATAATGGTGAAGATGTTTTTATTGAACAAGTTCCAGAGCAAGAGTTGTGCGTAAATCAATTTATTGTTTTGACTTCAGACAGGTCAGAAAAGAAAACAGCTATCGCGCAGTTTAAGGGTTACTCAAATCCTTTGAAAAAATTAGTCACATTCAAGAATGAAGTGTGGGGAGTTCGTCCAAGAAATAAAGAACAGAACTGCGCTTTAAACTTGTTGATGGACCCAAATATTAGCCTTGTATCATTAATCGGCAAGGCAGGCTCAGGCAAGACATTGTGTGCCATCGCCGCAGGGCTACAGCAGACACTGGAAGAGACTCGTAAACCACTATACAGCAGGCTAATAGTTTCCAGACCAGTGCAACCACTCGGTAAAGATATTGGCTTTCTCCCAGGAACCATGGAAGAAAAAATGGCACCATGGCTTAAGCCAATTGAAGACAATTTAAAGTTTCTTATGGGTAACGATAGCTTAACATTGGAAATGTATATGGACAACGGCAAGATTGAAATTGAAGCATTAACTTATATTCGCGGGCGGTCGATTTCAAATGCGTACATTATAATTGATGAGGCACAAAACCTCACCCAGCACGAATTAAAAACAATCATTACAAGAGTCGGCGAAGGAACAAAAATTGTCCTTACAGGTGACGTAGAACAGATTGACAACATATATATTGATGAAGTTACCAATGGGTTGACATATGGAGTTGAAAAGCTTAAGGATGAGTCAATCACTGGTCACATTACGTTGCGCCGTGGAGAAAGGTCAGAATTAGCCACATTAGCGGCAAAAAAATTATAAAATAATACTTGACAAACAATCGTAATGATGTTATATTAAGCAAGACATATTCTTAAGGAGGATTATCAATGTCTGAAGAAAACAAAAATGAAGAACCAAAACTTCCAACGGGAGACGTTGGTGCAGAACAGGACGTTAATGGGAATACTAATCCTGCGGCAGTTAAAGAGGTAGAACTTAATAATCCGATGAAGCAGTGGTTTGTTTCTTATATTGGTGAAAAGTATAAGCCAGAGAATGGTGTCGTTACAGTTGAGCTTGCTGTGCGAGCCATGGCTGAAGAATTTCCAGAATTCTTAATGGTGCTTGCCGAAGAGAACTGGCTGCGAGGCTATAAACAGGGTGTCGATGATTCTGAAGCAGGTGTTCGTGCTTCGCTGGAAGAAGCGGGGATTAATGCTGACGAGCTTAACGCATTAAAGACCTTTACAGAGAGAGCGGTAGCCGAAGGTCAGCGTCGTGTAGCGGAGGCGAATGCTCGTGATGAGCAGGAAGCCGCAGAACAAGCTCAGCCAGAAGAGAGTGAATGAGTAAAGATTATATCATAAAATCGTCTAATAAAACAATGCTTGAGCGCAGAGAATATACTATGTTCGGGGATATCCAAGTTTATATAAAAGACCCCTTCACATCTACTAAGCCAATCGACATGTCAATGGTGATTAGAAAGATAGAACAAACAATTCCAAGAGATTTTACTTATGGTGTTGAGCTACTAGTCATTGGTCAGTTTGACGATTTGGATAGGCGAGGGGTCAAAGCTGCGTTTATGGATGGTGCGATATATGTTACCAACAAGCAGGATAACTTGGATGACGTTTTTGATGATATAATTCACGAAATTTCACACTCTATCGAATTGACTCACGGCTCAATATTGTTTGCAGATGGTGAACTGGCTCACGAATATCTTGGCAAGAAGCAAAGAATGATTCAGTTGATGCAGTATGATGGGAACATGGTTCCACCAGATGTTATGGATACGCTAGAATATAGTAAGGAATTTGACGAATTTCTTCATTTCGAACTTGGGTATGAAAAATCAGAAAATTATTCTAAAGGACTCTTCATCGATTCATACGCGGCAGTGTCTTTATCAGAGTATTTTGCTACTGGGTTTGAGGCTTATTATGTGGATAAACTTGGCAACCAACTTAAAAAAATTAGCCCTGTGTTGCTTGAAAAGATAGAAGAGCTTACTAATTACATTTCGGAGGATTACTAAATGAATTCTAATATTGAAAATAAAATTGCGAATAGGACCGTTCAGGTAAATGAACAGACAGGTAGAATTTTGGTATCTGTCTCGCTGTCACCTAGAATCGGTCGAGAGCCAACTGTTAGAGTGTCGGCAGGTGACATTCGCTTATGGCTTCAGGAAGAGAAGAAAATTAAAGCTGGAGAGTTGATTAGCGGCAGCGGTATCCACAACAACATGTCAAGGCGACTTGGGACGCGAACGTTAGACGATTTGTCTACTGACTTTGTTTTTGCCTTAATCAAGGAAGAGCCACCAGCACCTAAAAAGGCAGCGGTTAAAAAGGCGGCACCTAAAAGAACAACAAAGACAACTTCTGCAAAGCCGAAAGTTGTGAAAGAAACAAAGGCAAAGGTAGTTTCTGATACACAGTCGGAAGTCAAAACAACGTCCACTGCAAAGCCAAAGGCAAAAGCGAGTACTACATCGCGCCGTCGGACTACTGCCGCATCAAAAGCTAAAACAGGAGATAAGAAATAATGGCTACTAAACAAATTGTGCTAGATAGAATTGAGAGAAAACACCTCATGCCTAATCTATCCGAAATGCAAGAACTTGATAAAAGTGTAAAAAAAATCTTGCTTATTACTTTAAAAGGTGATAAGATGTTAGTAGATGTTGAAGTTGAAGAGAAGAAGACAAGAGCTAAACCTGCTCTTAAAGAAATTGCAGATAAGCCAATGAAAAAAGCTGCCCCTGCAAAATCAAAGTCAAAATCTTCAAGGACAACATCAACGAGAAAAACAACTTTAGGAAAAAAGACAGATTCAAAGAAATAAAGAATCGAGGTGAAGTTTGTCACATATATCATTTTCTGCGCTTAAGAATTGGAACCAGTGTCCATTCTACTATAAGCTAACATACGTCGATAAAATTAAGTTGTTCCAGGGCAATCATTATACTGCCTTTGGCACAGCTTTGCACACGATGTGTGAGAACCAGTTAAACAAAGTTGCCACCGCGCCTTCTTTCGATGAATTGTTTTTGGAAGAGTTAAAAAAGCTGCCCGAGGATGTTCGCACAACGCTCAAGAAGAAAGATATTGATGATATGCGCGCAGCAGGCAAAAGACTGTCTCCTGTGGCTATTCCAGCCCTGTATGATACATTTGGTGACTTTGAGCTTGTTGCCACAGAAGAAGAGCTTATGGAGCCAATCTCAGCCCTTGACGGTGCCCCATATGACTTCAAGGGCTTCATCGACCTTGTAATTAAAACTGCCGATGGCAAGATTCATATTATCGACTGGAAGACTTGTTCGTGGGGTTGGAACGCTCAACGTAGGGCTGACCCAATGACAACCTATCAGTTGACATATTACAAGCACTTTTATGCTCAAAAGTTTGGTGTTGACCCAAAGAACATTGAGACACATTTTGCTTTGCTCAAGCGCACAGCTAAGACCAATATTGTAGAAATTTTTCGCGTTACTTCTGGTCCGAAAAAAACACAAAATGCACTTAACTTATTGAACAAAGCATTGTATAATATTGATAATAAAACGTTCATAAAGAACAAATTGGCGTGTGCCAAGTGTGAGTTCAAAGGCACTAGCCACTGTCCATAATAGGAAATTATATGACTGATACAAAAATAAAAATTTTAACACTTGGAGACCATCCACTTGCTCCGTCTGGAGTTGGGATTCAATCTCGTTTATTTATTGAGGGCTTGTTGAATACTGGCAAGTATGAATTTATTTCTCTAGCGGGTGCTCACAATCACGAGGATTATACCCCCGTTCAGACAGAGCAGTTTGGTGACCTTTGGAAAATTTATCCAATCGACGGGTATGGAAACACTGAGGTTGTACGCTCGATTATGAGAACTGAGCGTCCCGATATTATCTGGATGATGACTGACCCTCGCTGGTGGTCATGGCTTTGGCAGATTGAAGATGAGATTCGACCTCTAGCATCGATGGTTTACTATCATGTCTGGGATAATTATCCGACCCCATACTTCAATGAAAAGTTTTACAGGTCTAATGATTCGGTCGTTGCGATTTCAAAACTCACTGAAGATATTTTAAACCAAGTCGTTCCAGATATGAATTGTACCAGAATCCACCACACGGTTGATGAAAGCATTTTCTATCCCATCGATGAAGATGAGGTATTGAAATTTAGACAGGAGCACATCGGAGAGACGGATAGGGTTCTTTTCTTTTGGAACAATAGGAATCATCGCCGAAAGCAGCCCACAACTCTTCTATGGTGGTTTAAGGAGTTTGCAGAAGAGGTGGGGAAAGACAAGGTTGGCTTGCTCTTCCACAGCGACCCAAAGGAAAAGGTAGGCTCAGATATTGAGCACAATTTAAAACGCCTTGACCTTCATCGTGGTGAGGTTATGATTTCTCCTCTTAAATATTCTGAAGAGAAAATGGCTATGTTGTATAATATGGTTGATTGCACTATCAATATCTCCGATGCAGAAGGCTTTGGCTTGTCAACGCTGGAATCACTATTTTGCGGAACTCCTATTATTGTCAACAACACTGGTGGCTTGCAAGAACAGGTCACTGATGGGCAGACCGAATTTGGTGTAGGTATTGACCCAAAGGTCAAGAATGTTATCGGCTCTCAGCTTGTTCCATATATTTATGAGGATAAGATTGCGAAAGAAGATTTTATTGCGGCGTTGCACAAAATGTACAACATGACAAAGCAAGAGAGAGCCGAGCTAGGTTCGGCTGGACGCGAATATGTAGTAAAAAATTATTCTCAAGCAGCAGCAACGCAGTTGTGGGACAATCTAATGACAGACATTTATAAAACTCATGGCTCTTGGAATACAACAAGGACTCATAGGAATTGGAAGCTTATCGAGGTAGGAGCAGCAGCATGACAAAGATTTTAGTAAGAGGACCAGCACTTTCTCAATCAGGGTATGGTGAACACTGTCGCTCTGTCTTGCGCGCATTAAAAAGCCGCAAATCTAATGATGTTTATTTAATCAACGTTGGCTGGGGTGAGTCTGGATGGATTTATGAAGACAGCGATGAGAGACGATGGATTGATTCGTTAATTCTTAAGACATCTCAATCAATCAAAGACACAGAGTTTGATGTATCTGTTCAGGTGCAGTTACCTATTGAATGGCAGCGGTTGGCAAAAAAGAACATTGGCATCACTGCTGGTGTAGAGACAGATACAGTACCAGAGAACTGGTGTGAAGCATCGGAAGCCATGGATGCGATTATTGTCCCGAGTGAGCACACAAAGAGTGGGTTTGCTGCTAACGCGGAAGTTCATGAAAAAATTTCTGTTATTGGATATCCAGTTAGAAAATTCAGAAGCCATAACCTTGACATAGAATTGAAGACTAAGTTTAATTTCTTGACAGTGGCACAGTGGAGTCCTCGCAAGAATGTCGAGCAGTTAGTTTCCGCGTTCGTTCAAGAATTTATGAATGAAGATGTTGGCTTGGTTTTGAAACTCGGTCTTAAAAACGGAAGCGAGATTGATAGGCATTATACGCTTGAGAGATTGAATGCATTCATGTCAGCCATCCCTTCTGTAATGAAATGTAAAATTTATCTTTTACATGGCTCGCTTACCGAGAATGAAATGGCGGCTCTGTACACAAATAAAAACATTAACGCTTACGTGACAGCTTCTCATGGGGAGGGATTTGGACTACCAGTGTTTGAAGCTGTTTCAGCAGGTCTCCCTGTTATTGCTTCATCTTGGGGCGGCGTCTGTGATTTTACGCAGGTGAATGGTACGTCTAAGATTACAGAAGTTTCTTTTGAGGTTGATAATGTTAAGGATTATCAATCATGGACAGGTGTTCTTGAGACAACGGCAAAATGGTGTTTTCCAGACTTTACAAGTCTTAGAGCTAAGATGAGAGAGGTCTACAGCGATTCGTCAACAGCCATTGCCGATGCCGATACTTTAAAGAAGCATGTCGGTAAACAATTTAGTAATAAAAAAATTAATAAACTTTATAACGACGTTATTACAAACGTATTAAAAGGAGAATAAAATGAAGTTGAGTGACCAAGCGATTGCAGCCGTGATGATGGCATTACAAAAAAGTTTGCTAGAGCAAACAGACATTGTTCCTGTGTTAAAGTCTTTTGAGTTTAATAAGACATCTGATACAAAGCGATGGGGAACTAAATCTGGAGAACTAGAAGTTGCAAATCCCCCTGCCATTCAGGGAGCGGATGTAAAAGTCAACGGCGCGGAAAACTAGTTTGCCAGTCTATGCTTACCAGTGTAAAGAATGTGATGAAACCTTTGAGATTCGGCATCGCATGGGAGAGACAGTGCATAATTGTCAAGCCTGTGGTGCCGAGTCTTCGCTGGTAAGAGTTCCTGCCATGTTTTCTGTAACTGAGAACAAGCAAAATAAATCTACTGCAAAGCAGCGAGTTGATGAATTTATATCATCGGCAAAGCAGGAATTGAAGGAGCATCAGCAGGATTCAAGGAAAGAATATGAGCCTTGATAGTGGAGATATTATGACAATAGCTTTATCAATAATGACAGTTCTATCGCTTGCCGCAAATGGCATTCTGATTTGGTATGTAAGAAAGTTGTTGTCTGCTCAAGATGAGATGAACACAGAACTGTCAGAAAATATTTATGCATTTCAAGACGAATTGCAAACTTTACTAAACACAGATGTATTAGCTGGAGAACCAACTCTTATCAAGTTACTAGACGACGTTCGCGAGTTTGGCGAAAAAACAGAAGAGATTCGTTTGCGGCTTATACCAAACCAACAAGACGGAGAATTAGATGTCGAGCGATGAAACACCAGCAAAGCCCAAGAGAAGAAGAGGGAGAAAGAAGAGTGCAGGGCGACACTACTTTACACAAGTACATGAAGACGCAATCATAGAATACTGCTCCACGGTCGATAGAAAAAAAAGAGAACAATTATATGTGGAGTTAATTCAACCAGCCATGAGTGAGTTGGTAGATAAGATTGTATACACATACAAGTTCACAACCCTTCCGAATATTGACGACCTCCGAGACGAGTGTAAAATTTGGCTGACCACTGTATTAGAGAAGTTCAACCCAGATAAGGGCTCTAAGGCATTCTCATACTTTTCAGTCATAACAAAGAACTGGTTTATTCACAAAGTAAAAAAACACGCAATTCAACGTCAGCGCGAAATAACATTTGATACCATGCCTCGTTCAATAGAGGAAAAATATTTATCTACAAATAATCCATACGAGGAGCAGCTAGACCTTCAACAATTTAGAGCCGCGCTTAATGCAGAGATTAATAAATGGGGTCAGATGCCCATGAAAGCATCAGAAGAAAAGGTATACAAAGCGGTCAAGATTCTCCTTGAGAACCCAGACGATATTGAAATTTTCAACAAGAAAGCTATTTACTTGTACTTGAGAGAGTTGACAGGTTTGAACACAAAACAGGTGGTCAGCAATCTCAATAAGCTGAGAGAGAAGTATAAAGTTTTTAAAGCTGACTGGGACGAAGGTAACATATCCCACATCGACGGAGATACAAACGAATGTCAACTAAAAAAAGAAAAGGACAAAGTTTAGACGATTTTCTTCAAGAAGCAATCGGTAATATCCGAGCAGATAGAGCAATCACTGCTGCGTTGTTAACTGACCTTGTGCAAGAGATGAAGGCATCTGGCTCATCTTTAACAGTCAATCAACAATGCGGAATGATTGCTTCTAAGTATGTGGAAACCCTTCAACGCTCCAACGAACAATTAGTAAAAATCTCAGCTATATTGCAAAAAGGCTCCGAAAAATCACAAGGTCTCTCAAGTCACGAAAAAGAGGAGATTTTTGATATGATTAAGAATTCGGAGGAAGGAGATAATGGCTGATTTTGAAGAACCAAAAGCATTTGCATTTGGTGACTTAAACCCAGTATCAGCAAGAAGAACGAGTCCTAAGTTCAATCCTAAAGACATTTCTGTCATGGATGCGCTTAGAGAAGTAATCATAGGTTACTACAAAGCAGACACTTTGGCGGGAACAGGACCATACAAGGGTATTGTTCTTAGAGTCGAAGAAGATATGGACCAGAATAATCCAGCCCCAGGAAACTGGCTTTCTACAGTTTTCGGTCCACAAGGTTTGTTTGATGGATTAACTGCTCCTAAAAAATTAAAAAGATATAAAGTTCGTATTCCTGAAATTCATGTTACGCTGCCGATTCCATCAAAATTTGCCGCCTCGGCTCAGGAGGTTGGTGGTCATCAGCCAATTATCGACATGTATCCGACCTTTATTGCTCACAATTCAAATGCTGAGCAAGCGAGCGCGGGTGATTTAGTTTGGGTTGACTTTGGGCATAAAGGAAACTTTGAAGACCCGACATTTATTGGTCCAATTTTTCCACCACCAGAAGGCGGCAATGGCGGCGACGGAGGGGGCGGTCCAGGCGGTCCAGGCGATGCATTCGGACCTTGCGGTGTAGGCGGTAGTCTCGGCGGGGGAGGAGGAGGTCGCCTCGCCAGCGATGGTCGCTCTCTTATTACAACCAATGCCTCGACTAAGTGGGCAAACGGAATGTACCTACACTATAAAGACAGCAAGGCAAGAAACAACAAAGACCCAGCAAAGCCTATTAAGAAAATGTCTGGCTATGGCGTGTCAACAGTTAAAAAGTATGTTGCTAATGGCGGCTCGGGAAAGTCTGTATCTGGTAAAATGGGCACCAATTCCTGTGGTTACAAGTCTCGCCGTAAAACGGGCTCCCAGCAACAACACTTGGTATCGAGATATTTGACGGCTCAAAGAATCGCGTGTGAAGACCAAGCGGATAGAGGTTATTCATTTGGTGGGAAGCCCGTCGATTGCACTGTTGGTGGAATTGATTGCAGTGGATTCGTCTGCGCGGTGCGTTCCATCACCGAATTTATGATTGGCGGTAAAGAGGACTTCTTTAAGATTGCTGATACATCTAAGGGAAAGAACTGGAGAAGAAGAGGGCTGTTGACTAGACCATGGTACGGCACCCTTAAAAAATATAAAGTTACAGACAGGTATATTAACGAAGATAACAAAAAATGGGATTGGATGGAAGTAGCGGTCGCAAAGCTCGGTCAGTATGGAGAGGGTCCGACCGCACCCAATCCAATTCCTGAAGCACACTCCGATGACTTTCTTAATGCAGTTAATAATGGTGCCTATCGTAATGGAAAAGGTTTCGAGCCTGGAAGCGACATTCATGTTCCGTGGTATGATGCGATGGCTAATCCCGCTGGGATGGTCCAAGACCCAGGACAAGGAATTTATATTATGCCAGGAGACGATATCATTATTAGACCAAAAAACCCACCGACATGGGCAAAGTCACACATCAAGGTTAGTCATATCTTGACAACCTTCACAGACCCTGAAGGAAATTTAAGAATTGCAGAGTCAGGTGGGCGACATGGAGGAACGGGCTCGCGAGAGATTAATGAGTGGGCTGATGCAGCAAACAAGGCGGGATTTAAAATTTTTGTTTGGCAAAAGCCTGAGTGGTCAAGAATGTGGGCGCAGGCAAACGGCGGTAGACCAAACGAGCCGTGGACCCCTGAATTATGCCGCAAGCTTGCAGGTGAGGAATATTTCTCCGCTCCAGAAATGGGCAAACAAGCAACTGGCGAAACCAAGCCAGAAGAACAGCAAGTTTCGGACTCGGATAAGCCGCTTGAAACTCCACCGACATCAACAGCCACTCCAGTTGCAAAAGCTACAAAGACCGATGCAACGTCATCTGGCGACGCTCAGACGGCATCTTCTGATAGTGCATCTCAGGCGGCAGCAGCAAAAGAAGACACAGCTAAAGTTGAAAAAGAGAAGAAGTGTAAAGAAGAATATGACACACTATTAGCAGCAGCAGGTGGTGATATAACTGCTGAGAACATTACTAAAGAGCAGGCACTTTCAGCAGCAACAAATGAATTTGAAAAAACAGAGATTGGTCAGCTACACGTTGGCACGACTACGCCCACGTCTGCACAGTTGGCAGGAACAGCGGCTGGTAAAAGAAAGATAGCACAAGTAAAAGCGGTCAAGGATAAATACGAGGCGTGCAAAAAGGGCGATACACAAACCTCGGCGTCTAAAAACCAAACACCACCAGCCGCTCCTGCTCCCTCACCATCGAGTTGTGCAGGGGGCGGCGGTTCATACACCCCAGGTGCAGCATTTAGTGTAGGTGCTGACAGAGCGGGTGCTCCACTTGGCGATGTTCCATTCGTTGGTCACCTTGGCGAAATTAGAACAAATCCGAAAATGAATCTTGTCAAGGTGCCTATGGATAAAACAAGACAGCCGACAAGCAAGAAACATCCATATTATGCAGGAAGTGCTAAGGTTAGAGAAGATGTTGCCGAGAACATGTTTGAAATGAAAAGAATTCTTAACGAACTAGGGTGTGTTATGACTTCATCTGGTGCGACCAGAAGTTTGCGCGCCAGCGTTGGTCCTGGCAGAAGTGCAACTTCGTTCCACTACACATCCTTGGCATTTGACTTTACATTACCAGCAATGATGAACAATCCTAATGTTGATGAGCACGTAATTGAATTTGACCCTGAAGATAACAAACAATTTATCTTTTGGTGT
>MDSY01093220.1_pt1 | contig 14478 bp, 14 predicted proteins | sample 811131 | NCBI WGS metagenome assembly MDSY01 (sample SAMN05326643, study PRJNA326480) | marine metagenome | isolation source: seawater | place: Atlantic Ocean: South West | collected 2010 | reverse complement strand
ATATTATGATCTAACTGAATTATTTTAAATTTATCTAAAAATTTTTTACTATATTTGTACTCTTTTGATAAACTAAGACCATAATCATTAATCTTTTTATTTTTTTTTAATTTTTTCAAATAGTTAATTATTTTTTTTTGATTTTTAATATTTTGAGGATTATGTAAAAAAAGAATATTAATTTTTTTTATTTTTAAGTTTTTTAAACTTTTATTAAATGTTTTTTTTAATAAATCTAAATTAAAACTTTTTACCTTGTTGTGATTATTGCCTATTTTAGTATTGATTTTTGGTTTTTTTTTAAATTTTTTAAAAGCTTCTCCAATTAAATATTCAGATTTTCCACAGCCATAATTTGGTGCAGTATCAAACTCATTTATTCCATTTTTGTATGCTAAATTTAGTAATTCTAGAGACTTATTTTCCGAAATATTGCTTGAATAATCCCCACTAATTGGCCAAGAACCAAAAACAATTTTTTTTTAGATTGTTCATAACTTTTATTTGCAATCTTTAATTGAAACTTGATTCAATTTTTTTTAAACCAGTTGTCTTTAATTTCATTTATATCTTTTAAATTACTTTTAATTAATTTTTTGAAATTACTTTTATAAAAGTCTAACTTTTCAACACTAATTTTACTTTTTATTATTTTGCTTCTTATTTGTGCGTCCATTTTTTTTGGGTACTTTTCAAATAAATGACTCGATTTTCCCTCAAGAGAAGTTCCCATATATGCTGAATAATATGCTACTGAAGATACATCTGGTTTAATTTCTGCATTAAATTTAATTGTATCAATTATAGATTTTTCATCTTGGTCAGGTAATCCAATTATATTATAAGCAGTCCTATTTATTTTATTTTTTTTTAAAATCTTAAATGCTTTAGATATCTTCCCCGGATTTACAAATCTATTCAACTGAGTTTCTCTATAATTTTCACTCGATAACTCTATTCCCATCCCCACACCATCAATTTTAAGCTTTTTTAATATTTTTATACTTGCTTCATTAATTCCTTCAGCTCTTGTTTCTATGTATAGTTTAATCTTTAATTTTGAATTATTAATGTATTCTGCTAGTTCAGTTAACATTTTTCGATCAATTGTTAGAAAATTTGTGTCTTGACATCTAAATAGTTCAATATCAAAATCTTTATTTAAACTCTCAATCTCCTTAAAAATAACTTTTGCCGACTTATTTCTTAAATAAGACTTTGCAGAGATAAGAGTTCCTTTTTCATTTTTTTTATTAAAACCATAGTATTTCTGTATTACAGTCTCTACACAATAACTGCATGTGTAAATACACCCTCTAGATAATTCAAAATCGACAGCTTTGATTACTTTTCCATTATATGGTCTTAAAAAGGTTTGTTTACTAAATATAGAGTAGTCATAAGGTGAAATTAAATCTAGATCACTAATAATTTTTTGATTTTTGTTTTTCAAAAATTTCTTATTTTTAATGTAAGAAACTCCTTCAATCAGTTCAATTTTTTTTTTATCAGGAAATACATTTGCTATTTGACTTAAAACAAGTTCAGATTCTCCTGATATTAAATAATCTATATTTGGCATATTACTAAAGATTGCTTCTGGATTTGCAGTTGGTTGCAATCCAGCAAAGATTACTTTTGCTTTATGTTTTATATTTTTTAAAAGCTCATAAGTATATTGAATATTTATATACTCACCCTCACCATGAATGTGGGATGATAGAGCTGAGCTGAAAATTATATCCGGTGAGAACTGCTTGATTTTTTCTTCTAAATCTTTTTTCACATCATTTTCATTCCATGTTATTTTTTCAAGATAATCTGTTTTTTGAAATTGCTTATTTCTTGTATTTAATTCAAGTTCAGAATCAGTCCAATTTTTATAAAAAGTAGCATCAAAAAGTTCTACACTATGACCGATCCTTTTTAGACAACCAGAATGACTCGCGATCCATATGGTTGTTATTCCTCTACCCCATTTATTTGGATTAATTAATAGTATTTTAGTTTTCATTAAATTTTGTTATTTTGTATTAATATATATATATATAGATATCTATCAAATATCTTAAAATTATGTTCAAAATTATAAAAAGATTTGTTTATAAAGGTGAATTTTTAGAATTCAACCTAGAAGACGAAATAAATAAACGAAGGAACAAGAGACTTATTTTTCTTTATACTTTGTTTAGAAAAATTTTAAGAAATAATTATAAAATTATTCAAAGAATTCTAATTAAGCCAACTATTAGAAATAAATTTTCTCATATAGAAAGCATAATAATAAACTTTTTTAAAAAAAAAAAAATTATTACAAATAATGATATTTCTAAAAATGTTATATCCTTAAATCAAAACTCATTTTGTTTAATGGATAATTTATTATCTAATAATCAAATAAAAGATATAAAAAATTATTTGTTAACAAAAAAAAAAATTGGCATTATTGAGGAGTCAACAAATAAACAAATGGGAATGGATTATTATTCTACAGAAGATTTGATTGCAAATAAGGAAATACTTAACGTTATTAATAATGAAAAATTAATAGAGGTTGTAAGAGGTTATTTTAAATGTGATTTTAAACTAGACTGGATTTGGTCATGGTGGTCATATGCAAATGTAAAAAATGAATCTGTTGGACCGCAGCTATTTCATAGAGATTATGAGAGTTTAAACTTTTTAAAATTATTTATATATTTAACTGATGTAGAGGGAGAAGATGGCTCCCATCAAATAATTAAAGGGTCCAACAAAATAAATTTTTATTATAAGATTCGTAGATTTTCTGATAATGAAATTTACTCTAAATTCAAAGAGAAAGATTGCTCTACTATTGATGGTAAAGCAGGAAAATCATTTTTAGCTAATACTTATGCCATTCATAGAGGCTTAAGACCTCATAAAAAAGATAGATTAGTTTTGTGCTATTTATTATCTCTATACCCAAGTAGAAGGAGTCCTAAACTACCTCCTATTAATTATTCGCAAATAAAAGACAATAGACAATCATATTTAAAAAATAAAAATATATACGATTTATTTATAAATTTTAATAAATAATTAATGAACTTAACTACTTTAAGTTTAATTTATAAAAATGAAAAAATGGAACATTCAAATTTAAATTCAATTTTAATAATATTAAATTTTTAGATTTAAAAACTACAAATATTCTATTTTTTTTATATTTTTAAGGTATTTAAATTTAACTGGAAAATAAGTTTTTAAATCTTCTTCAGTATTGATTTCTGGCTTAATTAAATTGTTTAAAAAAGAAAAAATTTTATATTTATTTTCTATTAATTTTAACCACTCATTATCTTCTTTTAGTTGTAGTGATGAATTTTTTATTTTTTTATAATCTAGTAAAATTTTTTTTTTTAATAAAACAAGTCCATGGTGAGTAAAATTTATTTTATTTTGATAAGTTATCTTAGATCTTGAAATTGATTCTATTACATTATTTTTGTGCAATGTAATTTTAGCAATATTTTTATTAGATAAAACTTTTTTATTTGTAATTTTTCCGTGCACTGTAATTCCAGCAAAATTTTTCAATTTATTCGCTTTGTTTTTTAGAAAAGAAATAATTTTAGAATCTAAAAAAGGCATGTCACAAGACACTATGATGCAATATTTGTATTTTTTTTTAATCTTTTCCAGAGCATAACTACATCTTTCTGTCCCATTTAAACAAATTTTATTTATCATTATTAAATTTTTAGAGTAAGGCATCATTGAATTCACAACCTTTTTACTATCAGTTGCAATGTAAACATCATCACTTGGGAATTTTTCTATTATTTTTTTATAAGTTTTGAGCAATAAAAAATCTTTTTTTGATATTCTTACTAATGGCTTATTTGGTATTCTTCTTGATTTAACTCTGGCTGGAATAATAATACATGTGCTCATTTTTAATATAATCTTATTAAATTAAATTTTAATCAAAATACTTATATTTAAAATTATTTAAATAGAAAAATATATAATTATAGATCTTTAAGTTTTAATAAGTATATTTCGACAGATGGAGAAATATTTAGGACTGTTAACATGTGATAATTTACCTTTAGTCTATAACCTAGATATTGATCTTTACACAAAAATATCTAAAAATTACAAAACAGTTTTTATTATTGATACATCTCTAATTATTAATAAAAAGAAACCTATTTGTAATTTTTTACCTAAAAACTTTAAAATATTTTTTCCTAAGAATTGTGATGAACTAAAACAAATATTTTTAAATAATAAATTTGTTTGTTTTAATTTCATTCCTAGAAAAATATTTTCTTTAAAAATTCATTTTTATTTAAGAAACTTTGATATAGATCATTTAATGTTGATAAGATCTGGTACAATTAAAATGAATGAAAGTTCTTTTATTAAAAAATCAATAAATTTTGTAAAAATCAATAAAAAAATTACACATCTCATCTATAAGATTTTAGTTATTATCGGATTAGTAAAAAATTTAGATACACTATTCATATCCCAAAAAAAAACTAAGAAAATATATTTTAGTGAAAGAATTAATAAATTTAATAAATTATTTAATACTAAAAATTTTTCAGTTTATAAAAAAGTTGTTGAGATAAATGATAAAACCTATGATGTTTCAATTAATGCTATAATTAAAGAAAAATATATTGTTTTTATTGATACACCTTTACATAAATCTGAAAGTATTCCTCCTCGATATAAGCCAAATGAAACTGAAAAAAAAGAATTTTATAAAAAGTTAAGCTCTATTCTATTAAAATTATCTAAAAGATATAATAAAAAAGTAATTATTTGTATGCATCCAAAATCGCCAAAAAAAAATTATAAATTTTTTAAAAATTTTTTTATAACTTCTTTTAAAACAGATTATTATGTTCACAATGCATTTATAACTTTATATTTGTCTTCAACGGTAATATCTCATTCAATATTTTTAAAAAAAAATATTATTATCATTAAATCTAATTTACTAAAACTATTTCATAGTTATAGAGTTCAAAGAATTATAAGTAAATTTAAATGTTTTTATTTAGATTTAGATGCGGATGATTTAAATATTGATCTTCAAAAAATAAAACAAAAAAGGAATTTTTCAAAAAAAAAACTTCATTTAGATATAATTTTAAATCAAAAAAAAATGGGTATAGACTCTATAATTAATAATCTAAATAAAATGTTGCTTAGGTAAATTATGATTTTTTTGTGTAGAAAAAACAAGTTTTATAATTAATATTTTTTCTTGATTCAGTTGGTTTAAAAGTTAATTCACCATAATACTTAAAATACAAATCTTTTTTTGAATTTAAGCTCTTTACTGGTTTAATTAATTTTGAATTTTTATATTTACTTTTAAGCAAACTTAAGACTTCTAAATAAAATTCATCACATATATTATCTTTTATTCTTATTTTTTTTAGGTTTGCTTTACTTCTAGTCAAATTTATAAAGTCTATATTCTCTTTTTTATATCTCATATGTCCATCATCTATTCCCAAATAAAAATTTTTGTCTGTTAATTTAAGAAAATTTGACACTTCTTCTGTTAAGTGTGCCAAGGTATGTTCAGAATCAAAAAATGCAAAATCAAATTTTTTATTAAATTCTTTTAACGCTTCAATACCAACGTATGGGGACAAACTATTTCCGCATATTGGTATCCAATAATCACTTAAATTTATCTTTAGAGGTTCGCAAAATGACTCGTTTAATACTTGTTTGATTCTAGATATTTTTTCTGCACTAGTATCAAAAGTAAAAAATTTTTTTTTTTTTAAAAAAGACCCTAAAAAAAAGGCAATAGTTGAAGCTCCTGCTCCTGTTTCAAACATATAATTTTTTTTATTTGTTTTTTTTATTATTTCAAAAATTGATAATGCAGCATTATCAGGTATGCTATTTAATGATTTTGGTAAAAGTTTCTTAATATTTAATAATAACTGAGAATAATTTTTTACTTTATTGTTAAATAGTTGGTAGTTATACATTTTTAATTTATGATTAAATTTATTAGCTAATTATACATTAAATAATTTAATTATGTTATTTTTTCTATACAATTTTGAAGTTGATTAATAAGGTGTAAGTGTTTTTTTTTATTTGGATTAAAATTGTCTAATTTAATTTTTTTATTAGTAATATCTGTTTCATTTACATTAAATGTTGAGGATATTTTGTTAACATAAAAATTTTTTCCCCACATTCCTTTATCATTTAAAAATATTTTTCCATAGAGATCATATAAGTCTTTTTTATTTGGATAATTTAAATTAACAAAATTTTTGTTAAGCAAATTTTTATATTGTTGTTTATTTTTCCAAGTATTAGTTAATTTAAATTTATTAGACCAAAAATTTTTGTTGTATGAAATAAATTTAAAGTTTAAATAAGATCCTTCTAAAATTGTTGTCCCATGATGGGTAATTAGTATTGTTTTTTTATTGTCTAATTTACTAAGAATATCAATATTTTTAACAGGGTCTGATAAAAATATTATGTTGTTGTTGCTTTTATATTTATTTTTTATTCTATTAAAAATCTTGATCTCTAACTTGCTTCTAAAATGTTTTTTATATTTATTAAAATTAGGGTGTGCTTTTACTAGTACTTTTGATTTTTTTTTTATTAAATTATTAAGAGTAAACTTCAACCATTCCTCCATTGTAATAAAGTCATCATAACCAAATTTTAATGTATCCTCTGTAAAGGCATGGCAATAAATCACATAATCAATTTTGTTAGGTGAGTCATCATTAAAACTTTTAAACATTTTTTGCCTCATCCATGGATAAAAGTTACTGGGATCACTGGTATTTTTTTTAAATATTTTTTCTAATATTTTGTCTCTATTTTTTGTTTTTAAAGTTTTTTTATATCTTATTCCTAAAAAATTATCATAAGTCAAAAATTTATTAAACTTAATAGGTTTATAAAATAGTCCTCTTGGATAATTGTTAGAATATATAATTTTTTTTTTATTTGAAAAATAATTAACTATTATCCCATTTAAAAACATTCCATGATCTAGATAGACAGCTTGAATAAATTTTTCTTTATCTTTTATTTCAAACAATAAATTTAATGCATTAATTAAGTAAGCTACTTTTTTATAAAAAAATAGTAGAGAGGTGAAATGAAGTCTATAATCAGTATAACATGTGGAAATTACATGCCTTCCTATCTCAGTTCCTAATAAATTATACTTTGCTAATCTTTTGGTATTAAAAAAATTTGTTTCAAAAAAAATTTTTGCAAGGTAAAAAATAATTTTTAAAGATATTTTTTTATTATTTGAGTATTCATAAAGCTTAAGCTTTAACTTTAAATCATTTTCTGCATGTTTTTTTACACTATTAATTATATAGGAATAAATTCCTTCAGATTTTTTTGTTGAAAAAAAAAGAGAATGTTTACTTTTTGAAACTGTCATTTTATAATCCAATAATATCTTTGTTTTTTGCTTCATTTGAGAGATTAAATTTTCCTCTGCAGTCAAAAATTATTTTTGAATATTTTTTAATTATTGAATAATCAATTTTATCATGATCAGTGACAATTATTGATGCATCAAAATTTTTTATATTTTTTGCGTTTAAAATTATAGATTTTAAATTTTCAAAATTTTTAAATTTTCTAGTTTTTTTAATATATGGAATAAAGGGATCATGGTAAGAAACTTTCATTTTATTCTTTTTCAATAAATTAATAATTTCATAAGCTGGACTCTCTCTGTCATCGTTAATATTTTTTTTATACGCCACTCCAATTACTAAAACTTTATTTTCTTTAATATTCTTTTTTTTTATACTTAAAATTTTCTTTACATTCGACACAACCCATTTTGGCATGTAGGTATTAATTTTACCTGCTTGTTTAATAAACTGAGAATTGTATCCTAATTTTTTTGCCTTCCATGCCATGTAGAAAGGGTCAATTGGAATACAATGTCCTCCCATCCCTGGTCCTGGAATAAAAGGTTTAAATCCGAAAGGTTTTGTGCTCGCAGCCTGAATTGCTTCATGAATATTCACATTCATAAGTTTTGAAATTATCTTCATTTCATTAACCAGTCCTATATTAACAGATCGATAAATATTTTCTAAAAGTTTAGTAAATTCTGCAGTCTTTGTTGAGCTAACAGGAACTAATGTTTTAAATACTAATTTATAAAATAGTTTTCCTAATTTTAGACAGTTTAAAGTATGCCCACTAATAACTTTAGGAACATTTTTATTTTTGAATTTATCATTTCCAGGGTCTTCTCTTTCGGGAGAAAAACATACAAAAATATCTTTACCAATTATAAATTTATTCTCAATTTTATTAATTATTTCTTCTTCAGTTGTTCCAGGATACGAAGTGCTTTCAAGTGATATTAATTGTCCCTTTTTAAGATAAGGTTTTATATTTTTAATTGTGTTTCTTAGATAGCTGATATCTGGTTGAAAATTATTTTTCAATGGAGTGGGAACACATATGACTATCACATCACAATTTTTGATTTTTTTATAATCATCTGTTCCTTTAAAATTTTTATTAATTATATCTTCATTAATATAATTAATTCCGCTATTAATGCTTTTAATCTTTTTTTTATCTATATCAAATCCAAGTACCTTTAATCCTTTTTTTGTAAAATTCAGCGCTAGTGGTAAACCAACATACCCAAGGCCAATAATTCCAATAATAAGATTTTTTTTTTTAATTTTGTTTTTAAAACTTTTCATCTAAACTTTAATAGTCAAATTTCTTTTTTAAGATCGTCAAACTCTTTCATCTTCTTATTCATAAACTGTATTGTTAACTTAATTCTATATTTAATTCCCTTTGGGGTAAGAATATAAAAATAACTAAGTTTATTATTATTTTTTTGAAAATTTTTAATCTTAATTAAGCCTTTTTCATTTAAGGCTTTTAAACAATAGTTTAATTTACCCAAGCTAAACTTTAACTCTCTTGCTAATTCCCGCTGTGAGGAATCGGGCTTTTTTTGTATTTTTCTTAAAAGATGAAGATTATCCTCATTATTTTCAAATTCGTTCATTCGTTGAACATATAATGTTCATTACTTGAACAGTCAATACTATAAATTATTTTGGTTTCACTTTTGCCTTAAAATCTATATTTGATATATAATTTTTATATAATGAGCAGAAATAAACTAAATAACTATTTTAAATAAACACAAATTATTAAATTTGTTGCTTGTTCAATAAATGAACACTATAAATTTATTAATATAATTTTAAACATAGTTTTTTCGATGAAAACATTATTTATCACTGGTCACAGAAAATCTGGAACAACCATGCTTGCGAGTCTTTTTGATGATCATAATGATTTTGCAGTTTACCCAACTGATTTAAGTTTAATGTATGCTTACTATCCATTCTTTAATAACTCAAAATATAGCTATCAAAAAAAAATAAATAGAATTAAAAAAATATTAAAATTAAGTTTACAAAAAAACTTAAACTATCGGATAAAAAAAGAAAGTATAAATATAGAGCGATTCGTTAGCAGTTTTTTAAGTGGAATAAATAAAAAAAATATTAATAATATTAAAAGCTTAATAGAACTTCTTAAAATTAAATTTACTAATTTTTATAATATTAAAAAAAAAAATATTTTGTTTTAAAGGAAACAAGTGCTGATATTTATTTTAATAAAATTTTTAGTAAAAATGACAAAAATAAATTTATTCATATAATCAGGGATCCCAGAGATAATTATGCAAGTCTTAAATCTGGTCAGAAATCTTATTACTCAAATATAGGAGAGGATAATTTATCATTATTATCAAGTCTAATTAATAGAGCCAAGTTAGATTTTCAATTTATTAATCATAACAAAAAAATTTATGGTGCCGAAAACTATCTTACAGTCAAATATGAGGATTTGGTTTCCAAACCAGAAAAAATTATGAAAAAGATTTCTAAATTTCTAAAAGTGAGTTTTGATAAAAAGATGCTGACTCCAAGTATCTTTGGTTTAAAAATTTTAAGTAATACATTTTCAAAAAAAAAAATTACTTATATAAACACAAATAGTAAAAAAAGATGGGAGAATGAATTAACTAAAAGTGAAATAGATATAATTAATTATTTTTTTAAAGATGAACTAAAACAATATTATAATTTTAAATTTAACAAGATTGATTATTCAAATATAACTAATTATTATACTTGGATTAACAAAAAATTCTATTTTAACGACAGTTTTAAATAATTTATGAAATTCATAATTTTTATCCAAGCTAGGATGAGTTCTAAAAGATTACCTGGAAAAGTTTTGTTAAAAATAAAAGATAAATCACTACTAGAACATATATTTTTTAATTTAAGAAAATCACAAAACTCAAAAAAAATTGTAGTTTTAACATCTACACATAAAAGTGATGATAAAATCATTAATATTTGTAAAAAACATAAAATAAGTTTTTATCGAGGAAGTTTAAATAATGTTTATAAAAGATTTGTGGGTGCTTTACAGGAATTTAAATGCCAGGCATTTGTTAGAATATGTGCTGACAGCCCAATGATTGATGTTAAAATTGTCGATGCTGCAATTAAGAAATTTAAAAGTAAAAAATTTGATTTAGTTACAAATTGTTTTCCACGAACATATTCTAAAGGATTAAGTGTCGAAGTCGTTCGAACAAAAATTTTTATTAAAAATTTTAAAATGATTAAAAATAAATCCTTTCTTGAACATATTACCAAATATTATTATTGTAATCATAATAAATTCAAAATTTTTAATATAAAATCTAAAAAGAAAAAAAAGTTTACTAGTTTAGCGATAGATAGTTTAAAAGATTATAATTTTATAAAAAGAGAATTTGATAATATATGTATTTAAATGCAGGCATAATTGGTCTCGGTGTAGGTGAAGAACATTTAAAATGTTTAAAAAAAAATAGACAAATAAAAACTATAAAGATTTATGACAAAAACCCAACAAAAACTGCTTTTTTTGCACAAAAATATAAAGTCTGTGGCTGTAAGAATATAAATGAAATTTTTGATGATAAACAAATTAAAATTGTCTGTATTGCAAGTAATGATGACGATCATTCTAATCATATTCAAAAATGTTTAAAAAAAAATAAACATATTTTTGTTGAAAAACCTGCATTTCTGAATGTTTCAGATGCCAAAAAAACTTTTAATACACTTAAAAACAAAAAGAATATTTTTTTTTACACTAACCATATACTTAGAAAATCTGAAAGATTTAAAAAATTACAAAGTTTGATTAATCAAAAAATTTTAGGCAAAATTTATTATTTTGAAGGTGATTATAACTATGGCAGACTAAATAAGATTATTAACGGTTGGCGTACAAATATTAAAGATTATTCAGTAACTCTTGGAGGTGGAATACATTTAATTGACTTATCAAATTTCTTATTAAATGAAAAAATAACAGAAGTAAAAAGTTACTCCAATAGAATTGTTACAAAAAATACCAATTTTAAAAGTCAAGATTGTATTGTTACAATTATGAAATTTAAAAACAATATTATTGGTAAAATTACTAGTAATTTTGGATGTGTTTATCCGCATTTTCATAAATTAAATATTTATGGAACTAAAAAGACTTTTGAAAATCATATTGATTTTGCAAAAATTTTTACTCATAGGGATAAAAACACTTTTTATAAATTAAATGAAAGATATAAACCTTTAAATAAAGGTTTATTATTAAACGAATTTTTAAATTCTATTCTCTCTAATAAAAATAGAAATAAGTATATAAAAGAGGTATTTGATTGTTTGTCTGTTTGTTTTGCTATTGACGCTTCTATCAAAAATAATAAAACGATTAAGATAAAATATTTTTAATGAAAATTCCATTTGGTAAACCAATTATTGAAAAAAAAGAGTTAAAAAAAATCAAAGATGTTTTACTATCTGGAATTTTAACTCATGGACCTATCTCAAAAAAATTTGAAGAAGATTTTTCTAAATTTACAGGCTTAAAATTACCTCTTAGCACATCTTCATGCACATCATCTCTTTATTTGGCTTATAAAATCATAGGACTGAAGGAGGGTGATGAATTTCTAGTTCCCGCACAAACACATGTCGCAACAGTTAATGCTGGAAAAATTTTAGGTGCAACCCCTGTTTTTATCGACTCAGATCCTTCTTCTGGCAATATTGATATTAACGAAATAGAAAAAAAAATAACTAAAAAAACTAAGTGTTTAACTATCGTACATTTTCTTGGAAAACCTGTTGATATTAAAAAAATTAAATTAATAACAGATAAATACAAAATAAAATTAATTGAAGATTGTGCGCTTGCTCTTGGCTCAAAATATTATAATAAACATGTTGGTTTTTTTTCAGATTTTGCTTGTTTTTCATTTTACCCAGCAAAACATATAACTACAGGTGATGGTGGTATGCTTTATTGTAAAAATAAAAAAGATTATAAAAGAGCTAAATTGCTAAGAGGTTTTGGGGTAAATAAAAGTTTTTTTGAAAGAAAAATACCTGGTATTTATGATGTATTAGATTGTGGATTAAATTTTAGATTAAGTGATATTAATAGTGCATTAGGTGTTGAGCAATTAAAGAAACTAAGTAAATTTTTAAAAATAAGAAAAAAAAACTATTTATACTTATCAAAAAAAATTAAAGACAATTCAAAATTAAAATTGTTAAACATTGACTCAGAAAAAAACTTAATTAGCAGTCATTATTGTTTGTCTTTTATTGTTAAGGGAGCTAACAGAGCAAAAAGAAATAAATACCTAAATTTATTAACGAAAAAAGGAATTGGTTGTAGCGTTTATTACCCAAGAGTGATAACTGACTACACTTACTATAAGAAAAAAAACTATCACAAAATGAATTATCCTAATGCAAGAAAAATAAGCAACAACTCCATTTGTATACCAGTTGGCCCCCACGTAACACTAAAGAATCTTAAGTTTATAAGCTCAGAAATTAAAAAAATATTCAAATAAAAAATTATGGAAAAGGTATTATTAATAGGTGGGGCAGGATTTATTGGTCATAATCTTGCTTTAAAATTAAAAAAAAAAAAATTTAAAGTATATATTATTGATTTTTTAAAAATTAATAATCTAGAGTCTTTACATAAAGTAAAACCCGAAAATAGAAGTCTATACAAAAAAATTCTTGAAGAAAGATTAACAATTCTAAAAAAAAACAATATAAGAATAATAAGATTTGATTGTAGAAACTACAAAAAGGTTTCTCAAGCTATGAAAAAAATAAACCCAAATTATATTTATCATTTAGCTGCTGTTGCTCATGCAAATATTTCAAACAAAGATCCATTCTCTACTTTTGATCATAGTTTCAGAACGTTAGAAAACAGTTTGGATGCATCAAGATCACTAAAAGATTTAAAAAGATTCGTATATATTTCATCAAGCATGATTTATGGAAATTTCAAAAAAAAAGTAGTTGATGAAAAAGATACATGCGAACCTTTAGGTATTTATGCAGCACTTAAATTTGCTGGTGAAAAACTTGTTCTTGGATACAATCAAGTTTTTAATTTGCCATACAATATCATAAGACCATCAGCACTTTATGGGGAAAGATGTGTTAGCAGAAGAGTAGTTCAGGTTTTTATAGAGAACGCTTTATCAGGAAAAGAACTGACTATAAATGATGATGGCAAAGAAAAACTGGACTTTACAAATATAGAGGATCTAACAACTTGTATGACAACGCTTCTCAAGAAACCAAAGTCAAAAAATCAATTATTTAATATCACTTTCGGAAACTCCAGAACAATACTTGAGCTAGTCAATATTATAAAAAAAAATATTAAAAATGTTAAAGTCCGATCACAAAAAAGAGATAAACTTGTTCCTTACAGGGGAACCCTTTCAAACCAAAAAGCTAAAAAAATGCTAAATTTTACTCCAAAGATGAATTTAGAAAAAGGAATACGAAAATTAATTAACTGGTACAAATTAAATCACATAGATGAATTTAAGAAAAGAAATCAATAAAAAGGGTTTTTTTTTAATAGCTGAAATTGGTAATAACCATGGTGGTAATCTAGCTGTTGCAAAGAAGATGATCTTAGCGGCGCACAAATCTGGTGCTGATGCCATTAAATTACAACACATTATTCCAGAAAAACTGGTTCACCCAAGTCAAAAAAAACGTATCAAACAATTAAAAAAAATTTGTTTACCTAAAGATCAAATATTCAAATTGTATGAATTTGCAAAAAAAAAAAAAATTGATATTTTTTCATCAATTTTTGATTTAGCTGAAATAAAAAATTTTATACATAAACAAAAATATTTTAAGATTGCTTCAGGAGATAATAATATTGAAGAGCTATATAAGCAAATTTCAAAAACAAAAAAGCCTACATTTATTTCTACAGGCTTTTTGGATCATAAAAGTATACCCCGTATATATAAATTAATTAAAAAATATTGGTCAAAAAAATTTGCGGTAAAAAATATAT
>MDSY01010834.1_pt1 | contig 14483 bp, 15 predicted proteins | sample 811131 | NCBI WGS metagenome assembly MDSY01 (sample SAMN05326643, study PRJNA326480) | marine metagenome | isolation source: seawater | place: Atlantic Ocean: South West | collected 2010 | reverse complement strand
GTTTTTTTTAATTACATTATAATATAAGTATTTAAAAAATTAATAAAAAAAAATGAAAATTATCAATACACAAGACAACTTTTACATTAAAGAAAATGGATATAAGAAGCCAAAAGAGATGTTCAAGTTTATTGCAAAAAAAGCACTTAAAAAAAATACGTTAAATAAAAAAATTTGTGATTTCGGATGTGCTACTGGTGATTTTTTATTTTATTTGAATAAAATAAAACCAGAAAATGAATACACTGGTATTGACATAAAGCAGAATGTATTAAATAAAGCAAAAAAGTACCTACCTGAGGTTAACTTTAAACGAGGCTCAGTTCTAAACAAAAAGATTAAAAAAGAAAATTCTTTTGATTTAAGTTTTTTAATTGGAGTGCATCCAGCATTTGATAGTTTTGAAGAATGTTTTTCCAACTTAATTTATTGGACAAAACCAAAAGGAGAAATTTTTATTTGTGATTTGTTTAATCCTGATCCTGTTGATGTTCTTGTTAAATATAGATTGTCTAAAAATTATAAAATAAATAGCTTTGAGGCAGGCTGGAATATTTTTTCACATGTATCTATTAAAAATTTTTTAAAAAAAAATAAAAAAGTTAAAAGCTGTTCATTCGAAGAATTTTACATGCCATTTCATCTAAAACGTCAAAAAAATCCTATTAGAAGCTGGACTATGAGCATGAACAAAAAAAAAGTAATGGTGAATGGTCTAAGTATTATTCAGAGACAATCTATATTAAGAATCAAACTAAAATAAAATCAGAATTTATGACTTTTGGAGTAATGTTTCACCATTTTCATGACCATGTTCATAGTAAAATACAGGGTTCAATATCTAAGAATCAATTTAAAAAAAAAATTTTATTCCTAAAAAAAAAATATGTTTTAAATAATGCTGATGTTTATATTGAAAAAATTCTAAATAAAAAAATTACAACTAAAGATATTTGCCTAACTTTTGATGATAGCTTGAAGTCCCAAGCAGATATTGCTTTACCTATTTTAAGAAAAGAAAAAATAAAAGCCTTTTTCTTTATATATACCGGGGTGTTTGAAAATAACCCTGATAACTTAGAAATTTTTCGCTATTTTAGGAATACAGAATATCAAAACATTAATTTATTTTATCAAGATTTTTTCAAGCTCTTAGAAACTTTCTTTCCAAATAATTTTTTGACATTAAAAAAAAATTTTACAAATAAATATTTGAACCAATATAAGATTTATTCTTTGAGTGATAGAAAATTTAGATTTTGTAGAGATAAAATCCTAACTAAAGATTCTTATGATTTATTAATGTTTAAGTTAATGAAAAAAAAAGGTTTTAATTATAAATTAGCAAAAAAAAAATTATTTATGACAAGATCTGACTTAAAAAATCTCATTAAATATAAACAAGTTATTGGACTACATTCAACTACTCATTCTGTAAATTTATCAAATTTATCATATAAAGATCAAATGGAAGAATACAAAGATAATATGAATTTTATAAAACAATTTGTTAAATCCAAACCCATATCTATGTCCCATCCATTTGGCAGATACAACAAAAACACCTTAAAGATTTTAAATAACATTGGAGTGAAAATTGGTTTTCTTTCCTGTAAAAAAAATAGAATCAAATCTTTATTAGAAATTCCAAGAATTGATCATGTAGAATTTGCAAGACATTAAAATAAAAATAAATTTTTTTGAACAGAAATTTAGGTTTGACAAAATAAATTTATCAATATAGGCAATTAATAATGAATAATAAAACAGTTTACATAGTTCATAGTATAGATACTGAAGGCCCTCTATATGAAAGCTTAGAAGCAAAATTTCAAAGACTTGATGAAGCATTTAACATAAAACTTTCTCCTAGCAAAAGTTTATTAGAAAAACTCAAAAATAAAAAAGTTAATTTAAAAGGCAAAGAAGATGTGGTCTCAACATTGCTGTCTAATCATCTTACCAATTATAATGATACCTGGAAAAAAATAGATAAAATGATCAAAAATATTTTTTCTAAAAATTTTAGAAATAGTGACAAAGATTCATTTGGTGGTAATTGGGTGTTCAACTGGCATTGTGTAGATCATGTTGGCTACAAATATAATCCTCGAAGAAGAACACTAGGGTACAATAAAATATTTGATTATTATCAAACTGTATTAAGAAAAAATAAGAATTACAAAGATCAATTACACTGGCATTTCCACCCGATGTCTATCTACAATGAGGCTCACAGGTGTGCAACATCATATGTTAATTCACCTGAGCTTTACCAAATCTTATGTAGAAGAATACTTGACAGAAATTGGTTTCCATCTGTCAACAGAGCTGGTTTTCATACAGAAAGACCGGACAGTAATTGGTTTTTAGAACAATGGATACCCTTTGATATATCTAATATGTCTATCCTTAATAACAAAGATATAGATAACAGTATTGATTTTAAAAATGGAAGAATGGGGGACTGGAGGAGGGCCCCTAAGGATTGGTCTATATACCACCCAGACCATGATGATTATCAAAAAAAAGGAAAATGCAGAAGATGGATTGGTAGAATTTTAAATGTAATGAACAGAATTGGGCCTATGACTCAAAAAGAAATGGATAGAGCATTTATTCAAGCAAACAGCAACAATCCAGCATTAGTAGGTATTGCAAGCCATGATTTTAGAAACTTAGAAACAGAAGTGAACCATTTAAGAGATATGATAAAGATATCATCTAAAAAATATCCAAAAGTTAAATTTAAATATATGGAAGCTAAAAATGCTTTTGTGGAAATGATTAAATTTAAAGAAAAAAAAAGCAAAATTGAAAAGCCAATTAAAATAAAAGTAACATTTAAAAAAAAAACACATTTAGACACTCCCTATTTAACTATAAAATGTGTACAAGGAAAAATTTTTGGCCCACAGCCGTTTTTGTCAATTAAAACAAAAAAAAAAAGATATATTCATGATAATTTTGACTTTTCTAAAAATAAACAAGAATGGTATTATGCTTTTCATGGAAACACACTCTCAATTAATGATATTGATGAAATAGGAATAGCAGCAAATGATAGACTTGGTAACACTCATATTAAGAGACTTAAATTTAAAGGCAATAAAGCTCCAAAAGAATTTTAATAGAAAAATGCTTTTGATTATTTAAATTAATGAAGCAAAAAATTCTCATAATTATAGATGTTTCATTTACTGAAAGAGATTATAAGAGATTTGGAATTGATATATTAAAAAAAAAATTTGATGTTTTTGTTTTTGATTTTACAAAAAATTTTATTAAAAAATCAGCTACTCATAAGTATTTTCAAAATCCTTATAAATTTAGTGGTTATTATGATATTAAGAATATATCAACATTTGTTGAGCTATTAGACAAGCACAAGTTTAGTAATTGTATAGATTATGTAAGCAATAAACCGTTGCAGCATAAATTAATTGATATTTTAAAGATAAATAAAATTCCAATAATAAAAATTCAACATGGGCTTTTTGTAGAACCAGGAGATTTAAGAACATTTATACAAAAATTTCATATTTTAATCTTAAAATTTACTAATAAAAAAATGTTTTTAGTATTCATAAAAAATCAAATTATCAATCTAAGAAAAAGGTTTATCAGAAAAGTACCCAATATTTTCTACGATAAGGTTATTGTAACTGGAAAGGTCGGGCTAAAAAGACCAGCTATTAGCTTAAATACAAAAGTTATTTATGCTCATACTTATGATTATGATAATTACCTGGATATTAAGAAGACACCTAAATCAGGAATTAAAAAACCTTATGCAGTGTTTATAGATCAATATCTGCCACTTCACCCAGATGCCACAATTTATTTTGGTGTAAGTCCCAGAGTTACAGTAGAAAAGTATTATCCAGCTTTAAATGATTTTTTTAATATTTTTGAGAAAGAATATAATATGAATATTATTGTTAGTGCACATCCTAAATCAGATTATGAATCTAATCCAAAATTTCTTTATGGAAGAAAATTTGTTAGAAATAAAACAATAAGTTTAATTAGAGATTGTGAAGTTGTAATCTCTCACTGCAGTGCAGCTATTAGCTACGCCATTCTATTAAAAAAACCTATTATTTTCTTATTATCTAATGAATATATAAAATCTTTTGATAATTATACTCCTGCTGTTTTAGCAAAAAAACTTAACTCATTATATTTTAATATAGATGACAAAAATAATAATTCTAAAATTAAAAATATTAATTTATTTAAAGTAGATAATAAAAAATATAAAATATATAAAGATGATTATATCAAGTATCCATCTTCTATTAATAAAAAATTCTGGAAAATATTTAATGAAAAAATCTAATTTTATAATTAGATTAATTAAATATTTAATCAAGACTGATATTACCTTACATAAAAAGCATATATGTAATAATTAAAATATGAAAAAATTAGATACAATATTTATTACTTCATCTTACAGATCGGGTGCAAGTTTGTTTACAAAAATGCTTAATGTTAATAATAAAATTAAAGTTAGCTCTGGTACTATAAATTTTTTTAGATATTATTATAAAAAATATGACTCAATAAAAAAAAAATCTAACTATCAATCTCTTATAAGTCAATTTTGTTTTAGATTAAAAAATAGGTTTGATATTAATTTAGATTATAATGAAGTTATTGCACATAAAAAAAAAAATTGTTTTAATTACCCAGATACTTACAGGTTAATGTGTTCTAAAATATTTAAAAATAAAAAATTTACTATTACAGGAGAACATGCAGGAAACGAATGGAGAAATATTTCTAATTATTTAAAAGAATTTCCAAAAGGAAAGGTAATTATCTTATTGAGAGACCCAAGAGATATTATTTGTTCTTTTAAAAAAATAACAATCGCAAAAAAAAATGATTATTTAATCACTATATTTAATTATATTGACCTTATCAATTATGCATATGCTTTAAAAAAAAGACATAGTAAAAAAATTCATATTGTAAAATTTAACGAACTAAAAAAGGACCCCAGCACTGTAATAAAAAAAGTCTGTAAATTTTTAAAAATAATATACAGCCATAAAATGATTAATGAAAAATTTTTTAAGGGAATAGATGGTAAAAAATGGAATCAATCTAAATTTTTTTCATTTTCAGGTAAGTTAAAAAAAAAGAATGTGGGTAGATGGAAATCTATAATAAGCAATGAGGACCTTTTTTTGTGCGAATTTATAGCAAAAAAACAAATGAAAATGATGGGACTTACGATATCTAATACATTTTTTGATAAAAAAACAATTAGTAAAGGTTTTAATAAAATAATAAGTAGCAACTTATTAGCTGAGTCATTTGTAAAATGGGTAACTGATCAAGAGGGAAATGATAAATTTCCGTTGGATCCATTAAACCCAAAAAATTATGATATAAAGGACTTCAAAATCCCAAAATGATTATGGCTAAATATAAAAAAGTTAAATAGACAAGGAAGTAATAACAAATAACTATAAAACTATACTCATTTACCTGAACTTTATTTCAGACTTGTATCATTTTTTTTAAGCCCTTTATCTATTATATTTTTAATTATAGAAAAACATTTTTTAATAGTCAAATTAGTTGTGTCAATCAAAATAGAATCACTTGTTTTTTTTAAAGGAGAAATTTTTCTTTTATAGTCACTTTGATCTCTTTTTTTTATACTTTTTAAAACATCTGTATATTTTATTTTATTATTCAATGCCTTTAATTCTTTATATCTTCTTTTTGCTCTAACTTTAATATTTGCTGTTATAAAAAATTTAAAATCAGCATCAGGTAAGATTTTATAAGTAATGTCTCTTCCATCTAAGCATGACCCATTGTATTTTTTTGGCGGTTTGTATGCGAATTGTTTTTGAACAACATCAACTATTTTTCTAATTTTTACATTTTTTGAAATTATTGAAGCTTCAATTCCAATCTCATTGGGCAGCAGTTTTTTATTATTAAGTTCACTTAATTTAATTAATCTAATTTTTCTTTTAATGTAAGTTAAATTGAATTTATCTGGATTCTTAAGTTTATAATAAGCTAATACACGATAAATTTTTCCAGTATCTAGATAGAATAAATTATAGTGTTTAGAAATTAATTTTGATTGCGTACCCGCACCTGCACCAGCAGGTGAGTCTATAGCAACTTTTATACTTTTTTTATTCATAATATCCTTATATAAGACCATTCAATGAAAAAAAACACTAAAGGAACTTTATTTTGGATTACTGGGTTTTCTGGTTCAGGAAAAACTCAAATATCAAAAAAAATTTATTCTCAAATTAAAAGAAATTATGGCCCTACTATTTTATTTAGTGGTGATGATATTAGAAAAATTTTTAATTTAAAAGGCTACACATATAACGAAAGATTCAAAACAGTTATGAAATATTGTAAGTTAGCAAAGTCAATAACAAATCAAGAAATCAATGTTATATTTGCAGTTGTTGGCATGATGCATAAAGTTAGAGCCTGGAATAAAAAAAATATAAAAAACTATGTGGAAATTTATATAAAGTCTAATTTAAAAAAAATTATTAAAAAGGGAAAAAAAAGAATTTATCACCAAAATAAAGATAATATTATTGGATTAGATATAAAAGCAGAACACCCTAAAAACCCTCATATAGTTTTGCATAATTACTTTAAAAAAGATATTAACGCTCATTCAAAAGAATTAATGATTAAAATAATAAAACATCTTAATTAATTAAGGATTTTTTAGAAAGTAATTTTGAAATTTTCGGATTCATCAAATATTCAGGTATCAACTTATTTTGTTTCAATAACTTTCTAATAAGAGAACCGCTAATTTTTTTAATATTTTTTTGTAAACAATTTTTATTAAAACATTTTGTGTTTTTCATTTTTTTACAACTGGAACAATAAAAAGGCTCAGCACCAGCAATAATTTTGATATTCATTTTTTTTTGATTTTTATAACAAAAATTTTTTGATTGGTTATAACCAAAAAAACCTTCAAAACCTGCATGATCTCTTCCTACCCAAAAATGAGTACAACCATAATTTTTTCTTACAATTGCATGCAGTGCAGCTTCTCTATAGCCAGCATACCTGGGATAAGAAAAAAAAGGTATAGAAAAAACCTTATTGGAATTAAAAAATTTTGCAGCTAATTTGTTTGTTTTAAGTATTAAAGAATCACTATATTCTCCTTTTTTATACTGACCAATAAGAGGTTGAATCAATAAAGCTCCAAATTTTTTAAATAAAAAATTATGTATCCATTGATGTGCTTTATGAGGAACATTTCTAGTGTGAAAACTTGATAGTGTAAAAATTTTTTTAATTTTCAATTCTTTTTTAAATAATAAAGGTGATAAAAAGTATTTATGTTTAAAGTTTATTTTACTTTGTCTTTGAAAATCAAAATGCATAAACTTATAATTTTCATTAATAAATTTTTTATAATAAGGATGTTTAGAATAATTAGCTCCATAAATTTTTTTAGATATTTTTTTTTTATCCATACTATAAAAATTTACATTATAGATATTTATTAAATATTTATTCTTATAATATAGATCAAAACTTTTCTTTTTTTTATATTTTAAATAAACTTCTTTAGTTACCCCAAAAGTAATAGGTAAAGGAAAAAAATGATTTTTATATTTCTTATCCTCAATTATTTTAGTAAAATATTTTTTTGAGACAAAATTCTTTAAAGGATAAAAAACATTATTGCGTAAATTTATTAAATCAGAGAATTGATTTTTGTTAATATGTATTTTGTCCATTTTTGTGATATATTGCTCGTAAATACTTCAAATATATATATAAAACCACTATAAAAAAAGATGTTATTTGACTTAGCAATAATTGGATTTGGAGTAATAGGAGTTGAAACTCTTTATGGGATTAAAAAATCTTTGCTTAAAAACAAAAAAAAACCCAAAATCAAAATAGCTATAATTGAAAAAAATCTAAAGAATATTCCGGGTGGAGTTGCATATAGTCAAGAAAATTCAAAATTTGGGTATTTTAATAACCCTTTAAGACTGTCACACCCTGATTTTATTAAATGGTTTAATTTAACTGATAATAAGAAAAAATTAATAGATTTTTCAAAAAATAATCTAAATTATAATCTTAATAATTGGTTAAAGAGTAACGAGCTAATTTTAAATAAAAAATTTAAAGATTATAAAGAAATATACTTACCAAGGCTGGTTTATTCTTTTTATTTAAAAGATAAAATTATTGATTTTTTAAAATTAAAAAAAAAAATTAATATTTCATTAAAATTTTATAACGGAGAAGTTAATAGTCTTAATAATAACGATCATTACTGTATTTATTCAAAAAAATTATTTAATGAATTTACTATTAATTCAACCAAAAATAATTTTATATCAAGGAAACATGAATCCAATAGCAAAAATGTAATAAGATCAAAAAAATTAGTTATAGGAACTGGTATTGTTCCACCCAAGAAAATTAAAGAAGTTATAATTCGTAAAAATTTTAATTATATATGGGATTTTTACAGCAGTGGTGGAACTAACAATCTTATTAAAAAAATTAATATAATTTCAAAAAAAAAAAAATATATAAATTTGATTTTTATTGGTAATAAAGCTGGTTTATTAGAAACAATGCAAGAAATTGAAAAACTCATTAAAAAAAATAAAATAAACATTAAAATAATTTGTATTTCAAAAAATACACAAACACTTCAAAAAGCTGAAAGATCAAAAAAATTCGATTTCTTTAAATTTAAATATTTAATTAAAAAGAATATTGATAAAATTAAAGATGCTGAATATATACTTCAATTACTCAAAAGTGAGTTTAAATATGCTAAGTTGAATGGATTTAACAAGTATGATGTTTGGACAAATGTTCTAAAAAATAAAATCATGTCTACATGTTATAATCGGCTTAGTGAAAAAGAAAAAAAGAATTATAATTTTTCTATATTTCCCTTAATCAGAAAAATGACAAGATACACTTATCCAGATACTGTAAGTGCTAAAAATAGACTTGAAAGGGCAAATAAGATAAAATTTATAAAAGATAGGGTAATTAAAATTATCAAAAATAAAAATGGTATTATATTAGAAACACAATCAAACAAATCCATAAAGGGTGAAATTGTAATTAATGTTTCGGGGCCTGTAAGTATTGTAGATAATAAAAATGAAATTAAATTTATATCTTCTTTGAGAAAAATTACAAAAAAATTTAATAACAGAGGTTTTTCACCAAATAGTAATTTTATGCTTGAAAAAGATCTCTATTTACCTGGCACTTTGTCTAATAACTTTAATCCAGGTAGAGAGACCATAATTAAAGCAATTACTAAAAATGCTCATAAAGTTGCAAAACATATTCTAAGTTAACGTCTTAAATCTAATTAATTTATATTAATCTTATATTTTTTAGTATTCTTTTCTTGAATTTTTTTCAAAGATAGTTAATTCATTAAAAAAAAACTTATCATGAAAAAAGATCAACTATCTTGGGAAGAATTTTATAAAGAAAGCCAGAGTAGATCTTCATTACCAAAAAAAATAAGTGAATTTAATAGATTAGTTGCACACACTAAAAATTTTTTTGTGATATCAGGATATGGTGCATTCACCCCTGGTTATTTGTTAATTATTTCAAAAGATTTTCTTCCATCGTTTGGACTTATAAAAGATGAACAATTAAATGAACTTAATTTTATAATAAAACTTTTAAAAGAGACTATTGCTCTAGAAATAAACAGAAATTCAGTAGTATTTGAACATGGAATGTGTGCTTGTATTGGTGGATTAGATAGAGCTCATATTCATATAATGAGTATTCCAAACAAAACAAATAAAAAAAATATTGAAGATGCAATTAATTTAACTCTTTATAACCGTAAAGCAGGGATAGAATATATTGAATATAATAATTACAAACTTCAAAATATCCATGACATAAGCCACATTTATGAAGACTTAGTTTCAAAGAAAGAAAAAAATAAAGAATTCAAGATAGTGGGAAAACTTTTCAAAATTAAGGATATAAAAAATTTAACAGTAAAGAATTGGCCATCTATAACATTAAATCACATTAAGAAGGGTGGGCATTATGTTTATTTTAAGAGTGATTTTGATGAATCTTCCTTTTTGACAACAAATAATTTTGAAACACAATTTGGAAGAGAGGTTGTCTACCAAAATGAATTGATTTTAAATAATGAATTTAAAAAAAAAGTTACAGAGTTTAAAAAAAATAATAAAAATTTAAATGTATGGCAATGGCAACACTACACTTTTGAAAAAGATATTTTAGATTCCATGAAAATAGCTAAAACTGGAATATCTAAACTTAAAAATAAATATGTAAATGAATATAATGAATTTGAGTTAAAGATTATTTAAAGAATAGTAAACTATTATAAAAAAACTCTTTAGTTATCAATATTAAGCTATATTAAAACACTTTAATATTATAATTAAAAAATTAACTTATTTAAAAACATTTAAAATGATAGCAATAGTAATTGGAACCAGACCAGAGTTAATTAAAATATTTCCATTAGTAAATTACCTAAAAAAAAAGAATGTAAAATTTAAAATTATTCATACTGGCCAACATTACTCAAAAAATCTAAATGATATATTTTTAAGTGATTTTGCAAATTTAAGTCCTGATTATAATTTAAGAGTAGGATCAAAACCTCATGCAGAACAAACTGCTTTAATGATGATTGGTATAGAAAAAATTGTAAAAAAAAATCTATTTAACTCCTTAATAGTATATGGAGACACAAATTCAGCTTTAGCAGGAGCCTTAGTTGCATCAAAGATTGAAAATTTAACCCTTATACACCTAGAAGCAGGATTGAGAAGTTTTGAAATAAAAATGCCAGAAGAAACTAACAGAAAAGCTATAGATCATATTTCAGATATATTAATAACAACTACAAAATTAGCAAAAATTTTTTTGACCAGTGAAGGTCTAAATAAAAAAAATATTTTTTATTCAGGGAATACAATTGTGGACGCAATTAAATTTTGTAAAACAAAAATAAAAAATAATTATCTTTTTTTAAAAAAATTTAATTTAATAACCAAAAAATATTTTTTGTTAACTCTCCATAGACAAGAAAATGTTGCAAATAAAAAAAAATTTTTAAAAATTATTAACTCTTTGAATGATGTAATTTTTAATTTTGATATAGATATCATTTTTCCAGCACACCCCAGAACTAAAATTTTTTTAAAGTCTTTGAATATAAAACTTAATAAAAGAATAAAACTAGTTGAACCAATGAATTACATTAATTTTTTAACATTAATCCAAAATTCAAAATTGGTAATAACAGACTCTGGTGGGATACAAGAGGAAAGCTGTGTGATGAAAGTTCCATCAATTACTTTAAGAACTAGCACGGAAAGACAAGAAACTATTCGAATGGGAGCAAACATTTTATCAAAATATGATAGTAAAGATTTGTTAAAAAATGTTTACAAAATTCTAAATAAAAAAATAATTTGGAAAAGTCCTTATGGTAACGGTAAAGCATCTATTGAAATATATAAAATTTTAAAAAAATTAAAAAAGTTATGAAATTAAGTGTTGTAGTACCCGTATATAATGAGAGTAAAAATATATTAATTTTACTAAATGAAATTAAAAAAAACATCTCCCATGATGATGAAATAATAGTCGTAGAAGATGGAAGTGTAGACAATACCCTTGATGAAATTAAAAAATTTGAATGTAAATTAATTGTTCATAAAAAAAATATAGGAAAGGGCCAATCATTGATTGATGGAATTAATCTTGCTAAAGGTGATATTATTTTGTTCTTAGATGGAGATGGGCAAGATGATCCTTCAGAAATTCCAAAGCTACTTGATGGAATTAATAAAGGATATGATTTTGTAATCGGATCAAGATTCGTGGAAGATGATAAAAAAAAAATTACCAGATACACCAAAACAGCTCTTTCAAATATTAATTGGTTTGGAAACAAAGGTTTGACTTTTTTTATAAATTTTCTTTTTGGATTAAATATAAAAGACACACAATCTGGTTTTAAATGTTTTAAAAGAGATGCTATTAAAAACCTTAATTTAGTGTCAAAAAAATACGAAATTGAGACTGAAATCGTAATTAAATCAAAAAGAGATAAGTTAAAAATTCTTGAAGTTCCCGTGTTTAGGTATGAGAGAAAATATGGAGAGTCTAAACTCTTTGATATTCCTTTTGGAAGATTAATATTTATGCTAAAGGTTTTAAAAGTAATTTTTTATGGATATATTTTTTGGAAATGATGTTTTGGAAAAATAAAAAAGTCTTAGTCACAGGTGCGGATGGTTTTATTGCCTCACATTTAACAGAGAGGTTAATTGATGTTGCTGCTAAAGTAAGTGTCATTATAAGAGGAACTTCTAAAAGTGGAACAAATAAAAACATTTTTCATAATGTTAGAAAAAATTATGTAAAAAAAATCAAAAACGTAATTTCCTGTGATATATCTTCCACAGATGTAATTAATCATATAGTCAAATTAAAACCGGACTTTATATTTCATCTTGCTGCATCTGCTTATGTGCCATATTCTTTTGATCATCCTTTAGAGGTTAATGAAGCTAATGTTATCGGGACTTTAAATATTTTAGAAGCAGCAAAATTGCTTCCAAATCTAAAAAAAATTGTTTGCACATCATCAAGCGAAGTTTATGGAAGTGCTTTAACCAAATCAATTAATGAAGATCACCCTTTAAATCCAACCTCTCCTTATGCAGCTTCAAAAGTTGCGGCCGATAGATATTGTTATTCCTACATAAAAACTTACAATCTACCACTCACAATTATAAGACCCTTCAATACTTATGGACCCAGACATACTTACGATGTTGTTCCTAAATTCATTAAGATGGCTCTCTCAAATTCAGATATAACAGTGCACGGTAATGGAAAACAATCTAGAGATTTAACCTATGTAAGTGATGCTGTAGAAGCTTTTTTAAAAGTAGGTGCCAGTAGAAAAACTAATCAAAAAGTTATTAATTTTGGTACAGGAAAACATCACAATATAATCTTTTTAGCAAAAACAATAAAAAAATTATCTAAAAGTAAATCAAAAATAATTTTTATTAATCAACGAAAAGCAGAAGTGCAAAGATTAACCTGCGATGCATCACTTTGTAAAAAATTAACTGGTTGGGAGCCTAAGACGAATATTAGAGAGGGCTTACAAAAAAATATAGAGTGGGCAAAGAAAAATTGGATCGTTTAAAGACAAACACTGTTAATGAAAATATTAGCTTAGCATTAAATTGGTTAACTAAATCAGGTATTCAAAATAGAGATAAAAATAAGTCAGTAGAGTTTGGTGCCTTTAATGCATGGTATGATTGTCAAAATAAAAAATATTCATACATGTATTCTGAGATCACTGGATATTTAATAACTTCAATGGTCTATCATTATAAAATTACAAAAAATTTATTTTATTTAACAAGTGCAAAAAATGCTGCAGATTGGCTTATTAAAAATGCCCAAGATAATAATGGCGGTTTTAAGTGTCTTTTTTTAATCAATAAAAAGTTGAATTATGGGAAAAAAAAAAATTATATTTATTCATTTGATAATGGGGTTATCATTAATGGACTTGTTAACCTTTATAATGAAACCAAAATCCAAAAATATTTAAAAGCTGCTGAAAAATCTGCAAATTTTTTAAGTTTAAATTTTATAAAAAAAAATAATGAAATTAGTCCAGTCTACGATGTTAAGGAAAAAAAATTTATCAACAATTCAAAAGAATGGTCATTGGTACCAGGTTCTTATCACACAAAAATTGCTATGGGGTATTTAAATTTATATAAAGCTACAAGAAAAAAAATATATTTAGAAAGTGGAAAAAAAATATTAAAAGTATATTTGAAAAAACAAAAAAAAAGTGGGGAATTTATATCAACAAAACATAACACCAATCTCCATCCCCACTGTTATTCTTTAGAAGGTTATTGGTCTTGTGGTGAATTTTTAAAAAATAAAAAATTCAATTCAGTTTCATTAAAGGGAGTAAAATGGGTTTTAAAAAATATTAATGCAGATGGTTTTCCACCTAGACTAAAATTTAAAAATAAATTTAATTATTTTGAAAGAATAGATATATTATCACAAACATTGAGGTTAATAATTTTACATCAAGAAAAATTAAAATTAAACAAATTGGATAAAGAAAAAATTGATAAATTGATCAAAAATATTATGAATAATCAAAAATTAAACTCTAAAAACCCTAAAATAAAAGGTGGTTTTATCTGGGGAAGAAAAAGTAATGGAGAAAAAACTAGTGATGTAAATACATGGGTAACCGCATTTGCAGCACAAAGCCTTTCAATTTTAGAGGATAGTAGATCAAATAAAATTTTAAAATCTAATCCATTTTATCTAATTTAACTTTTAAAAAATTTTAAAAGATATAAGTCAATGAATAATCTAGCCATTCTATC
>MDSY01035112.1_pt1 | contig 14488 bp, 18 predicted proteins | sample 811131 | NCBI WGS metagenome assembly MDSY01 (sample SAMN05326643, study PRJNA326480) | marine metagenome | isolation source: seawater | place: Atlantic Ocean: South West | collected 2010 | reverse complement strand
CGACTTATTAAAGATAGATACGCGTACCGGAGAATATATTGAACGTGTGAAAACTTAATCGTATTTTCCAAACGTTATACATAAATATTTAAAGAGAAAACTATGTGGCAAGATAAATTAAAAGAAATCATTTATATTCTAGAAAATAGCGAGATTAATGAAATTGACATTAATTTTTGGGGTAGAAAATTCCGAGTTGTAAAATCTCCAGGGGTTAATGTTATTGATGATGAATCTATCAAGAATTTTTCAGATTTTTCCCAACAAGTAGAAAAAACTGATACCAAACCACATATAACTGAAAATACATCAGCATCAACTAATCAGGAAATTTTATCTCCGATGCCTGGAACATTTTATGCTGCTCCATCACCAGATGCGGAAGTATTTGTAAAAGAGGGTGTTGCAGTAAAAAAAGGTGATACGCTTTGCATTATAGAAGCTATGAAAATAATGAATGAAATTGAAGCCGAACAAAGCGGAGTTATATCTGAAATTCTCATTAAAAACGGTGAACCTGTCGAGTATAATCAGCCCCTGTTTAAGATAAATCCTTCTTAATTTAATGTATAAAAAGATTCTAATCGCTAACCGCGGTGAAATCGCTTTGCGAATAATTCGCGCTTGTCATGAGCTAGGTATTAAGTCCGTTGCTGTTTATTCAACAGCTGATAAGAATTCTTTGCATACTAAATTTGCTGATGAAGCTGTATGCATTGGACCTCCACAGAGCAGTGAGTCGTATTTAAGTATTCCAAAAATCATTTCTGCTGGCGAAATAACTAATTCAGATGCTATTCATCCTGGTTATGGTTTTTTAGCAGAAAATGCTGATTTCTCAAAAATATGCGAAGATAATGATTTTGCATTTATTGGACCTGATCCTGATATTATTAATGCTATGGGTGATAAATCAAAAGCTAAAGAAACAATGAAATCTGCTGGCGTACCAGTTATTCCTGGAAATGAAGGTATATTATCAAATCCTGAAGAAGCAAAAAAGATTGCCAAAGAAATTGGCTACCCTATAATGCTTAAAGCTTCTGCTGGCGGCGGCGGCCGTGGAATGCGCTTAGTGCATGATGAAAATGAAATAAAAAACGCATTTACAACCGCTAGCTCTGAAGCGCTCAATGCATTTAGTAATGGCGATATGTATATTGAGAAATTTGTTGAAAATCCACGCCATATAGAAATACAGGTATTAGCTGATATACATGGGAATGTTGTTAGCCTTGGTGAGCGTGAATGCTCTATTCAAAGAAGATATCAGAAGCTAATTGAAGAATCACCATCTCCTGCTGTAGATGAAGTTTTAAGAAAAAAAATGGGTAATGCAGCGATTGAAGGTGCTAAAGCTGTTAATTACATTGGTGTTGGCACTGTAGAGTTCTTATTAGATAAAAATAAAGATTTCTATTTTATGGAAATGAATACCAGAATCCAGGTTGAGCACCCTATTACAGAAATGGTAACAGGCGCTGATTTGATAAAATGGCAAATCAAAACACATGCTGGAGATAAATTCCCTGATTATTTATACAATATGAAGCTAAGAGGGCACTCTATCGAGTGCAGAATCAATGCTGAAGATCCAAGCAAAAATTTTACACCTTCAGCAATGCCTATATCTAGCTTTCATATGCCTGGAGGTAAGGGTGTTCGTATTGATTCACATGCGTATGCAGGGTATGAAATACCACCATATTACGATTCTTTAATCGGGAAGTTGATTGTGCACTCGCCAGATAGAAAATCAGCTATAAATCGTATGGAAAGAGCATTGGAAGAAACAATTATTGAGGGACCAAAAACCACTATACCATTTCATCAAGCAATTATGAAAGATGAAAATTTTAGATCCGGTAACTTTGATACAAATTTTTTAAAGGATTTTAAATTTAATAAGGGGGAATAATATTTATGAGTATACCAACAGAGATTAAATACACTAAAGAACATGAATGGATTTCACTTGATGGTGAAGTTGCTATGATTGGAATTACAGATCATGCGCAAAGTCAGTTAGGGGATATTGTTTTTGTGGAGCTTCCAGATGTTGATAGTGAAATTAGTCAGAATGAGACTTTTGGCGTAATTGAAGCGGTAAAGACTGTTGCTGATTTATTTGCTCCTGTTAAAGGATTGATTATAGAGATCAATTCATCTTTAGAAGATAGTCCAGATCTTATTAATTCCGACCCTTATGGTACAGGTTGGATAATTAAAGTAAAAGTTAGCGATTCAAGTCAGTATGACTCTTTGATGTCAAGTGATGAGTATGAGGAGTTTATTAAATGACGCTAGGTATTCGTCAAATTATAAATAACAGCGCTAAGACTAAACATCTAATGCTTGAAAAGTGTGAAAATGATATTCAAAAAGCATGTCAAATGATGATAGAATCTATTAAAAACGGTAATAAAATTTTATGGTGTGGTAATGGCGGTTCAGCTGCAGATGCTCAACATATGGCTGCCGAGTTAATGGGTGGATTGAGAAGCCATGATAGAAAACCAATCCCATCTATAGCGCTTACTACCGATTCTTCTTTTATCACGGCTTGGTCCAATGATTCTAGCTATGATGAAATTTTTTCTCGACAAATCGAAGGAGTTGGTAATGCAGGGGATATTTTAGTCGCAATTTCTACAAGTGGAAATTCAATCAACATTTTGAATGCCATAAACACAGCTAAATCAAAAAAAATTCAATGCATTATTCTAACTGGAAAATCTCAGGGAAAAATGAAAGGGATGGGGAACGTCTTAATTTCAGTTCCATCTGATGATACCCAACGAATTCAGGAATGCCATCTTTTAGTTGAGCATATAATGTGTGAATTGCTAGAAGAAAGCTTTATAAAATAATTATGCGTGAGTTTGCACAATCATTTCTTAGGGTTTTAGAGGTTGAGAAAGGATTAGCGGATAATTCTCTCTTATCCTATAAAAGAGATTTAGTTAAGTATCATTTATTTATTCAAAATAGACAAAGATTGGATGATATCACTAAAGTGACGCAGCGCAACCTAAGGGCTTATGTACGCTATTTAAATGCAGAAAATATATCTGCGAATTCTATTAAGCGCGCCCTTTCTTGTATCAGAACGTATCATAAATTTTTAGTTTCTGAAGGGAAAATGGATCATAATCCTGCTTTACAAATTGATACCCCAAGGGTTGCTAGAAAGCTCCCTAATGTTCTTACCGTTGAAGAAATTGATAAAATATTACATTTTATTCCTAAAAAAGCTCCTATGGCAATGAGAGATCTCGCTATTTTTGAAATGATGTATTCATGCGGGCTTCGTGTAACCGAGTTGTGCAATTTCAAGGTTTCTAATATCCTTTGGGATTCTGAAATGATTCGCATTGACGGGAAAGCAGATCGCCAAAGATTTGTTCCGATTGGTCCAATAGCAAGAACAAATTTAAAAAATTATATCAACAAAGAGAGACCTGCTCTTTCTCAAAAAAATCCTAATATTGCTGAACTCTTTTTAAGTCGAAATGGAAGAAAATTAACCAGAATGATGATTTGGATATTATTAAAAAAATGGGCGAATACTGCGGAAATAAATAAAAAGATAAGCCCTCATACTTTAAGACATTCATTTGCAACCCATCTACTTGAAGGTGGAGCTGATTTAAGATCAGTACAGGAGATGTTAGGACATGCTGATATTTCTACGACTCAAATATATACACATCTTGATAAAGAACATTTGAAAGAGGTGCATCGAACTTTTCATCCGAGATTTGACTAGTGTTATTTAGACTTCCTCCAGAGGTGTTAGCATTGTTGATTCCTGTTCTTCTTTTTGCATTAGTATTTCATGAATTCTCTCATGGATGGGTAGCAAATAAACTTGGCGACCCTACGGCAAAGCATCAAGGTCGCCTAACTTTAAATCCCTTAGCTCATTTAGATCCATTCGGGTCAATGATGATTTTGTTTGTTGGTTTTGGTTGGGCAAAACCGGTTCCTGTAGATTCGCGATATTTAGCAAACCCCAGAACAGATATGATGAAGATTGCCTTTGCTGGACCAGCTTCAAATTTACTACTTGCATTTATTGGTGGGATGTTGATTCGTATTACTGGTTATATGGGCCCATTGACTTCAATGTTAATTATTTTTACTCAAATTAATATATCTTTAGCTGTTTTTAATATGATTCCAATACCACCATTAGATGGGTCTCAGATTTTTTCAGGAATCATGGCCCAAAGAAATCCTCAATTGGTTATGAAACTTCAAATGTACGGACCGCAGATTTTAATGGGCTTGATTTTATTTGGAATGTTTACAGGTGTATCCTTAATCTGGACTGTAATGAGCCCTTTTGTCAGTTTTTTTATGTTCCTTTTTTCAGGTATGTAAATGAAGCGTCTTTTTAAAAGAATTATTCCACCACGAGTATATAAAAGGTCATTTATCGGTACAATTATATCTCTTATTGCTGTCCTATTAATGATGAATTATTTATTCAAAATAGCACAGGCTACACAATGAAGATCGTTGAATGTGTTCCGAATTTTAGCGAAGGGAAGAATAATGAAATAATTTCTTCAATTATACGTTCGATTGAAGAAATAGATGACATTTCATTGTTAGATGCTGATCCTGGTAGAAATACAAATCGAACGGTTATTACTTTTGTAGGACCTCCTGAAGCCGTTGCAGAAGCTGCATTTCAATCAATTAAAACTGCTTCTCAGTTAATTGATATGTCAAAACATAAAGGAGCACACCCTAGAATGGGCGCTACCGATGTGTGTCCTTTTATACCTATTTCAGGAATTTCTGTTGAAGAATGCATTGATTTATCGCATCAAGTTGGAAAAAGAGTAGGTGAAGAATTAGGTATTCCAGTTTACTTTTATGAAAAATCGGCAACCAATCCTTCAAGATCTAATTTAGCAGAGATTAGATCAGGTGAATATGAAGGATTTTCAAAAAAAATTAAAGATTCTAAATGGAAACCTGATTGTGGCCCTTCTGAATTTAATTCCAAATCTGGAGCTACCGCAATTGGCGTTAGAAACTTCTTAATTGCGTATAATATTAATTTGAATACTAGAGACCAACGATTGGCTACCGATATTGCTTTTGAGCTAAGAGAAAAAGGTAGAAGTAAGCGTGAGCCAAATCCAAAATCACTAAATTTACTTGATGGAGAAATCATAAGAAATGAAGATGGATCACCTGTGAAGGTTGAAGGAATGTTTAAAAATGTAAAAGCGGTTGGTTGGTATATCGAAGATTATAATCGCGCTCAAATATCTATAAATTTTAATAATTATAAAGAATCATCCATTCATGATGTGTTTGATGCAGCCTGCGAATTAGCAAGAAAGCGCGGTGCTCGCGTCACCGGAAGTGAACTGGTTGGACTAATTCCTTTGGATGCATTATTGATGGCAGGAAGACATTATATAATAAAACAGAACTCTTCATTAGGCGTTCCAGTGGATGAGATTATAGAAATAGCAGTTCAATCGCTAGGCTTAAATGATCTTGAGCCTTTTGAGCCATCTAAAAAAATAGTTGAATATGCTATTGGTACAGAAAAAAATAAACTAGCAAACCTTAAATTAGTAGATCTAATTAATGAAGTATCAACAAACAGCCCAGCTCCTGGGGGCGGATCTGTCTCTGCTTTATTGGGCTCTTTAAGTGCATCATTGTGCTCAATGGTCGCATCTCTTACATTTCATAAAAAAGACTATATTGATTTAAGGAAAGAAATGAGCGATTTAGGGGTAGAGGCGCAGTTGTTAAAGGATAGGCTCTCTGCGCTGATTGATGAAGATACTGATGCATTTAATGCAATAATAAAGTCAAATAAGCTACCATCTGGAACAGATGAAGATCGTAGCATCAAAAAATTAGCAATCAAGAATGCATATCAATTAGCAATTGATACTCCATATGAAATAGCAACCTTATGCGTAAAGGTTCTTGATTTATGTGTTTTACTTAGTCAAAAAGGAAACCCAAACTCAATTAGCGATATTGGAGTTGCTTCTGAATCAGCTTTAGCTGGTTTTAAAGGAGCATCAATGAATGTTTTAATCAACCTTTCAAGTATTGAAGATAAAAAAATACAAAAAGAAATGAAGGAAAATTTAGACAATATGAGTAAAACCGTTGATAGCTCTTATGAATTGACTAATTCTGAAGTATACAAAGTTATGAATTCGCAATGAATGACAAGCTAATAAAAGCAATTGATAGAGCTAAATCGTATGTTTCTCAATTAGTCGTTGAAGGAAGCAGCTATTCTTCTAATATTGATTTAAATAAAATATGGCAACTTAATGACAGCTATATTGTATCTCCTGCTGGTTCAGGAATCATAATAATCGATCAAATGCTCGCACATCAGAGAATTCTTTATGATGGAGTTATAAAATCATTAAAGTCATCTTCATTTTCATCACAAACATTGCTCTTTCCTATAAAAATGAAATTCACACCTAATAGGTTTTCAAGCTTACTAGATGCGCTACCATTCATGAATAAGATTGGCTTTAATTTGAAAGATAATGGAAATAATCATGTAATTCTTGAATCAATTCCATCTGAAATGCTATGGGGAAATGAGAATGCTATAATCAACCGAATGATTGATGATTTCCAATCAATTATAAAGAAAGAATTTTCTAAAGAAAAGGCTCTTGCTTTAAGCTTTTCAAATCAAGCCTGCATTAAGCATGGTGACAATCTTAGCAATACTGAAATGACCGAACTAGTGAATAGGTTATTTGGAACAAGTGAGCCTTTTATTTGCCCTAATGGTAAATCAATTTTAATCCAAATACCTATTAATGAGATTGAAAAAAAATTCACAAAAAAATAATATAACCTCATATTATACTTATTAATTAAATGGAATTTATTCCTGCAATTATTGGGCCAACCGCAAGCGGAAAAACTGATTTAGCGATTCGTTTAGCAAAAAAAATCAATGGTGAAGTCATTGGTTTGGATTCACGCCAAATATATAAAGATATACCTATTGGTACGGCACAACCAACCATTAACGAAACTGGAATGATAAAACATCATTTAATTGGTATTAAGCCAGTAACTGAAATAATTAATGCAGGATCTTATTCAAAGTTGGTAATCAAATGCATTGAAAAGATAAAATCAATAAATAAAATTCCAATTATTTGCGGTGGTTCAGGCCTATATTTTAGGGCAATTTCAAAGGGAATATTTGATAGCAGTCGCTCTGAATTAGAAGTTAGAAGTAAGCTTAATTTAGAGTATGAAAATGGTGGCGCTGAAAAGATGTTAAAGCGATTAATAAATTTGGATTATGAATATTCTAAACTAATTCACATTAATAACAAAAAAAGATTAATTAGGGCGTTAGAGATTTTTGAAACTACAGGAAAAACGCCATCTGAGCATTTTGCCAATCAAAAAAAAGATTCTATTCCAGTTCCAAATCTTTTTTCTGTTTATTTGGATTGGAATAAGGTAGAAATAAAAGAGAATATAGTAAAAAGAACCTCACAAATGCTAAGTGATGGATGGATAGAAGAGGTAAAATATTTATTAAAAAAACACCCCAATATAGATTTACATCCGCTCGATTCTATAGGTTACAATCAAATAATAAGCCATTTACAAGGGAAGATAACTCTTAAGCAGCTTGAAGAAGAAATCAATATCAAGACCAGGCAGTTTGCAGTGAAACAGTCCAAATGGTTTAAAAGGGAAAAAATTGATTTAACAATCAGTATGAGTCATATGATCAATCTAGATAAAATTGTTGAAGAAATTTCTATGTCGCTTAATTAATTATATTTAATTTGATTTACTCTTTAAACCGTTCCTGAGAGAAGGTAAGAGTATTTTATATACCTCTACATAATTTGTCTCGGAGCGATTCAATATTATATAGAGGTTTTTTTATGTCAAAAGATAGCAGAAAAAAAATATTAGATTCGAAAGCTATCAATCGTTCAGTTATTAGATTGGCGCACGAAATCTTGGAAAGAAATAATATCGTTGACGAATTAGTTTTAATTGGAATTCTTTCCAGGGGCGAACCTCTTGCTAAGCGACTACAAAATCATTTAAAAAAAATATCTGGTTCTGTCGTTCCAATTGGAACTTTGGATATTACCTTTCATCGAGATGATTATAGAGATCGGCTTGTTGTACCACAGGTTAAAGGGACAAATATTAACGAAGATATTAATCATAAAACTTTAATTCTTGTAGATGATGTATTGTATACAGGTAGAACAATTAGAGCCGCTATGGATGAGTTGCACTCATTTGGTAGGCCAAATAAAATTCAGTTAGCTGTTTTAGTTGACCGTGGCCATCGAGAGGTTCCTATTCGAGCAGATTTTGTTGGAGCCAATATTCCTACCCATGAAGGTGAGCATGTAAAAGTAGAGCTCGAAGAGATTGATGATAAAAATCTCGTTAGTTTAATAAAATACAGAGTTAAAAAATGAAAAATATCCATTTATTAGGACTAAAGGATTATCCAAAAGATGATATTCAAACAATTATTGATACAGGATTTAGATTTAAGGAGGTACTTGATAGGCCAATAAAAAAAGTTCCTTCGCTTCAAGGAAAAACTATCGTTAATCTTTTTTTTGAAAATTCAACTAGAACAAGGATAAGTTTTGAGCTTGCTCAAAAAAGATTAAGCGCAGATACTGTCAATTTTTCCGCTTCAACATCTAGTTTGAAAAAAGGTGAAACATTCAAAGATACCGTACAAAATATAGAAGCTATGAAAATTGATGCTGTTGTTATGAGGCATCCTACACCTGGCTCACCACTTCAACTAACAAAATATATTGATGCAATAGTTATTAATGCTGGTGACGGAACCCATGAACACCCTACTCAAGCCATATTAGATATGATGAGTCTACATGAAAAATTTGGCTATCTTAAAGGTCTTAAAGTTGGTATTGTAGGTGATATATCTCATAGCAGAGTTGCGCTTAGTAATATTTATGGCCTTCAAACTATGGGAGCTGAAGTTACGCTTTGCGGACCATCTACCTTAATTCCATCATTCGCTGAAGATCTTGGAGTTAATGTGAATTATGATATAAATGAAGTGATTGAATGGGCTGATGCAATAAATGTATTAAGAATCCAACGAGAAAGAATGGATGGCGGTCTTTTGCCATCTATTCGTGAGTATCGAAACCTTTTTGGTATTTCTAAGCAGCGATTATCTGAACATAAAAAAGAAATTGTTATTATGCATCCTGGACCCATGAATAGAGGCGTAGAGATTGATAGCGCTGTGGCTGATAGCGATCAAGCTATCATTCTTGACCAGGTATTAAACGGTGTTGCCTCGAGAATGGCAATTTTATATTTGCTTTTAGGTGGAAAGCCAGATAAGGAATCTGATTAGATGGATATTTCAAAACTGAAAAAAAATATTGTTCTAAAAAACGGAACAATACTTGATCCGTATAATAATACTGAAAAAAAAGGTGATGTACATATTGAAAATGGTAAAATAAAATCAGTTGGTAAAATATCTGCCCCAAAAACATCAGAGATTATTGATTGCAAAGATTTAATTATAACCCATGGTTTTTTTGATATACATGCACACTTTCGCGAACCTGGTAGAGAAGATAAAGAGGATCTTGACTCAGGTTCTCTTGCTGCGCTCGCAGGGGGATTTACAAGAGTGTGTACTATGCCAAATACAGATCCTCCTATTGATAGCCCTGAATCAATACGTTACATCATTGATAGGTCTGAAGAATGCCCTATTCATATACATCCCATAGGATGCATAACTAAGTCTCAAGAAGGTAAAGAAATCACAGAAATGGGTGCAATGCTCGCAGAAGGTGCTCTCGCATTTAGTGATGATGGCTTACCTATTAATGATTCAGGTGTCATGTATAATGCCTTAGAATACTCTTATATGTTTGATGTGCCAATAATTAATCACGCAGAAGATGATTGCTTAAAAAGGCATGGATTAATGCACGAAGGAAAAGTATCTACTCATCTAGGGTTGTCTGCAAGCCCTGATATTACAGAATCGAATATGGTTTTTAGAGACTTAGAGTTAGCAATGCTTACTGGAGCAAGATTGCATGTTCCGCATGTAAGTTCTGCTAAATCAATTAACCATATTAAATTGATGAAAAAGAAAAATGATAAAATTACTGTTGAAGTTACACCTCATCATCTATTTTTTAGCGATGAAGATCTTTATACATTTGATACTAATTTAAAAGTTGCTCCCCCCATTAGAACCAAAGAGGATAGAAAAGCTATAATTGATGCAATCAAAAATGGAATAATTGATTGTATCGCCACTGATCATGCACCACACACAATTGAAGAGAAAGAAGGCACCTTTGATATAGCTCCTTTTGGAATGATAGGTTTAGAATCCTGTTTTGGGGCAGTAGGCAAAGTATTAATTAATGATAATAAGATGGATCAGATGAGCTTGGTAAAGCTATTAACAGTTAACCCTAGGAAAATCATGGGCTTAGATCAAGATTTATTTAAAGAGGGGATCGAGGCAGAGATAGTAATTTATGATCCAAAATTAGAATGGAAATTCTCATTAGAAAATATTTTTTCTAAATCACAAAACTCACCTTTTCTTGGCAGGGAAATGAAGGGGAAGGTCAAATCAACCATTGTAAAAGGTTATATCACATCTATTGATTAATTATAAGTTGACTATGACTGTCAATAGAGTCTAATATTGTCGGCTAAATTCTAAGCAAAAATATGAAAACGAAATCACTTAAATCTGATGAAATAAATAAAGATTGGTATATTGCGAATGCTGAGGGTAAGACCTTAGGTCGCCTTGCCAGTCAAATCGCAAAAGTTTTACGAGGTAAACATAAACCATCTTTTACGCCACATATGGATATGGGAGATTTTGTTGTTGTTGTTAATGCTGAAAAGGTTACTGTTTCGGGGAAAAAAGAAAGCGATAAGACTTATTTTAAACATTCAGGCTATATTGGCTCTACAACATTCACAAAGTTAGATCAAATGCGACGATCACACCCTGAGAGAATAGTTGAAAAAGCAGTTTGGGGTATGTTACCAAAGAATCGTTTAGGAAGAGCAATAATAAAGCATTTAAAGGTTTATCAAGGACCTGACCATCCACATGAAGCCCAACAACCGAAAGAGTTAAATATTTAATGGCAGTTGCTAATTATAAAGCAATAGGACGCAGGAAAGATTCTGTTGCTAGAATTAATATGTCGCCAGGTAAGGGTGAGATTATTATTAATGGTCGATCATTTAAAGATTATCTTTGCAGGGAAAGCTTAGCAATTGTTGTAACTCAGCCACTAGATTTAATAGATCAACGCAATTCATATGATTTTAAGATAAATGTTAATGGCGGAGGTTTGAGCGGCCAAGCTTCAGCTATTCGTCTTGGTATTGCAAGAGCGCTAAATGAAGTTAGTAGCGATTTTCGTCCAGCTTTAAAACAAGCAGGCTTTCTTACTAGAGATGCTCGTGAAGTTGAAAGAAAAAAATATGGACAGCCTGGTGCTCGCAAAAAATTTCAATTTTCTAAACGATAAATAATCTATTCATGTCAAAAATAAAATTTGAAGATTTATTAGGTACTGGAGCACATTTTGGCCATGTAACACGCAAATGGAATCCAAATTATAAACCGTTTGTGTTAATGGAAAAAAATGGTATTCATATTATAAATCTTGATGAAACCTTACGATGCTTAGATAAAGCAAATTCATTTATACAGTCTCGAGCAAAAAAAGGCGGCGAATTCCTTTTTGTTGGTACAAAAAAGCAGGCTAGAGATATAGTTCAACAGGAAGCAGATCGCTGTTCCATGTTTTATGTTGTTGAGCGTTGGCTGGGTGGAACTTTGACTAATTTCTCAACTATAAAGAAAAGCATTAAGCGCCTTCATTTGCTAGAAAAAGAAGGCTCTCCAATCTATGAAAACCAAACGAAAAAAGAAGTTCAGATGTTAAATAGGGAGAGAATTAAGCTTTCTGATCAACATAGGGGAATTAAAGACATGCGTAGGCTTCCAGATGCTGTTATTATTGTTGATACTAATCTTGAAAGTACTGCAGTTGCAGAAGCGGAACGTCTTGGAATTCCTATCATTGCAATTGTTGATTCAAATACTGATCCAACTATGGTTGATTATCCTATTCCTGCCAATGATGATTCAATTCGAACTATTCAGTTAATTATATCAGCCTTAGCTGATACCATTCTAGACTCCTCTGCAAAAAAATCTAAAGCTTCTACGGAAAAAGAGTCAAAAAAAGAAAAACCTAAAAATAATCTAAGCGCTAGTTCTAAAAAAGAAACAACTGAATCAAATCTTAAAGATAAAAGCACTAAATCATCAGATGAAAATGTCAAATCAAATGATGATTCAACAAAAAATTAATTATAATAAATAAATTTAATAAGGCCCAGCAATATTATGTCTATTGATGCAAAAGTAGTTAAAACATTACGAGAAAGAACTGGCGCAGGGATGATGGATTGCAAGAAAGCTCTTCTTGAGACAAGTGGTGACTTAGAAAAAGCTGTTGATCATCTAAGAAAAACAGGGATAGCAAAGGCAGAAAAAAAAGGCCAACGAACCACTAAGGAAGGATTAATATTTTCCTATATTCATCACGGTGGAAAACTAGGTGTTTTATTGGAGCTAAATTGTGAAACAGATTTTGTCGCAAAAACTGAAGGTTTTGCTAATTTAGCGCATAATTTATCAATGCAGATTGCTGCTACGAATCCTAACTCTATTTCGAGAGAAGATATGGATCCATCAGTCCTTCAAAGAGAGAAAGATATTTTTACTGATCAAGCAAAAGAATCTGGGAAGCCTGATAATATCGTCGAAAAAATGGTTGAAGGTAGAATAGAAAAATTTTATGCTGAATCTTGTTTATTAGAACAGCAATATATAAAGGATTCCGAAAGGAAAGTATCAGATTTGCTTACTGAATCTGTATCAACTCTTGGTGAGAATATAGTGGTTAATCGTTTTGTCCGCTATGCCATCGGTGAGCAATAAACCAAAATTAAATTATTTATATGAGCCAACCTGCCTATTCGCGGATTTTGTTAAAATTAAGCGGTGAGATATTATCTGGCGATCAAGAATATGGCATTGACCCAATTAAAGCCTCAAATTTAGCCAATGAAATTAAAGATGTTCATCAGATGGGAATTGGTATTGCTCTTGTAATTGGTGCAGGTAATATTTTTAGAGGAATTAAGGCTGCTAGCAAAGGAATGGATCGAGTTACCGGTGATTATTTAGGTATGTTGGCTACAATAATGAACGCAATTAGCGTACAGGATGCCTTAGAAAAATTAGATGTTGAAACTCGCACCTTATCCGCAATAACAGTTACACAAATATCAGAACCTTATATCCGCCGACGCGCATTAAGACATCTCGAAAAAAATAGAGTGGTTATTGTAGCTGGAGGTACTGGAAATCCATATTTTACCACTGATACAGCAGCTGCATTGAGAGCTACTGAATTGAAAGCAGAAATTTTATTAAAGGCAACTAAGGTAAATGGAGTTTTTGATAAAGATCCAGAGCTTAATCAAGATGCAAAACATTATAAGCAAATAACTTATACTGATGTTATATCAAAAAATCTTCGGATTATGGATATGACTGCAATTACATTGTGCAAAGAAAATGATTTACCAATACGTGTTTTTGATGTAAATCAAAAAGGCAATTTAAAAGATATTTTATCTGGTAAGGAGCTAGGAACAATTATTTCATAGGTTTATATGTTTGAAGAAATAAAAAAAGAAACCAAACAAAAAATGTCACAATCTATTGAGCATGCGAAGTCAGAGCTTCTCAAGGTCAGGACCGGAAGAGCCAATCCTGATTTATTGAATTCTATCCAAGTTGAATACTATGGAACAATGACTCCATTAAATCAGGTCTCCACAATAACTGTACCAGAACCAAGAATGATTTCTTTGCAACCATTTGAAAAAACTCTTATTCCAATTATTGAAAAGGCCATTATGGATTCAAACTTAGGATTAACTCCAAATAATAATGGAAACACTGTTTTAGTTCCTATTCCAAGCTTAACTGAAGAGAGAAGGTTGGAATTAATTAAATATGTTCATCAATTGATTGAAGAGGGTAGAATTGTTGTTCGAAATATTCGTAGAGATTCAATTCACAATGTCAAAGAGTTTGGTAAAGATGAACATATTTCTGAAGACGAGACGAGGAGACAAGAAGGTGAAATTCAAACTTTAACTGATGAGCATATATCAATACTTAACGAGCTTCAAGAGTTGAAAGAGAATGAGTTGAAAGAATTCTAGCGTATTTCTTCCATAGTTTTATTAATAAAAAAGGCCATATAAATGGCCTTTTTTATTGTCAGATTTAATAATTAACTACTCGCATTTAGAGAAGCCGCATCCTGGGCAAGTT
>MDSY01053253.1_pt1 | contig 14491 bp, 14 predicted proteins | sample 811131 | NCBI WGS metagenome assembly MDSY01 (sample SAMN05326643, study PRJNA326480) | marine metagenome | isolation source: seawater | place: Atlantic Ocean: South West | collected 2010 | reverse complement strand
ATGCTTGTTCATAAACCATAGGAACTCTATCGCCTGTGTGCATGATATCATCTATACGTAGTAATAACCGTTTACCTAAACTCCCTCCTGGGTGAGATAAAGCGAAATCATCTTCGGTGAAGTCACGTGCCTGCAAGAGTGCTACAGCTAATGCGTCACCCATAACTAAAGCAGCCGTTGTACTTGAGGTTGGTGCTAGACCTAATGGACAAGCTTCTTTAGTTACCTTGTTGTATACGTGAGTATCAGCTAGTTTTGCCAGCGTTGAGTTTTTATTGCCTGTCATTGATATCAGCTTTACACCAATTCGCTTTATAACTGGAGTTATTGCAAGTATTTCGTTGGTTTCACCGGAGTTGGAGATAGCCAATACCACGTCATTGGCGGTTATCATTCCAAGATCACCATGGCTAGCCTCACCTGGGTGAACAAAAAATGCCGGTGTGCCTGTACTTGCCAACGTTGCTGCTATCTTCCCCGCTATATGCCCTGATTTTCCCATTCCTATGACAATGACTCGGCCTTTACAAGCAAACATTAACTGGCAGGCAAGTTCAAACTGATCATCTATAAAATTAACCAGTTCAGCAATTGCCTTTTGCTCTATTTCAATGACATTTTTAGCGAGCTGTTTAAAGTTTTTATTCATCATTAATCCATCATTATATATTTTGTCGTTTAATATTAAGAATGTTGGCTAAAAAGCATCACTTGATAGGCAATGAAGCTTATAAGTAATATTAGCCCTTTTGCTCGAGTAATTCTAAAAGCACCTTGCTGTCGGCTAAAACACAAAATCAGTAAAATGAGTGTAACTCCGAGCATGTATGGTGCATCCCTACTTGCTGCCAAGGGGTCAATATTTCCTGGTGCAATTAACCCTGCTAATGGCAAAACTGCTAAAATGTTAAAAATGTTAGAGCCGATTATATTGCCTAAAGCTAAGTCATCTTCTTTTTTTATAATACTCATAATGCTTGCGGCAAGCTCTGGAAGGCTGGTACCTATTGCAATAATCGTTAAGCCAATAACTAAATCACTAAGGCCAAAAGCTTTGGCAATGAATACAGAAGAGCTTACTAAAAAATGTGCACTTAGAGGTAATATTATAATGCCAAGTGTTAACCATAATAGAGAGGTTTTGACGCTCGAGGCAGCTGCAACGTCTTGTTCAGCTTCAATAATTAGTGGGTCATCACTAGGTTTTTTTTGAGTCTTTTTTAACGTAATAACCAGTAAGGTAGTGATGTAAGTAACAAAACCTAACATCAGAAATACACCTTCGATAAAGTTGAAGTGGTTATCGCTAAGTAACCAGTAACCAAGGGCTGTTACCATTAAGATAAGAGGTATTTCACGTTTGATTGTTTGTGATGAAACAGTTAGCGGTTTTAAAAGTGCGGTTAAGCCTAAGACTAAGGCAATGTTTGTTATATTGGAGCCTATTGCATTGCCTATCGCGGTATCGGGGTTACCTTGCAAGGCCGCTGTTGCCGCAACCATCATTTCGGGTGCTGATGAGCCCATTGCAACAATCGTTAAGCCAATAATCATAGGTGAAATACCTAAAATTCTTGCCAGTGATGAGGCACCATAAACAAACTTATCAGCACTCCAAACTAAAGCAATAAGGGCAATCAGTAATATAATAATTTGTGCTAACATTATGGTCTCCAAAATAAGAGGCTAAATTGTCGCTAGTTTTAGACTAAAAAAAAAGTAAATATTGGTGTCAAATTGAAAATAATAGACTTTTGATTCACTTTTGAACAAATACTCACGATTTCTTACAAATTTATCAAGGTTGCGGTAATTTTAACGACGAATATTAATGAACAATCCTTGTTCCTAATGTAAAATCTGTAAATTAAAATACTAACACGTAATTCTCCTGAAAAGGCAGTGATATTCAATAATGACAACTCCAGAGAGAGAAAACTTAGTTGAGATAAAGGGGTTGACCTTTAAACGCGGTAGCCGGATTATTTACGATGATATTAATTTATCCATACCGCAAGGAAAAGTAACCGCTATTATGGGACCAAGTGGTATTGGTAAAACCACTTTGTTGCGTTTAATTGGTGGACAAATTAAACCTGAATGTGGAAATATCTTTTTTGATGCTCAGGATATAACGTCTTTATCACGTGCAAAATTGTATATAGCTCGACAAAAAATGAGTATGTTATTTCAAAGTGGCGCTTTATTTACCGATATGAATGTTTTCGACAACATAGCGTTCCCTATTCGTGAACATACAGGTTTAAGTGAAAAGATCATTGAAAAAGTAGTGCTGATGAAGCTTGAAGCTGTTGGGCTTCGGGGTGCAAGGGATTTGCAGCCAAGTCAACTTTCAGGTGGCATGGCAAGGCGAGTTGCCTTAGCTAGAGCTATTGCACTTGATCCGGAGTTGATTTTGTATGACGAACCTTTTGCTGGGCAAGATCCGATTTCTATGGGCGTTATCGTAAAGTTAATACGTTCATTGAGTGATGCACTTGGTTTGACTTCTGTTGTTGTCTCTCATGACGTTCCAGAAGTAATGAGTATTGCTGATTACATTTATGTTGTAGCAGAAAAGAAAATTATTGGCCATGGCAACCCTGAACAAATTTTTCATCATAGCTCTCCTCTAGTTCAGCAATTTATTAAAGGTGAGGCTGATGGCGCAGTCCCCTTTCATTATGAAGCACCTCACTATAGTACTGAGCTAATAAAAGTTACAAAGCAAAGTACTATTTAGACAATCACTATCAGAGAAAATAAGTTAGAGGCATAATGAGGCATAATATAGTGCGACAGGTACATTTTTTAGGAAAAAAGGCAATAATGATTGTTACTGGCTTAGGCAGAGCAGTTATATTGTTACTTTCTTCTTTGCTTCATATTCCTAATATTAAGAAAGGTACACCTCTACTTATTCAGCAGTTGTACAGTGTGGGTGTTCTATCACTTGTGATTATTGTTGTCTCCGGTACTTTTATTGGTATGGTACTGGCGTTGCAGGGCTATACTATATTAGTAGACTATGGAGCTGAAGCGAGTTTAGGCCCTATGGTTGCGTTATCGCTATTGCGAGAGTTAGGTCCTGTTGTCGCTGCCCTTTTATTTGCTGGACGAGCAGGCTCAGCGCTCACAGCAGAGATCGGTTTAATGAAGGCTACAGAACAACTATCAAGTCTTGAAATGATGGCGATTGATCCGCTTAGAAGGGTAATCGCTCCAAGGTTTTGGGCTGGATTCATTAGTTTGCCTTTGCTAGCAGCTATTTTTTCGATGGTAGGTATACTTGGAGCACACGCAGTAGGGGTCGATTGGTTGGGCGTTGATGGTGGAACCTTTTGGTCAGTAATGCAAGATCAAGTCGATTTTAAAAATGATATTCTTAATGGTGTTATTAAAAGTATTGTTTTTGCCTTTGTTGTTATGTGGATTGCGGTTTATAAAGGCTATGATTGTGAACCCACATCTGAGGGTATAAGCCGAGCCACTACTTCAACCGTGGTTCAATCGTCGTTACTGGTGTTGTTTTTAGATTTTATTTTAACCGCATTGATGTTTGTTAAATAATTACAATGCTTATGTACATCCAAACATATTGTTAAACATTTTATTACAAGGTAATGGTATCAGGCATGATGTCTAAAAAAATTGAATTATTAGTAGGTTTATTTGTGGCTATTGGTTTGGCTGCTTTATTGGCCTTGTCTTTAAAAGTTGCTGACACTGGAATCGGTGGTGGTGGTGAAAGTTATCAGTTGTTTGCTAAATTTGATAATATTGGTGGGTTAAAAGTCCGCTCACCCATTAAAGTTGGTGGAGTCGTTGTTGGTCGTGTCAGTAATATCTCTCTTGATATAGAGGATTATACCCCTATTGTTACGTTAGATATTTACACTCAATACAGCCAATTTACTGAAGCAACCTCAGTGGCTATTTTAACTGCTGGTCTATTGGGGGAACAATATTTAGGGTTACAACCTGGTTTTGTTGATGAATCTGTTGATATTTTACAACCCGGCGACTTTATTGAGGATACCAAACCAGCACTGGTACTAGAAGAATTAATCGGTCAGTTTTTATTTAGTCAAGGTAGTGATGATGAATAACTTCTTAAAGCTTAATATGAATCAATCTTTTGATAAATTTTATTCGTTATTTTTAATGTTTATAACACTGATGATTTTTACTGTGAAACCTGCAGTAGGTATGGATAAGAACAGTCTTAATAATACTTCTATAGTCTTGCCTAAAGCCCAAAAAACTAACACATTGAGCCTTGTCGATCAAAGTAACCCTTATAGTCTAGTTAGGAGCGCTGCTGCTTCAACATTTAAACGTTTTGCGAATGAGCAGGCTTTCATAAAGGTAAACCCTAATGTGCTAAAAGACATTGTTCGAGAAGAGCTAATGCCTTATGTAAATTATAAATATTCAGCATTTAAGGTTATCGGTAAGCATTTAAAAAAGACTACCGACGAAGAACGACGAGCCTTTGTTCCAGTATTTAAAGAATACCTTATAACTTCCTATGCACAAGTCTTTACTCTGTATGACAATCAAGAGGTGGAGTTCGCCCCCGAAAGACCTTTTGCAGGTAAAAGAATTGTTGCAGTTAATACTCGCATTATTATGCCAGCAGGAGAAAATATCGATGTTGCATTTAAGGTAAGGCTTAATAAGAAAACTCAACAGTGGCAAGCATTCGATATGATTGCGGAAGGAGTAAGCTTATTGGATTCCAAGCAAGCTGAATTAGGTAGCATCATCAGACAAAAAGGCTTACCTTATGTTACTGAACTTTTAAAAAAGAAAACAAATCGAGATATAGTTTTTAAAAACATTGATGTGAATAAAAATCTTGTCAATGATACCTTAAATCAACAAGGTTAGTCGTGAATAAAGTTAATATTATTTTAAACCATGGTTCACTTATCATTAGCGGTGAACTGAGTCGATTCACCGTTGAGCAGCTTAATGATGAGGCGTTTTCTCATTGGTTTTCTCACAGTGCTATTGATGTCAATTTACATGATTTATCTAAAGTAGATACCGCGGGATTAGCTTGGTTGTTATACTTATTAGAACAGGCGAAAGGTTTTAACTGTCAATTGAGTTTTAGTCACATCCCTTTACAGCTCGAAAAACAAATTATTTTGAGCGGTATTAATGGTTTTTTCCCAACCACGAATAGCTAGTTAGTATAAAAATAAATTTGGAGAGCAATGTTGGAAGTACATGAAATTGAGCAATTAGTCAGTAAGTTAATAAATGAAGCCCTTGAATTAGATGAGCTTCATGTTTCTTTTGACGGCTCACAATGTAGAATAAATGCAGTTAGTGATATATTTGATGAATTAAGTAGAGTAAAGCGCCAACAAGCAATTTTAAAACCTTTGGCTGAAGTCATCAAAGATGGGACAGTTCACGCTATTACAGTAAAGACTTTTAACAAACAGCAATGGCAAAGAGATAAGCTATTCAATAGTTAACTTGTTACTAAAGTGTATTTTTAATGCCTAGCTTTTTATTGCTGGGCATTTTTGTGTATACTAATCCGATAATTTTGTTCATTTATAGTAAGTAGTAGTTATTTTGGAAGCATTTAAAGTAATTGGTGGTAATCCACTGCAAGGTGACGTTGTTATTTCAGGGGCAAAAAATGCAGCACTCCCTATTTTAATGTCAGCACTGTTATCAAAAACACCTGTTGTATTTAGTAATGTTCCCAAACTAAATGATATTTTAACGACTGTTAAGTTATTAGGCCAGCTCGGTGCTAAATCTAAATGGTTAGATGATGATAAATTAGTCATTGATGCCAGCTCAATAGATACTTGCAGGGCTCCCTACGATTTAGTTAAAACCATGCGTGCTTCGATATTGGTTCTTGGCCCATTATTAGCTCGCATGGGAAATGCCGAAGTCTCTTTGCCTGGAGGTTGTGCTATTGGTGCAAGGCCGGTTAATTTGCATATTCAAGGTCTAAAGCTAATGGGTGCAAATATTACTGTTGAAGATGGCTATATTGTTGCCAATAATCAAGGCCGTCTGAAAGGCGCAACGATTTTCATGGACGTTGTTAGTGTTACAGGCACTGAAAATTTGATGATGGCAGCTGCTCTAGCTGAAGGTATTACAATTATTGAAAATGCTGCTCGTGAACCTGAAATTGTTGACTTAGCCAAATGCCTTATTAGTATGGGGGCTAAAATAACAGGCGCGGGCACTGATACTCTCACTATAGAGGGGGTCAGCGAGCTATGTGGTAAAGAATATACAGTTATGCCCGACAGAATTGAAACCGGAACTTTTTTAGTTGCTGCAGCTGTCACTCAAGGTCATATTAAGTGCTTAAATACTGACCCTTCGGCATTGGAGGCTGTACTGAGTAAATTACAAGAAGCAGGAGCCCAAATTACCACAGGTACCAATTGGATCGAACTTAAAATGGTCTCCCCAGCAAACGCTGTAAATATTAAAACTGCGCCTCACCCAGCCTTTCCTACCGACATGCAAGCTCAATTTATGACGTTAAACGTATTGGCTGAAGGCACTGCAACTGTCATTGAAACTATTTTTGAGAACCGCTTCATGCATGTTCCTGAATTGCAGCGAATGGGCGCTAATATTGAATTGGAAGGTAATACTGCGATAGTTAAAGGAGTAAGTACTTTAAATGGTGCTCAAGTCATGGCTACTGATTTACGTGCTTCGGCAAGTCTAGTGATTGCCGGCCTAGTTGCTAAATCTCCGACTCAAGTCGATAGAATTTATCATATTGATCGTGGTTACTTGTCTATTGAAAATAAGTTAAAGAAATTAGGCGCTGACATAACACGTATTAAAGCCAAGTAATGTAAGCCTGTCAGGTTTGGCTGTTAATTAATGACAGGTCTATCTAAAGCAGTACTCTAGAGTGCTGCTTTTTTTGTTTAATATTTGATGTCTAATTGGATTTTTGCGTAACAGTAATACTTATAGGAATCGATGATTGAAATACTTATATTGACTCGTGACTTATTAATAATGTTAATGAATAATTATTTTATAAAAAAAAAGCATTCCTATAAGGAATGCTTTTTCATCTATTGCTTAGTGTAAACTAAGCAACTGCAATTAAAGTGCAACGATGTTTTCAGCTTGAGGACCTTTTTGGCCGTCAGTTACTGTGAATTCAACTTTTTGACCTTCAGCAAGTGTTTTGAAACCTTCACCAACGATAGCGTTGAAGTGAGCAAAAACATCAGGGCCATTTTCTTGCTCGATAAAACCAAAACCTTTAGCTTCGTTAAACCATTTTACTGTACCAGTAGTAGTAGACATAAGTGTATCCTATAAATATTTAAGAGTAATTTCGCTGATAAATCTATCAATAAATAACAGCGGGTTTGCTGGAAAGAGTTGCTATTACTTATAAATCAGGACGTGTTACGAACATCTTATCTAGGTAAGCATAAAATAACATCGAAATGGTGTACAAAAAAATAAACTAACTTCAAGCGAGACGCATTATATATGCAGCGGTAATTTTGTCAAGGCATAACTTCTTTAAAACCATTTTACTGCAAGGGGAGATAACCCTTACAGTAAATTGTATTTATATTTTAAACTCTTGAACAGATTGTTGTAATTCCTCTGCTAACCGAGCAACTTCACTGCTGGACGTGGCTGTTTGTTGAGATCCTGCGGTAGTTTGTTCAGCTATAGTGACAATAGATTCAAGGTTTTCACTGATTTCGTGAGCGACAACACTTTGCTCTTCAGCTGCCGTTGCAATTTGTGAACTTCGGTCAAAAGCTTCATGAACAGCATGGGTAATTACTTCAAGTGCTTTGTCTGCTTCTTCACTCTGATTTACACATTCTGTAGCTTTAGACTTACCAGCGTCCATAACAGTAACTGCTTTACCTGCCCCGGCCTGAAGTGCCTCAATCATGGTTTGAATTTCAGAGGTTGATTCTTGGGTCCTACTTGCTAATGTTCTAACTTCATCAGCAACAACAGCAAAACCTCTACCTTGTTCTCCAGCTCGAGCTGCTTCAATAGCCGCATTGAGAGCTAATAAGTTGGTTTGTTCAGCAATACCACGAATTACATCTAAAATCCCACCTATTGAGGCACTGTCTTGTTGTAATTGATTAATTACTTGAGCAGCAGACTCTACTTCATCTGCTAACTGTTCAATGGTCTCTCTTCCTACTGCTGAAATCTTTTTAACTCGTTCAGCCTCATCATCAGCATGCTTAATTTCGCCAAGTGCATCATTGGCACTAGATAGAACGCTTTGTGAGGTGCTACTCATTTCTGTGGTCGCAGAGGCAGCTTGTTCAACTTGGTTACGTTGCTCTTCAATCGCGGTTGTACTTTGAGCTGTTACTGCAGAAGTTTGTTCTGCTGCCGCTGCCAGTTGGGCAGAGCGGTTAACAATACTTTCAATTAAGTTACGTAGACTGTCTATTAATGAATTACAGTTTCTAGATAACTGCGCAAACTCATCCTTGCCAGTTTCATCAAGCTTCATCGATAAATCACCAGAAGCAACAATGTTCAGCATTTTATTTACTCTAGCTAGTGGACGGGTTATGCCAATCAGTGTAACGCGGGTAATTACTAGCGCGACCAAAATGGAAATAATCATGATTATCCAAGTCTGGGTACTGCCACGACTTACTGAGTCTCCGACTAACTTACTTGCGTTTATTGTTGTTAGATTGGCTAACTCAATTTGTTTATCAAGCACTTGATTGACTCGCTCAGCGATATTCTTTTCTTTTAGTAACATTGCTGAAGCTTTTACGTTAGCACTTAATTGTGTTGCTTTATTATCAAGGATGCCGCTATTTTCCGATAGTAAGTCTTTCATTTCTTTGAAGGCGATATTTACTTGTTGTGAAACCTCTTGGATGCCGTGGTAATTCAATTCAACGATAATATCTTCAACAGATAACTGAGCATCGTTGATGTTTCTGGTAAGCTCACTTTGAATAAGTTGAGCGGTAGTTTCATCCAAAATATCACGATATTCAAGAGCCGAGGAGACAATCGAGTTAAATTGATTTTCAAGATGTTCACTTAAGCTAATCGCCCGTTGTAGATCTGTATCGGCAAGGTCATGGTCAGATAAATCGAGCAATATCATGACTGCGTCATCTGCTTTTTCCTCTAGCACATCTACTTTGTCTATTAATAGATCTTTTTGTTCAATACTTAACTTTTTACTATTAAACAGATCAACTCCAGCAGAGTGATAGGTTGAGTAAAGTTGGCCAATTTCAGTCAAGTTATTTAGTAATGCCTGTTCAGCAGAGACAACTTGTTTAAGTGAAGATAGTTCTTCAGTAAACAACTTATCGATATTTTGATATTCCTTAAGCTCTTGAGCCAATAACGATAGGTCTTCCTCATAATAACCTTTGAGTGTTAAATTACTCATTTGGCTGAGTTGTAATGCAAGCTTGTTACTTGCTTTGAGTGTTGGTATGGCAAGTGTATTTTGTTTTTCAGTAGACTCACTTATAGTATCGAGATTAGACAACGATATTGTACTAATTACCACCAGTAAAATTGATATGGTCGCAAAGCCACCGATAATTTTTTTAGCTACAGTAAAATTCATAGAGTACACCAAATTGTTAGGCTTTTTGCCTAGTTAATACGATAATTAATTGTAATACATCAAACTTAAATTGTATCGGCTCGACCTTGAAAATATTAAATTAATTTTGTTTGCTATTAGTTTTTTGCATAAAAAACAAAAAATAAACTTAATAAACATGCTAATGATAACGACATGCAATTAGTTAAAGTGTTTTACCGTGAAGTATTTTTTATCATGCCAGCGCAGCAGGGTCAATTCATTACCCCAAACACATCCTGTATCAAGCGGATAAATATTGCTATGTGAACATTTACCCAAAAGTGAGGCCCAATGACCAAAAACCCAAGGTACAGAATTAATGGTTCCAGATAGCATGTACCATGGATACAAGTTAGTTATCTTATTTTGATTAGGTGATAATTTTTGCTGAAATTCAAGACTTCCATCAGCAAAACAATAGCGCATGCGTGTTAAGGCATTAATAGAAAACCTAAATTTATCAACGTCTGTTTTAGCAAGGTGCCAGTTATTTGGTTGTTGACCGTACATTTTTGACAACCACCACTTACGTTCATCACTACTCAGCTTACTTTGAATCATTGTCGCTTGTTCTAACGCATCAGTTAGTTGCCATTGCGGAGATAAACCAGCGTGACTCATGTAAGCAAATGGTACTTTAATATTAGCTTTTGGTGATTGTACATTCGGTATAGCTTGAATAAGTGGTTGTGAAGCTAACCAATCCATAAGCTCATTAATGTCATCAGCCTCTAGCAACGAAGAAAGTAAGTCACAAGGGTTTGGTTTTTTTATTCCCTCATAAACAGCCAATAAGTGTAAATCATGATTACCTAATACTATTTTAGCACTTGTACCTAATGATTTGATGAAGCGCAGTGTTTCTAGGGACTTGGGGCCTCGAGCAACTAAATCTCCTGCTACATAAAGCGTATCAAAGTCTTTTGCAAAGTTAACATTTGCTAACAAACTGGTAAGCTCATCAAAACAGCCCTGAATATCTCCTACCAAATAAATAGCCATAACTTCTGGGACCTAAAAGGTTAGCTTTCAGATAACGTATTATTTGACAATTTTTTATTTTTTACTTTACGTTTACTTGTTTTACTGATGGTTAATAAAGGTGGGTTATCAACAATAAAGTTAGCAAGCTTTATGAACTCATTTAAGCATAAATTCTCTGGTCGCAGATTCGGGTCAATAGCTAACTCAACTAATTGCGTTTCGTTAATTAATTTTTTAAAGCTATTGCGGATTGTTTTTCTACGCTGATTAAAGGCTGTTAAGCAAACTGTATTTAATGCGGAAATATCTTTAACTGGGTTATCAATCTTGGTGTGAGGAATTAAACGCACGATTGCTGAATCAACTTTTGGGGCTGGTTTAAATGCTTCAGGCCCTATTTCCATGACAGGTATAACCTGACATTGATACTGTGTCATTATTGACAATCTTCCATAAGTTTTACAGTCTGGGCTAGCTGCCATTCGGTCAACTACTTCTTTTTGCAACATAAAATGCATATCTTTAACTGTATCCTTAAAGGTCAACAGGTGAAAGATAAGAGGAGTTGATATATTGTAGGGTAAGTTACCAAAAATACGTAATGGTTTATTTTCGTCTACTAATGTTGCAAAATCAAATGACAATGCATCTGTTTCATAAATAGCTAAATCTTTAGCTATAAATGGGTGATGACGTAACCTATGAGCAAGATCTCTGTCTAATTCAACCACTGAGATTTTTCCAGCACGCTCGATAACTGGCTCTGTTAAGGCACCTAATCCTGGCCCAATTTCAACAAGGTTTTCACCTTTATTAGGGTTTATTGCGTCAACAATATCACTGATCACAGACTCATTATGAAGAAAGTTTTGACCAAAGCGTTTTTTGGCGTGATGTCCTAAATGTTTTTTGTCATTCATAGCTCTAATTCGTTATTTATTTTGTGCCAAACTGATAGCATTTTTCATCGCTTCAATAAAACTGCCTGAATCCGCTTTTGATGTACCTGCAAGCTCTAAGGCAGTACCATGATCTACCGAGGTTCTTATAAAAGGTAAACCCAGAGTAATATTAACCGATGAACCAAAACCTTTATACTTAAGAACAGGTAAACCTTGGTCATGGTACATGGCAAGAATTGCATCAGCCTCAGCAAGATATTTTTCTTGAAAAATGGTATCTGCAGGTAAGGGGCCAATAATATCTATACCCTCTGCTCGTAATTTGGCAAAGGTAGGCTCCATGACCTCTATTTCTTCTCGCCCTAAGTGACCATCTTCACCGGCGTGTGGATTGATGCCACAGGCATAAATTTTTGGTGATTTGATACCAAATTTGCAGCGTAAATCATTATGTAAAATGCGAGATACTTTTTGTAAACGATCAGGAGTAATTGCTTTAGCAACATAAGCTAGGGGAATATGTGTTGTAACTAATGCAACCCGTAAACCATGCGTTGCAAGCATCATTACCACATCAGAACAATTAGCTTGATTAGCAAAATATTCAGTATGTCCACTAAAGGCAATACCTGCTTTATTTATTAGCCCCTTGTGAACAGGGCCAGTAACAATGGCATCAAACTCCCCAGAAATATTCATTTCACTGGCAAGTCTCAGAGTTTCTACTACATAGGCACCGTTGGCAGTATTTAAAGTACCAGGGATACAAGGTTCACTCAGTTGAACATCGAGTACCATTATAGTGCCAGCTTTTTGCGGTTTAGCAATAGCATCTTGATCATAGTCTTCAAAAGTTAAGGGTAAAGACAAAGCTTTAGCTCTTTGTCTTAATAAAGTTTTAGAAGCAATAACAACTAATTGAGCAGGCCATGACTGTTGTGCTATCGCTATCACTAAATCAGGACCAATACCTGCTGGTTCTCCAGGGGTAATTGCAATACGTAAGGTCATTACTGGGCGTCCTGTTCAAAGATTTCAATGTAGGCTTCATCACGAATTTCTTTTAACCAACGGGCATTCTCCATGCCATACTTCCGGTTACGAAGAATTTGATAAGCGCGATTTGAGTTCATTTGTGAGGTTGCATCCATCATGCGACGATCTTCAAGTAAAATAATGTGCCAACCAAAAGATGAGCGAAAAGGCTCATGAAGTTCACCTACCTCTAAACTGGCGAGAGCATCTCTAAAGGCCGGGTCATAGCTCTTAGGGTCAGCCCAACCTAGATCGCCTCCTCGAACAGATGTAGGGCCATCAGAATATTGTTTAGCCAATTCTTCAAACGTTGCTTCGCCAGCATTAATTTTGTCTAAAAGCTCCTGTAATAGTTCCTGAGCTTTTACATCACTAAGAATAATTGAAGGTTCAATAAGGATGTGTCTTGCTTTAGTTTCTTCAATTTCAACAACTTTTCTACCACGAATATCTAAAATTTTTACAATACTGTAACCCAGACCTGTTCGAATAGGTCCAGCAACGGTATCCTTGGGTTTATCGTTAATTAATTCAGAAAATAATGTTGGCATTTCGTTAACATTTTTCCAACCAAGAGCGCCGCCTTGCAGTGCATTAGAATCCCCTGAAGAAGTAATAGCAATTTCAGCAAAATCAGAGCCAGAATTTAAGAGCTCAACAACCTTGTTAGCTCTATTTTTAGCAGCAATTAAATCCTCTTGAGTGGGCTCCGTAGGAAATTCAATCAAAATATGACCGAGCTGATATTCAATGTTATTACTGCTTTGTTCTTTCAAAACAGTCAATAAATTAGCTATTTCTTGTTGTGATACGAAAATTCTACGGCCAACACTATTACGGCTCACTTCACCAGAGACTATTTCTTGACGGATTGTTTCTCTAAATTTTTCGTAGCTGGAACCTTCATTGATAACATTTTGACGAAATTCAGCCAAGCTGATTTTATCTTCGGTTGCCATATTGTTAATTGTCTGATCAAGTTGGGCATCACTAATTTGAATGCCCATTCTTTGGCCTATTTGGCCAAGTAAACTGTCGTTAATTAACTTATCCATCACTTGAATTCGAAGTGCTGTGTCTGAAGGCAATTTTTGATTATTAGCTTTTGCTTGCAGTTTAATATTTTTGATTAAATCATTCACTTCAGATTCAAGTACTACTCCGCCATTTACGATGGCAGCGACACGATCAAGTAATTGTTCTTTTGCTTGAGTTGGTGTTGTTAATGAAGCCATGAGACTTACCGACATTACTACTAGTTTAATTATATTTTTCATACGTTGTTTCTTTTTGATAATAGATTCAAATAGTCAATTATATCACTTGATAGAATCATTAGTTTTGTAAATAAAAGGGTTGTTTGTAACCAAAGATGCTATTTTTGAACATTTCTTGTGTACCAATAGCTGATTGCTTACCATCTAACCCTTTGATGATCAATTTAATGTTAATACCACTGTCAAACTCGTCAGAAATATTTTGTGCTGAGTTGTTAGTACTAAGGTTAGGGTTGATTTCTCGATAAGCAGCTACACGAATAGCCCAACAACAACTTTCATATTGTACACCTAAGTATGATTCTAAGTTCCTGTCTTGTTGAAAATCACGGGTGAGGCGGCCAACAAATGCCCAATTATTGTTGATGGCGACGCTAGATAGTAGTGACATCTGCTCTAAACGGTCTCCCGAAACATTTCGTGTATATCGATGGTTCAATTGAATTAAGTTATAGCGATTAATCATATAATCTAAGTTCACTTGACCTTTATCAGTGAAATCCTCGATGGTGTTATATTGGATGTCAGCACTAATTTGCCACTGATGGTTAAGACGATAAAAAAAGTCAGCAGCAACTGAAGATTTTTTGCTTTTTAGAACCTCATTATCAGCTAACATGGAGTCATTAGCAAGCGTGAGGTTGTCATCACCT
>MDSY01133239.1_pt1 | contig 14501 bp, 9 predicted proteins | sample 811131 | NCBI WGS metagenome assembly MDSY01 (sample SAMN05326643, study PRJNA326480) | marine metagenome | isolation source: seawater | place: Atlantic Ocean: South West | collected 2010 | reverse complement strand
TGTATAACATCGTCTTTGTCTTGAATCTCGATTTCAAAGGAAACAGGCACTCTAGGCAAAGGCGTTGAGGTGACGGATGTGTCCTCTGAATACACATAGAGGGTATAGTCACCTGTGCGAAGCCATTCAAATGTGAAGTCGCCATCTGGATTCGTGTCTACCTTATCGTCTGGCCCTAGATGATCCCCATAAATAATAAAGACCTCTACATTTGAAGCAGCAATCGTGTCGACATTGGATTGGGGATTATTTAGTTGCACTCTCCTTATAAGTTCAACTGAACCCGTTATACTCGCTCTGCCTCCTTCTCCAGGGGTCCTTACACATGAAAATAAGGAGAGAGAAACAAATAGTAGGAAAGTCGTTAATATTTGGATGCTTTTCATAATGCCAAATTACATGCAAATCGTACCTTGTCACCGAAAATGCACAATTTAGATTCTATACACAATATGAACACCATTCATTTGGGCGAAGGAAGGTTAGAGGTGATTTGTGGGCCGATGTTTTCCGGAAAAACGGAAGAACTGTTGCGAAGGGTTCGAAGAGCTATAATTGCGCACCAACCCACGTTGCTTATTAAACCAGCAACCGACACCCGTTACGCAGTTAATGAGATTGTTTCTCACGATAAAAATGCCATGCCTTCCAAGGTGGTTTCAAAGAGCAAGGACATCCTTGAGTCTCTGGATGTTGGTGGCCGGAGCGCACTCGTAATCGCGATTGACGAGGCGCAGTTTTTCGATGACGACCTTCCTGATGTGTGTAACGAGTTAGCGAATAGAGGGTTAAGAGTTATTGTTGCGGGTTTGGATTTGGATTTCACTGGGAAACCCTTTGGCGCAATGCCTACGCTTTTGGCTTTGGCTGAAGAAGTGACCAAGCTCCATTCTGTGTGTGTAGAAACAGGCCGAGACGCTCATTTTTCTCACCGAATTGCAGGAGGGGTTGACACTGTCGAACTTGGGGAAAAGGACAGATATGTTCCTTTGGCAAGACATGCATTTGTCGCTTTCAGAGCGCCAAAAAAGGCAACCGATTCCGGGACGGATGGTTAAAAACGATGAAGCCCGTCACGTAACATCTTTAACGCTTGACCTGAAAAAGGTCGCGCACAATTTGAAACGCATCAGAACGACTGTAGGGTCTAAAGGTGTTATCGCTGTCGTCAAGGGTTTCGGGTATGGAACGAATGCCCCCGCTTTGTCAAAACGCTTGGAGCGCGAAGGAGTCGATTATTTGGCGGTTGCCTACGTAGAAGAGGGCGTGAGGTTGAGAGAAGACGGCGTCAGTGCGCCGATTCTTGTGATGAACCCCGATTCAATGACATTTGAAGCGCTTAAGAAGTACCATCTCGAGCCCACAATTGTTTCTTTGACACAACTTAGAAGCTACATCAACTGGAGAGCGTTGTCCGAAAAGACGCCACAGCGGATACATTTAAACTTTGACTCAGGCATGCACCGACTGGGGTTTAAGGATGAGGAGTTAAATGACGTTGTTGAGATCCTACGCGTTACAGAAAACATTGAAATTGGGACTGTGTACTCACACCTTGCTGGAGCTGAATCATCTTTACTTGATCATTCAACCTTAAAACAATTTGAACGTTACGACACTATTTGCTCTCGGCTAAGAGCAGGATTTAAGGGTTTACATTTGTTACAATCCTTTAAAACGCACGCATTAAATTCATCTGGAGTCGTCCGTTTCCCAGATCACAAATACGACTTTGTTCGGGTGGGTATTGCACTTTTGGGATCTGAACTTTCACACAATGATTGGGGCCTCGAGCCAGCCGTAAGTTTTAACACCGTTATTTCCCAGGTCATCAATTTGCCTAAAAACGAGGGGTTGAGTTACGGATTTACAGGTGCGTCAACAGAGGACAGAACGATCGCGTGGATACCCGTTGGTTATGCGGATGGATACCCAAGGAGCTTGAGCAACGGAGTAGGGAAGGTGTGTGTAGGGAAGGGGGCTGAGAAGTTTATGGCCAAGGTTGTGGGTCGGATTTGTATGGACCTTACGGCGATAGATGTGACCAACAGACTTGTAAAAGCTGGAGACCCCGTTGAGTTATTTGGAGACGAGATCAGCCTAAACGAAGTCGCTGCTAAAGCCGGCACGATCGCTTATGAGATTATCTCAAACATCCATCAGAGAGTAGTCAGAAAATAGGAACATCATGGGTGCTCGGGATGGCAAACATCAATAAAAAATTCTTCTAAAGACAAGGAGCACTCTCCGCGTTCGGACAGTGCTCCAGCCTTAACCAATACCCATGATGTATTCTATGAGAAATCATCTGGGCTAATGTCGAAATCACGCGACATTGACTTTCTAATCACTATCTAAACGCTTTAAAGTTGAAAAAGGTTGTTTCATGCATTAAAAAAAATCCGCCGGATGAATTAATCTATTCTTTGGAGTCTGTAGGTCATCTTAACCATCCACCAGTACATGACGGGAACCAGAATAAGGGTTAGGAATGTCGCAAAGGTTAAGCCGTAGATAATTGCCCAACTCATCGGTTTCCAAAACACATTGTTGTCCCCGCCAATATAAAAATGTGGATCAAAAGAGGTGATAAGGCTCACAAAGTCAATGTTTATTCCTATTGCGAGAGGAAGAAGCCCTAAAACCGTTGTAATCGCAGTGAGCAAAACGGGACGAAGCCGTGTTTTCCCTCCGTGTATGATGGCTTTTACGACAAGGTTAAATGGAAGGTTCGAACCTTCGGAAACATCATGTTCGACTTTGTATCTCTCAACAACTATATTGATATAATCGAGAAGAACGATTGCGTTATTTACCACCACACCCGCTAGAGAAATGATGCCAATCATCGTCATTATAATGACGAAATCCATTTGGAAGATCACAAGACCAAGAAGAACCCCTATAAGTGAAAAGAACACGCTGAAACCGATTATGAAAGGTGTTGTGACACTGTTAAATTGTGATACAATAATTAAAAATATTAAAAACAAGGCGATCAATAAAGCTTTTGAGAGGAACGCCATTTCTTTTGCTTGTTCCTCCTGTTGACCTGTAAAAGACAGCTCAATGCCCGCGGGAATTGTAAACTCCGACAATTTAGACTCAAGTTTTGTAACAATGTCATTCGCATTGTACCCCTCTAACGTGTTAGAGTTTATAGTAATAATCCTGTCCAAATCTTTCCGTTTCATTACACTGAACGTTGATGCGCGAACAGAGGTCGCAACAGCACTTATGGGTACTTCCTTGATTTGACCGTCGCTTTGGCTGCGAAAGATGATTTTTTGATTCATCAGCGCAGAAGAGTTGTTTCGGTATTTTTCCTCAAATCGAAGGTTAATCGGGTAATCATCCTCTCCGTCTTTAAACGTTCCTATTTCTCTGCCGAAAAGTGCAGCCCTCATGTTGGACCCTATATCTCGTGTTGAAATGCCATATCGACGCGCCTTATCTCTGTCGATGTTAATTGCCATCTCAGGTTTACTCTTGTTGACGTCAATTTTCAAGTCTTCGACACCATCTACGTCTTGCGTATTCAAGTAATGACGAATTCGTTCCGCAGTCTCAAGAAGCAGATCATAATCTTCTCCTCGCAACTCTATATTAATTGGAGGTGCTTGTGGAGGACCGTCGGAATTTTTTGTCACGACGACATCCGCATCGGGATAACCTTTCAAATCTGAGCGAATCGCATTTAATACCGTGGTCGTAGAAATGCCCTTTCTCTGTTGAAACTTCACAAAACTTACAGCGATACGTGCTTTGTGAGGGGTGTTGCCGATAATGGCACCTTCAGCAGGGTCGCTGGTTCCGTTTCCTACTTGAGCAATGACAGAGTTTACCATGAAGGATTCAAGCTCGCCCGTTTGTTCGTTTGGCTTTTTAAACTGATCGCTTTCAATAACAGCAAGCACTCTTTTCTCAATATCTTTTGTTACCTCATTTGTAATTTCCAGATCCGTTCCAATGGGTTTGGAAATGAAAATATTGAGGTATTGGGGTTGATTGACAGGGAAAAACTCAACCTTAGGAGGGAATATTCCCATGAGAACAAATGACAGAATCATCAGTCCGAAGGTGCCAAAAAAGAAAAGTGAAGGGCGCCGTCCACTTAAGACAAACGACAAAAGGGCTTCATATCGACGCTCCAACCATGGAAGAAATTTGGTTTGAAATACTTTTGTGCTTGGAGAAAAAACATAGGTGTTCAACCCTGTAAGTAAAGCTGAAATAAGTAAAATATTGCCCAAAGCGACCGCACCCAGCATGAGCATGATCGCAGCTATTCCGACGAGAATCGCCATTCTTTTCCATGTTCGGCGGACATCGTGTTTCTGCTCACCCACTTTCATATAAAGCGCTGTAAGAACTGGATTTATGACCAGAGCTACAAACAAGGAAGACCCCAGAACAATGATGAGCGTAATGGGTAAATACTTCATGAATTCACCAATGATTCCTGGCCAAAAAGCAAGGGGCGTAAAGGCGGCAAGTGTTGTGCCCGTAGACGCAATGATGGGCCAGGCGACTTCGCCTACGCCATATTTGGCGGCTTCAAATGGCGAGAAACCTTCATCCATAAATCGATACACGTTCTCCACGACGACAATCCCATTGTCAACCAACATGCCCAATGCCAAAACCAAAGCAAAAAGCACCATCGTGTTGAATGTGATCCCTATGACTCCCAGTATCATGAAGCTCATAAACATAGAAAGAGGTATGGCTACCCCTACGAAAAGCGCATTTCTTAGACCGAGAAAGAACAACAAAACACCCACGACCAAAAGGATCCCGAAGATGATCGAATTTTGAAGTTCATCTACTTGAGTTCGCGTTGCATCACTTTGGTCTGCAGTAATGGTAACCAAAATATCTTTCGGGAGTACATCTCGTTTTGCCCTCGCAATGATTTCATTTATTTCATCCGAAGCTTGAAGAAGGTTTTCTCCTGCGCGCTTGACAATATCTAACGTAACAACAGGCTTCGTGTATTCACGTGCATAGCTTTCCTTGGCTTTCTCCACAAACTTGACTGTCGCAATGTCTCTCACATAGACCGGGCTGTCGTTTTCAGCTTTGACAATGACTGACTCAATCTCCTCCATCGAACGAAAATCTCCCCTCACTTGGATGTTTCTTAAAATGCCATCCACGAGGAGATCGCCTCCAGAAATCGTTAAGTTTTCTGCAGACAAGGCTCCGGCAATGTCATTAAAGCTGACAAGCATTGCTTCTGCTCTCAGATGGTTGACTTCTATTTCGACCTCAAAATCTGAGGCGCCACGAATGTCAACTTTTGAAATCTGTTGTAAATCCTCAATTTCATCCTCAAGATATTCAGCATATTTCTTGAGTGTTAGCAGCGCGTAATCTCCCGATAGATTCACGTTCATCACGGGCATCATTTCGGAGAAATTGAGCTCCGTGACGCTTGGTTCTGCGGGCAGATCCTTGGGGAATTCTGAGCCTGATTTTACCTTGTCTACCGCATCCTTCACTTTCCGAAGCGCCTCAGAGGGTGTCATGTCAAAGTTGAACTTAACATCGATGGTGCTGAAGCCCTGACTGCTCGAAGATGAAATTTCATCAACGCCAGAAATTGCATTTATTTCTTTCTCTAGCGGCCTTGTAATAAGCTTCTCCATGTTTGCCGGACTGTTTCCTGGATAGGCCGTCACAACGAAGATTTCTGGTATGACAATCTCCGGGAAGCTGTCCTTGGGGACAGTGATATAGCTATAAATCCCACTGAAAGTGATCAGCGCGATAAGAACAAAAACGGTTGTTCTGTTATTTATACTAAGTGTGGTGAGCCAAAACTCTCTAAGTTTTTTATGCATCTTATTTGGCAATTAGAGAAACTTGATCTCCGTCCATAAGGCGGTCACCCCCCCTGTTAATAACCATCTCGCCTTCAACAAGCCCTTCTTTAATTAGGATTCTACCTTCAGAGGTAATTCCCGTGTCAAGGATGCGTTTTAATGCAGTGCCATTTGAGTAAACAAATACGAAGTCTCTTCCCTGAGAGTCTTGCGTTACGAGCGCTGAGGGAAGGGATATTGCCGACGGCAAGTCCAAATCAGTGATCCAAAGTGTCGCCACCATGTTTGGAATAAAGTTTCCTGATTTAGGCAAATCTACCGTAATGTCAACCGAACGGTTCGCTGGGTTGATATATGAGCCAATCCTTCGCGTGGTTGACTCTACAGGTTCTTGTCCCGAAATTTCTACCATCACACGGCCACCTTTTTTCAGAGAACCCACATAATTGTCACTCACCATAGCGCGTACATACAACTCGCTCAAATCGATCACCCTGACACAAGGCATCGCAGGAGATGCCAATTCCCCTCTTTTGACAAAAATTCGATCGACAATCCCACTAAAAGGTGCGCGTATAATTGATTTTTCTATCGTTGCATCAAGTGTGGAAAGAGATTTCTCAATAGATTCAACCGCCGATTTGGCTTGTAAATAATCCACTTCTTTTCCGATATTTTGAGACCAAACTCGTTCTTGTCGATCACGTAAATCTTTGGCAAAATTGAGTTGATTTAATAATTCTTCTCTGTTCGCTTTCAGAACCGCATCGTTGATTTTGAGGATTGCATCACCCCCCTTGACTTGCGCTCCCTCCTGTAAAAATATCTTTTCAACTGCACCTTGAAATTCGGGGATCACATTTGCATTTCTGTCAGTCTCAACATTTCCCTGAACTGGGAATGAGTGATTAAAGGGTGCTTCCGCCAACGTGAGTACGCCAACTTTCACAAGGGAGCTCGTCTTTAAGCCTGCGGCCTGCTCATCGCCTTGGTTTGAGTCTTCCGCAGGTGCTGCACAAGCTGTCAGAATAACTGCCAGAAAGAGGTATTTAGAAAATGTCATTTTTGTGTTGTTGTCGTTGCGGCAATGAGTCGGGCATGGGCATATAGCATTTGAAGTCTAGTTCCCACAAGGTTTCCTTCACTTGAGAGAAGTTGATTCTGCGCTTGGGTGAGGTCAAAACTGCTTTTCAAACCCTCTTTATGCCCGATAGAAACGCGTTCGAAGATGCGGGTTGCGAGAAGCATATTCTGTTCAGCTTCTGAAATTGATGAGGCCGCCCGAACAAATTCAGCATTCGCTGCATAATGCTCCAACGTGGCTGCTTCTGTAGTGGCATCTAATGCGGTTTGGGCTTTGAGGGCCTGAATAGAGGCTACATCTCTCAAGTGTTTTCCTTCAAAACTTCCAAATACAGGCATTGAAATCTGAACGCCCCACAACTGAGTTGGATACCATTTTCCTGATGTATTAAAAATATCAAACACGTCCCTTTGGGCGTTTTGAGAGTTCGTATAAAACCCTGATATCTGAGGCAGAGATCTCGCTTTCGTTTCTTTTACCTTCCACTCCGCAAGCTCATAGAAATATTGTTGCTCCACGACTGCGGGAACCTCAGACACATCCAGGTCTCCGACGATTGAGGGAGTTAAAGCGCTCTGCTCTATTAACGTAGTCATGTTGTCCGTGAGGCTGATGTCAATGTCAACGGGAAGACCTATTTGGTATAACAAAAGGCTGTGGGTGAGTTTTTTCTGTAGTGTTGCGTTTTCCAATTGATTCTGAAGCGTTATGGACGCCAAATCGGCCATATCTACATCTAGCTGCTCTAGAAAACCCGCCTCTGCTAACACTTGGGTCTCTTTTGCTGTTTCTTCCATTAACACTGACGCCTTTCTTAAATTGGCCTCGTTTTCAAGCGCTGCAAGCGCGGTATAGTATGCAGAAGAAACCGATTGTGTCACCTCGACAACAGTTTTTAAAGTTGTCACTCTGCGGGCTTCTTCATAGACTTTAGCGGCTTGAACCCCGACGACATAACTCCCACTGAAAATCAATTGAGTTGCGGTTATTCCGAAAGTAGCTGATTGCGGGGTTCCGAATTGGAACTCTGAAATCGCATTGGGATCGATGTTGGGGGCGTCAATAAGAACACCGGTATTCTCGCTCAAATCAAGAAAGAAGTTTGTTAGATAATCGGGAAACCCAAATGCATCTCCCGGGGCCACCTGTGTGGGGATATCGATATAATTCGTGTAGTCGGCATTCGCACTTACGTGTGGCAGACCCGTCGCAAGTGTTTTTTTCATCGTACTAGAGGCTTCCGCTTCATTTAAGTGAGCTACTTTGAGTGCGTACGAGTTTTCTAGTGCCAATTGTTGGGCCATTTCAAAAGAAATCGGTGTTTGGGCGGTCGTCTTATGACTAGCAATAAGGCCCAAAACAACTATAAATGTTATTCTTAGTGTCAAGATTTTACAGGTGTTAATTTTAAATCGCTCGTCTTCGCTTTTCTGGTGCGACGCGGTAAGTTTTTTGCAAATTTCGTCACAAACTTCTCAGCAGTAATTCTAAAAGCTGTTAATTTTCCGCCATAAATTGTCGCAATTCTCGGCGCAACTTTTTTATCGATATGAAATGTGGTTTCCCTGGGTCTTGAGAATGCTTTTCCTGAAGCATGGGGCAGAACGCGAAGGCCCGCGAAGGAAGAATCAATGTCACTTCTTTTGTAGGATTTAAACCTCGGGAAGTAGTGGGCGGCGACTTCGCACAAGTAAGATTCTTCTTCGGGAGTCGGCAACAGGTCTGAGGGGTTTCCTTCGAATAGTTTCTCCGTGGTGCCAATCATCGTTTTGCCATTCCACGGCATGACGAAAACAGCACGTTGATCTTGTGGCGCTTCGACATAGTAAATCCCACGAGGTGGTGGCGCGTCAAAAATAATATGTGTGCCTGCAACCAAATCGAATTCTCGTTTTTTTGGCTTTGGATGTACCTTCTCTAATATGATGTTCGCCCAGGGTCCGGTGGTATTGACTAAAAGGCGGGCTCGACAAGTGTGCATACTGCCGTTTACAGAATAGTGCACCAGGTTTGAATCGTCTTCAACATCTGCGGAAACAAATTCGGCGGGCATCACAAGTTCAGCGCCAAGTGATTTAGCCGACTGCATGACTGATTTTGTGAGCTCAGCATCGTCAGTAGCACCATCATTATATCTAAATACCGCCTGCAAATTTTCACATGACAAACCATCCAGATGGGCCCAATCTTCCTTGGGGACAGATTCAAACCTTGCGTCCTTGCGCCCACCCCCCAACGCAGAATACAGACTAAGTCCCACTCGGATTTCCCACGGCCTACGTTTTGTGTGTTTGTAGATCGGAATATAAAACGATTCGAGCCTGACGAGTTTTGGGGCGAGTTTCAGCAGAAGGGTTCGCTCGGAAAGACATTCGAAAACGAGCTTCATTTGAGCTGTTTCAAGATAACGTAAGCCACCGTGAATAAGCTTACTCGACTTACTCGATGTGCCATGCGCAAGTTCAGATTTCTCAATAACCAACACCGAATATCCAGCCGCCGCTCCAGCTTGAGCGATTCCAGCTCCATGAATCCCACCGCCAATGATGACCATATCGTATGTCTTTACGGATGCACTCATGACAGCATCTTCTCTACCTCTTTTGTTTCTATTATGTCCACGCCTCGGGGATGCAGTTTGCGAGCCACTTCATTCGATACCACCTCATAAATCACCCATTCCCAACGACCTTCCCACAACTTCCCCGTGCCTTCAGGAAGGATTTCTGTGTCTGCAAAGAGGTAGTTCGGGTTGATTTTACGGGCCATTTTCTCTCCCGCGACGTCATATGATATTACCACCCAACCGATTTGGTGGAACCCTGTTTTTATTGCCTCCTCTACAGCGTATGGATTAAAGCTGATCAATACACATTGCGCGAGTGCTGTTTCACAGGCATCTTTTAAAGCCTTCATGCATTTTTCTAGTCCGTGGAATAAAATGGATTCTTGTTTGATTTCCACAAACGCCTTCACCCTAGGGTTTCCTTTAAGCCAAACCATAACCTCTTCAACGCTGCTCACCGCCTTCAAATCAATGTGGTTATGGAAGTCCTTTTTATTGAGTTCAAACACACTTAGGTCCAGCCCTGTGGTTCGCTTAAAATTGCCGTCATGAATCATGATGGGAACCCCGTCCTTTGTGAGTTGGACATCAAACTCCACCATTTCTACGCCCACTTTCACCGCCTCGTCTAACGCTGTTATTGTATTCTCTGGGTATTTTGAAGCGTATCCACGATGGGCAACGACTCTCATGTTTAACTCGGTATAAAGTGGCTCGGGCATCCTATTTAAGCGCTTCTTTAATGAGGCTTTCAGAGGCGTGATTTGCAACTGTGACTTTGAGTCGTGGTTCTATAGACATGGCACGATCAATCGCCCATTCTGCGCCTTGATTTCGCGCCCAACTTCGGCGGGCGATTCCATTGTTAACATCCCAATGGAGCATAGATTTGAGTCTGCGCTCTGAATCAGAAGAACCATCGAGAAGCATGCCGAATCCACCATTGATCACTTCACCCCATCCAACACCGCCACCGTTGTGAATCGAAATCCAAGTCGCGCCACGAAATCCATCACCAATGACATTTTGAATCGCCATATCTGCAGTAAAGGCCGATCCATCATAGATATTCGATGTCTCGCGATAGGGAGAGTCCGTTCCGCTTACGTCATGGTGGTCTCGACCTAGAATGATCGGCCCTTTTAACGCGCCGGAGGCAACCGCATCATTGAACGCTTTTGCAATCTTCATTCGACCTTCAGCATCTGCGTATAGGATACGCGCTTGAGAACCCACGACGAGCTTGTGCTCGGCGGCACCACGAATCCACTGAATATTGTCATTCATTTGGGTTCTGATTTCTGGGGGAGAATCCACCATCATCTCCAGAAGAATTTCACAAGCGAGTCGATCTGTGAGTGCGAGGTCTTCTGGCTCGCCGCTTGCGCAAACCCACCTAAATGGCCCAAACCCAAAATCGAAACACATCGGCCCCATGATGTCCTGAACGTAACTTGGGTATTTGAAAGCAATGCCATCTTCCGCCATAATATCAGCTCCCGCACGACTTGCCTCAAGAAGGAAAGCGTTTCCGTAATCGAAGAAATAGGTCCCCTTTTCTTTGTGGCGATTGACCGAGTCTGCGTGGCGCCTTAATGACGCCTTGACGAGTTCCTTAAACTTGTCGGGCGCCTTTGCCATGAGTCTGTTTGACTCCTCAAATGAAATGCCTGCGGGGTAGTATCCCCCAGCCCAAGGATTGTGAAGTGAGGTTTGGTCTGAACCTAGATCTATATAAATATTCTTGTTGTCGAACACCTCCCAAATGTCCACAATGTTTCCGAGATAGGCATATGACACGACCTCCTTGTTGTTAATAGAAACCTGGACGCGATCGGCGAGAATGTCAATGTCATCAATGATATGATCGACCCAACCCTGTTCATGTCGCTTGTGCGCGGCTTCTGAATTCACCTCCGCACACACCGTCACACATCCTGCGATATTTCCTGCTTTCGGCTGAGCGCCACTCATGCCTCCCAATCCCGATGTTACAAACAGTTTCCCAGCGAGAGATCCATCCCCCTGGTTCTTTTCAGCTAGTTTCCGACCTGCATTGAGAACTGTAATCGTGGTGCCATGAACAATCCCTTGGGGGCCGATATACATGTAGGATCCCGCTGTCATTTGTCCATACTGGCTGACACCCATGGCGTTCATTCTCTCCCAGTCATCTTGAGAGCTGTGGTTTGGAATCACCATTCCGTTTGTTACGACAACGCGCGGAGCGTCGGGATGAGAGGGGAATAGCCCCATTGGATGTCCAGAATACATGGAGAGGGTTTGGTCGACATCCATCTCGCTCAAATACTTCATCGTCAAACGGTACTGCGCCCAGTTTGAGAAAACCGCACCATTTCCGCCGTATGTAATAAGTTCCTCAGGGTGTTGAGCGACAGCCGGATCTAAGTTGTTTTGAATCATCAGCATAATTGCCGCTGCTTGCGTGCATTTCGCTGGATACCAATCTATGGGACGTGCTTTAATCTCCTCGTTTGGCATAAAACGATACATGTAAATTCGACCATAGTCGGCAAGTTCTTGCGCAAACTCTGGGGCCAAAACTGGGTGGTTTTCCGATGGGAAATACCTAAGTGCATTTGCCAGTGCGAGCTCCTTTTCTGGAGCGGTCAAAATCTCTTTTCTAACGGGCGCGTGAGAAACGCCTTCACTCCGCATATGTGCGTTTGGAAGTATCGCTGGGATTCCTTCTAGTATTGTTTTTTGAAAGTGTACTAAAGTCATTTTTTTTGTCTTTTTTTGTAGGTGCCTGTCGCTTTGTCAAAACCATATGGACAGTGTTTGCAACCGCTTTCACAGCAATGGCCGCGCTTGAGGTGGTATTGTTCTGTAAAAACAATAAAACCTTCTTCGGTTGTGTAAAAATCTTCCGGCTCTAGCTGCTTTGTCATCGTTACAAAGGTAGTATTATGACTACCTTTGTCACTCCACTGAAAACATCTTTATGAGCGACTTCCTAACGCACGAATGCGGCATTGCGCTTCTGAGACTTAAAAAGCCCCTCCAGTACTATATCGATAAGTACGGAACGGCATTCTACGGGCTCAATAAGATGTACCTGATGATGGAAAAACAGCACAATCGCGGACAGGACGGAGCAGGGATCGCAAACATCAAACTCGACGTCAGTCCTGGAAAGAGATACATTTCCAGAATGAGGTCTGTTGAAGGAAAGCCAATCCAAGACGTTTTTCAAAAAATCCTAGGGCGATTTGAAGATCTTTCCAAAGAACAACTCGCAGATGCGGATTATCTACAGGAGAATTTTGGATTCACCGGGGAGCTTTCTCTTGGTCACCTTCGATATGGTACATACGGAAAGAACGACATCGAAAATTGCCATCCATTCTTAAGACAGAGCAATTGGCGAACACGAAATCTAGTCGTTGCGGGAAACTTTAACATGACAAACGTGGATGAGTTGTTCGATGTCTTAATTAAAATCGGACAGCATCCAAAACAGAAATCCGATACGGTCACTGTTTTGGAGAAAATAGGACACTACTTAGATGTAGAAAACCAGGCGCGTTTCGACACACTCAAAGAGCAGGGCTTAAATCACCAAACAATTTCCGAGCAAATCGCTGACACCTTGGATGTTGGTGGGGTTCTTAAATCAGCAGCAGCTGATTTCGATGGGGGTTACACAATGTGTGGGCTTCTCGGCCATGGGGATGCTTTCGTCCTCCGAGACCCAAATGGAATACGACCGGCATATTGGTATGAAGATGATGAAATTGTCGTCGCGGCTTCCGAACGTCCTGTTATCCAAACAGCTTTCAACCTCACGTCAGATAAAGTAAAGGAGGTTGATCCGGGGCACGCTTTAATCATCAGGCGAAATGGAGCGACATCTATGGAGAAAATCATCGAACCTGGAGTGCGCACCGCGTGTTCGTTCGAACGAATTTATTTTAGTCGTGGAAACGACATCGACATCTACAAGGAGAGAAAGGCATTGGGGGAGACGATTGTTCCCAAGATTCTCGAAGCGGTCGAACACGACCTTGAAAACACTGTTTCAAGTTTTATCCCGAATACCGCAGAGGTATGTTACTATGGGATGATTAAGGGGCTTGAGACGCATCACAATAAGAGTAAAATAGCCCGAATAAAAGGCCTTGGCGCAAACCCTTCAGGGGACGAAATTGAAAGTATCATCAACGAGCGACCCCGCATTGAGAAAGTAACCATCAAGGATGCAAAGCTCCGAACCTTTATCACAGAAGATGCTTCACGTGACGATTTGGTAGCCCATGTGTATGATGTGGCATATGGATCTGTCATTCGTGGGAAAGACAACCTTGTCGTCATTGACGACAGTATTGTTCGAGGAACCACTCTCAAAAAATCAATCCTAAGTATTCTTGATCGCCTGGGGCCCAAACTTATTGTCGTGGCCTCCAGCGCGCCTCAGATTCGCTATCCTGATTGTTACGGCATAGATATGGCGAGAATGAACGATTTCATTGCGTTTAAAGCCGCCGTGGCGCTGCTTAAGGAACGAGACATGGCACATGTTTTGACGGAAACCTACGAAAAATGTAAGGCGGAGTTAAAGAAGCCGCTCACGGAAATCACAAACCCCGTAACAGCGATTTACGCACCTTTTTCTGCAAATGAAATTTCTGCCAAGATTTCTGAGCTGCTTAAACCCAAAGGGATGAAGGCTGAGGTAAAGATTATTTTCCAAAGCATCGAGGGTTTACATGAGGCCTGCCCAGATCACAAAGGAGATTGGTATTTCACGGGCAATTACCCCACGCCTGGAGGACGTCGCGTCGTGAACAAAGCGTTCATCTATTTCATGGAGGGCAAAACCGACAGGGCGTATTAGGCGCGTTTGTTTTTACTCTACGATTAACTTCTTTGTTGTGGGGTTCTTTTGACCAGGGTTTACGGTAACTGTATAGACCCCACTTGCCCAAGAACGAACATCTATCGTCGTCGAACTCATTCCTGAAACGGAACGCATTTCTTCTACAACACGTCCTGTAATGTC
>MDSY01121453.1_pt1 | contig 14503 bp, 7 predicted proteins | sample 811131 | NCBI WGS metagenome assembly MDSY01 (sample SAMN05326643, study PRJNA326480) | marine metagenome | isolation source: seawater | place: Atlantic Ocean: South West | collected 2010 | reverse complement strand
CTCTAGTTTCTTTTCTATAAAATCCAATCTCATATTTTGTTCAGCGTCTGCTGGTAAACTACCCAATTCGCCTCGTGGCCACTTAATTCTAAACTCACTATTATTTTCTACATCAAGCATCATTTTTTCTTGTTCGTGTTCAAGCATCATTATACGTTCATCTATATGAAAGTATCCTATTACAGCAATAGCTACACCACCTATAATAGATAACAAATTCCTTAAAGGAATAGTTATATCTGTTGATTCGTTTACTTTCATTAGTTTACTCTAACACGTAACACTTTAGTAAATATAGTACCAGCTGGATTTTGACCATTGCCATAAATATCAGCAGTACCATAGCATTTATCAGTAGATGATTTTTCAAATACAGCTATACTTGCTTGAGGTAATATAAAACTAGCTTTTCTAGTTCCTACTATATCTCCAAAGTATAATTGTGTGTTATTAGCTAATATATATGCATTTCCTGATGCACTTAAAGTTAATTCTGTTGATCCATTAGTAGTTGCTACAGTTGTACCAGCTGGTATTCCACCACCTGTAACTGTTAATCCTACAGCTATTGTACCTACTGCACTATCAACAGTTAATGTACCTGAACCTCCAAATCCACTACCCATATTAACTTTAGCTCTAATTGCAGGTAAAACAAAATCACTAGATACAATATGAATATATCTAGGATCATTAGAGTTTGCAGCATTAGTATTACCTACTAAAATTAACTCTCCATTTTCTACATTATTAGCACTATCACTACCACTATAATTTACTGCCATTGATGTTGGTTTAACTCTATACATATCAATCTATCCTTATTCTTTCAACTCTTGTAAAATCTATTCTACCTTGTACATTATTAGCCATATTACCATTTATACCATTTGATCCATATATAACATCACTTGGTTCTTTTTCTACTATTAACTCACATCTAGGAGGAAGTAATGTAGATGATTTAACTCTACCTGTTATATCTCCAAACCACAAATCAACACCTACTACTTGTGTTAGTGCAGCAGATGTAGTCATATCATAGGTATTAGCAGATGTTCTACTCCAAGATGCAACTGTTATATTATTTCCATTAGCATCTGTTAATGCACCTACACCTGTTCTAATTACTTTATTTAGTTGAGATGTACCATCAGCAAAACTAGGATTAGGAGTAAAAATAACATTAGAAGATGTAACTGTAAATGTTGTATCATTTGTTTTAGTAGTAATTCTAACTCTTGCTACAGGTTGTGCTAAATCAGAAGTGCCTATTATAATATAACCATTGTTTCTTGCTACACCACCTTGACCTTGTCCTCTTAAATTAGAACACATTACATAACGAGCATTGTCCATATTACTAGGAGGAGAGTTAGGAGTTTCTCCTCCTTTTAATCCTTGCTCACTTACTCTAACATTTTGTGCTACAAGTCTTTCTCTAGGTGTTATTGGTTTGGCTTTTATTATATCCATTATGCGTAAATTTCCTGTAAAATCATTGATGAAGTACCATTTGAATCATCAGCTGCTCCTTGATCTTCTGATCTATTTATATAAATAGCTGGACTTGAATTTGTAGAATCAACAGCACCAAAAGTTAATGTATATGTTAATGATTCTCCTACACTATAACTTGGAGTATGTAAAAAATTATATCCTGTACCTACAATACTATGATTATCGTCACTTTGTTCATCTCCTACAACAAAATGACTATTTACTTCTGTACCTTCTGAATGAATAGGAGTTATATCTGAAAAACTACCTGATGCAACTTTAACTTGTATTCTAGCTAAATAATGAGCTGGGTGAGTATTTCCAGCAGTTATAGTGCCACTAATTAAAATTTTAGAACTCGCTACTTTTGGTGTTATTGTTGTTTGAAAATTTGTTGCTTCAACAAAAGTATTACTATTATTAGTTAAAGTATGACCACTTTTTGTTTTAAAATGATTACCTACTACATTAGGTTTATATAAATCTACATACGCTTTAATAGATTGTTGTGTTGCTACAGCAGTATCACTATTAGATGTCATTGTATCTTCATCTTTTAAATCTAATAATTCTACATCTCCATCACTTGCTGTTGTTCTACCTAATACTTTATCTGTTGCAATGTGTTGTAATTTAGCTAATGTAACACCATCTGATGTACTAGTAGAATCAGGTAATTTAGCAGTTGTTACTGCATTATCTTTTATCTCTGCTGTATCTACTGCATTTGCTTTTATTTCTGCTGTATCTACAGAGTCTGTAGCTAATTGTAATTGGCCTGAACTAAATGTAAAATCACTTGTAACATCTACACTAACTTGATTACCTGTAATATCTATACCATTACCACCTGTAACAGCATCACCAGCTACAGTAGAAAATGTTTGTGTATTTATATCACCATCAGAATCAAATCCAATAAGTTTATTTGCTCTTGATGTTGCACTTTCAGTTATATTATAAGTAATACTATCAGCATCACTTACAGGAAAACTTAAACTGTTATCTAATACTTGTTGTTGTTGTTGATTTTGTGCTACTGCTCTATCTAATCCTGTATTTAATGCTGTAGGATCAATGGCAGCACCATCTTGTAAATCGTATTCCTGGGTCATAGAAACTATTCTTTCAATAGTTACTTTATCTCCAGAAGTATAACCAGCACCACCAATAGTTATATCAGCACCATTTGCTGGGTCTCCACCTGTCGGATCAACTTTATATTCTGTGTTGCTTGATGGACTAGAAACTCTAGTTAAAGTTACCTCTGATGTAGCTCCTGATACTAAAGCTGTAACAACAATATCAGCTTCATTAAAAAACTTAATATTAAAGTTAAAAACTGTCGTAGGCGAGCTAGGACTAAACTGTAATTTGTTACTTGTATTTGATAATGACATAGTGTCTCCTGTTCTTTAAATTTCTAATTTTTAGCGTTGACAATGTCAAGCTTATTATCTTTCTCTTAACCTTTTCTTTCTCTCTTCTATTCCATATAATAGATCACCAGCTAATGGTATATCTTTTAACCATTCAAAATCATGTGGTTTATCTTTTGTTTTATCTAGGACCATATTTTTATACATAGATTCTATTATTCTTGTACCAAAGAATGGAGCTACTTCTACAAATGAATTTACAAACTTATTAACATCACCAGATTCTATTAAACGCATAATATCATATCCACGAATAAAAGGATTTATATTTAAAATACTTTGACGATATTGTTCACCTATACTAGCTTCTTTGATTTCTTCTAACTCATATTCATCTGGTTCTACTTTTGCTAGTTGTGCTAACTCTTTAATTCCTTTTCTAACTGCTTGTTCAATAAGTAATGTAAGAATTAAAAATTGAAATGTTCCTTTAAATCCTTGTTTAAGTTGGTCTCCACCTACACTTATAAGTGCTTCATTATTAGTACGGCCTCCAGCAATCATATTTTCATAACCAGATAATAATAAACTTACACCTTGTCTTCCAAATCTATCACACATTTTAAATGCAAAACTTTGTAATACTAATAATGGTCTAGCCCAGGGATTATCAATATAAAATTTTATATGATCAGATGTTGTAATAGGATGAAACTCTGCCATTTCCATATACAATAATAATTTAACATCTTCTGATAATTCATTTTTTCTTAAATCATTTATAACTCCTTGAATCCAGGTATCATCCACCCATTTATCTTTTAATATATCATATAATTTTTGTGGATTATTATGTGCTAAATTTGTATATTTAATAGTTACTGATTTAACTAAAGATGATTTACCTATAAAGTCAGCACCTCCTAATGGTGCAAACAATTTTTTTGTTAAATCTATTATTCCTTGTTCAAACTTTTTACCAAATTTTATTTTAGCTCCTGGATTAGACATTCCTTCTTGAAACTCAATATCATATTTTTCAATACCAATTTCTTCTAATCCAAGTTTTACAGCTTTTCCAGCTTTATCAGTTAATCCTTTTATAGCTTGACCAGATTTAGCTACAGCTCCTATTCCATTATATACAGCTGAAATAGCAATATCTGCTAACTGTAATAATATGGTATCAGGTTGTAATATATTTACTGCTGATGTCATTGTTCTATATCTTGTAGCTAATCTTCCAGCTGGCCTATAGTTGATAGCAGATTTTAAAAGTCCTACTAATTCTTTAATTTTTTTATACCCCTCTGAAGTTGTGTCTAATATATATTTAGACCTACCTTCAGCATCAAATATTTGATTACCATCTTTATCAGTAGGAGGTTTTAAAACAGATTTATCTTCTAGTAAATCAATTAGAATATTAATTATATCACTTTCAGTTGCATCATCATTACCATCTCTATCATCTATTTGAAAAACACCATCAGATATTTCTTTTGTTTTAGGTTTTTTTCCTAAAAATTCTGATCTTGCTGATATTCTAGCTGCTCTTGAAAAATAATTTTCCATATATGATATAGGATTTCCATAAAACTTAACCATTTCTGGAGTAACTGTTTCTACTGTTCTTCTTTGCAAAAGAGCATCATGTGTTTTAGTATCAGTTAAATATGATCTAATTATATTTTTCTTTTCTCTTGGGGTTAAAACTGCTTTTGGATTATCTTTTCTTTTCTTTTTTAAAGCTTCTCTAAACCTAGTTTGTAAAGCATCAGTTGGAGATTTTTGCATATATTCTACTAGTCCATTATAATCTACAACTTCACGTCTAAAGTAATTAGGGTTAGGTGGAAATCCTAGTCTTTGTGCAATATCTGCAAAAACTGCTTGTGTTGACGTTATAGCTTCATTACTCATGCCAAACTTTTTAAGTGTGGTCCAATCTCCATTTAATGTAGCTGCAATAAATTCAGCTGATTCTTTTGGTTTTAATGTTTTTTTAATTCTTTTAAATTCTTGTTCAAATGGTACAAAAGCTAATTTAAATTCTCTTAATAATAATTTTTCATTTTGATGAAATCTCATTAATGCTAAAAATGCTTTAGGAGAAATTGCTTTTATTCTAGTTGTTAAATTACTAGGTATTAAGAATCTAAAGAAACCTCTTGCTTTTTCAAATATTTCATTTGTTGGAATACCAAGTGTAGGTCTAGCTAAAGCATCTTCATATTCTTCACCCATTAAATCTATTCTTGTATCAATAACTAACTCATCAGGTTTTTCTTCTGCCATTGTTTTTAGTGGTAAATAACCAGGATCATCAAACTTTTTAATTTCATCTATAATATCATATGCTTCTTTTTGCATTGTAGATTGTATGTTTTCCTCAAGGCTTTTAAAACCTTGTATTTCACCAGGAGTAAAAATAGTTAAACCATCATCATCAACTATACTTAAAAATTCTCCCAAAGCAGTATTAGGTTGTACAACATCTAAAGCATCTCCTACAGTTGATGCTTCTGTAGGAAAATAATATGGACCATCAATTGAGCCATCATCTTTTATTAAATCTATAACTAAAAAATTATTTATCACACCATCTTTTCTGGTGACTTGAATAATTTGCATACTTTTTTGTTTTTCATAAGGAGCATCAAAAACTCTATCTATTTCTTTTGTATCATAAGTAAATTCTTGTTCTACTCCTAATGCTTGATCTTCTCTTAATTCTGCTTCTAATGCCTTAACCATTGCTTTTTGCAATTCTTTTTTCTTTAGTTTTCTCCAATTTTTTGGCATCTTTGTATATGTTCTAGCTATTTGTTGTAACTCTTTTAACGGTGGTACAACTTTATTAAAAGTTTTTCCAGCAAGGTAATCTTTTAACTCTTTTATTTCTTTTTGAATTTTTTCTTCTGTCATTGGTTTATCAAATAAAAGATCTCTATCTTGTTTATCAACGCCTGTTTTTCTAAGAATCTTATCTTGTTTAAAATCAACTGTTGCTGGTTTTTTCTTAGCAAATGCTTTTTTAAAAGTTTGAATACCTACTCCATATTTTCTAGCACCTTTTGTTAGGTCTTGAGTATCTGATACAGGTTCTTTATTTCTTGTAAATAAAATAGCTGAAATTATAAATTCTTTTTCAAAGTCTTGTAGCGTATTGCCGTTATCTTTATACTCTTTATAAATTGAATTAAATGTAGCTTGATTTAAGTCTTTGTTAGCTATATCAAGTAACTCATCAGTTTTTAATTGTCTTAATTTATTTCTTTCTTTTTCTGTACCAATTTCGTTAAAGATTCTATCTGTTCTGGCCATTGTTCTTTGAATATTTTGTTCTAAAGAAATACCTCTAAAATCAGATTGTTCAAGAAAAGCATTATAGATTGCATCTCTACTTGTTCTTGCTTCTGTTGGAATTTTTATACCTAATTCTTTTGCTTTTCTTAAAAGTTTAGGAATAGTATAAACTTGTTTACCTTTTATTTTACTATCAAAATTTCTTAATACTGAAGTTACTGCTCTTCTATAATTATTAAATCGTTGTATAAAATCCTTATCAAATTGGTATTGAACAAGAGTATTAAATTGTATTTGATCTACTGGTCTTCCTGGTCTTTGAGCAGCCATTTCTTGAAGATTTCCTAAATCTAAAATTACATCAATAGTTTCATCTAATAAAGTGGTTTTTCCTAATTTACCATATCCAAATATTTTTCTAATAAGAGATTTAAATTCATTCCATAATGTTTGACCTTTGGTTTGTGGCATTACAATAGATGACATTTCTGCTTGAAATGCCGGTTCCATAAAAGCTTCTGTTACAAATTCGACCATAAAAGCTCCACCATAACTTAACAATCTATCACCATCAAAACTACCTTTTCTATAATGCTGTGACAATGTAGCCATTCTATTACCAAATCTTTGTACAAAAATATCTTGTCCAGTTTCATTTAGATATATTTCCATTAATCTTGCTAGTTGAGCCATTTCATTATCTGCATTAGAAATATCTTTAAAATATTGTCTTAAATTATCTAAAGTAAAACCATCATCTATATTGTAGTCTTGTTTTTTTGAAATAATTCCTTTTTTAAAAGCATCTGATTCAAGAGCATACATAGATCGTAAAGTAATTCCATGTATCATTTCATGTAGTAAAGTTTCTAAAGTTGGAGTACCTGCTACCATTAATATGTTTTCTCTAGGATTAAAAGAACCAGATGCTTTATAATCAGATGATTTATAAACTACTGTTACGCCATTAAATATATTTGGAAATGTTTTTTGTAATCCTTTTATTGTTGTTTTTAATGCTTGTGTTTTTCTGTTATTTGTTACTGTGCTATCTAACATATTATCTATAACATCATTAAACGCACCTAATTCATGTTTACCAGCTTTTATTTGTCCTTTACTTTTACCTCTAGTAGAAATATGTGAGCCTTTTACTTTTTTCATGTCTATTGAATTTTGTTTACCTCTAGTACGAGCAACATCATAATCACTAGCAGTCCTTACCACACCTTTAGGTAATGGTTCATCTATAAGTAATTGAGGATCATAAACATGATAATCTAATGTAGCTGTTCCTTTTTGATTTATGTCAAAATGAAATACATCTTTATTTGATAGTCTTTGCATTTTAAGTAATTCTTCAACAAATCTTGCATCATCTAAAGTAGTTAAATCATCTCTTTCAATAGTGTTTACAATATCACCATTTTGATCATATTCTATTGCTATATGTTTTCCATCATTATAACCAAAAACAATTTTATTAGTTAAGTTTTCTTTAACAGCTTCGTTAACACTATTTATAGCTTCACTTAAAGTCGATACAGTTTTTTTAGTAGGATTATTTGCTGCATCAACTCTAGCTTTTGAAAATTTATTATTAACACCAGCCATAGTATTTACAGCACCAGCAACACCTATATCTAAAAATGCACCTAATGTAGCTGCTTCTGCTAATCCTTCACCTAATCTTGTACCCTCTCCCCATAGTTTGTGATTTAAATTACTACCAAATTGAGCAAGAGTTTCTGATCCAGCACCTGTAGCTGCTGCTTTACCTATATTTTTAAGAAATGTAAATCCACCTCTAGAAATTTGTTTTTTAACCAAAGGACTTAATATAACATCTAATTCAAACTTTTCACTAAGTGCTTCTATTGTTCCATCTATAATAGGCATAAACGCTGATTTATATATTTGATTAACATCACCATCATCACTAGCTGCTGATGCACCTGTTGCACTAGCACCCATATATACTGCACCAATTCTTTTAGAAGCTTTAAAAGAAGCATCTTTAATTGCTTTTTTAGCTAATAATGTTTCAGCTGTAGTCTTTACTTTTTTATCAATTTCTTTACCTATTGCTTTTTTAATTTTTCTGCCACCAATTGTTTTTGCAGCACCAATACCAGCTCCAACAAAATTACCTGTAAAAAAAGATAATGCTGTAACGCCAAGTTGTATTGCTATTCTTGGTGCTTCAAATGCAATACCAGCCATTATCCATTTACCAAAATCTTGCATCTCTTGAATAGTAGCTGTACCTGTAGCCATTCTTCTATATGTTAATTCTACATCTACATCAGGTGTCCATTTAGATCGTATTTGACTTTGTTCTTGTGAAAGCTGTTGTCCTAGTTTATTTAATCTTTCATATCTTGCTATAGAATTTTCTAAATCTTCTGCATCACCTATACCAGTCATATCTCTACCAATAATATCTAATGCTGAAAGTATTTCTTTTCCTCCTGTTACTTCCATTTCTAATTGTTCGTCAATATTTTTAAAAGATTCTGACCATAAACCAAGAAACCATTCAAATCCATTAACATCATTTTCAGCATAAAGGCTATCCATAACAACTGGTGCATAATCTTCATTTTTGTTATAGGTCCCATTAATTTGATTTGTTAAAACTACACTAGTAGTAGCATCAATTACATCTTCATCACTTAAATAAGAAGCTTCTAAATCTAAATCTCCAGAATTGTTTTGTTTATAAAAAGCATTAACCTCACCAAAAGCTGGAAGTTTTAATGGCCCTGGATTATTTATAACAGAGTTAGATGCATTAACACCTTTCCAAGTATAGTCATCTCCATATTCAAATTTTGCTCTAGCTTCTAATAAAAAATCATCATGGTTAACTTCATACTTACTATTATAATATGCTCTAGCTTGTTCTCTTTCTCTATCATCATCAGTAGTAGACTCAAGTATAGTTGAAGATGTATCTGGTCCAGATATTGAAAGTGGATCATGCTTCATAACATCACCAGCAACTTCATTAATAGTAGGTAAAAAACTAGTAAATTTTCCAGGATTATTAACTATAGCTTCAGTTGCTATTGATACATCATCTTGACCTCGCAAGTGAGGATATTGAGCTTTTAATGCACGAGCTATGTTTGTATATGATTGTAATTGATTCATATTATTTTTCTTCTATAACTATTTCTTTTTTATATTTATTACCAAATATTCCTCTTTTAGCCATACCTACAAAATCACCTAACTGAACACCAAGTGCTTTTGCATATTCTCTTCCATAGTAATTTGACTGTGCTGGTTTCATAAGATTGCCACCTTTTTGTATTTTAAACATTGGTATTAATCTACTTATCTTTTTTTGTCCTTTATCTATTACAATTGCTGGATAGTATGTCATTGGAATTGGTTGATCTATTGTCCAAGCACCTGGGTCAAAATCATCTGGTTCTACAGGAGTAAAAGTTACTCTTACTCCACTAGCTTGTTGAACTTCTCTTATATCTTTTGCTATACCACCAAACTCTTCTGACATATCTTCACCATCATATATATCATCTTCATAATCATATACTTTATTTTGAGGTATTTTATAAATTATAGTTGCATCTGTTTTAGGATGACTTATTAATTCATGTCTTTTAATTTTGCTTTCTATAAATGATTGTGGAAGATTAAACTTCATCATTAATTTTTTACTTTCTGGAGTATGAACTAACCCACCATGAGACGTGCTTGCACTTACACCTGTTCCAATAATTTTCATTTCTCTTTGCATTAAATTAATAACAGCTAATGCTCTATTGTCTTCTAAATCTTTTCTTCTATCAAATGCTAAATTAGCTTCTCGTGTAGACAAACTTCTATTGCCAGTCTCTTGAGTAAGTTTTTTAATATTCTTTTTTACTTCCGTATAATTTGTATCAAACATTACTAATCCATCAACAATAGTAGCTCCTGGCCCATACATTGCTTCAACTTCATTTACTGGTATATTTTGTCCTACAAAACCAATAGAATCTTCATCTAAAAAATTCATACCAGAAGTATCTGTAGGTATATCATTTATAACTATATCTAATCCTAAATCACCAAAGCTTGTAATTTGATTATTTAATCCTGGTACTACATTAAGATTTTCAACAACTTGTTCTATATTTTGATTATCTACATTTATTACTGTAGGTGCTTCATCTGGTTCTACAAATTTATATGGAGATTCTGTTTCTGCCATACCAGGTCTTCCATATATATCCTGGAATGTTAATGTTCTATATGATTTCTCAATAAGTTTATTTGCATCTACACCAAACGTGTTTTTTCTAAATTCTTCAAAAGAGATTTTTTTACCACCTTGCTCCCATCTTTTAAACTCTTTTAATTTAGATGTAATAAATTTAGCTTCTTGATCTATATCTTGAATCATTCCTTCTTTTTCAAATAAAGCTACATAACTACCTATTTGTCTCCAAAATTCTGCTGTTTCACTATCAAGTCGTACTTTATTACCTTTTCCATCATATATCATTCTATACATACCTTTGGAATCTTGTTCACCTAACTCTCTAGTAAAATCAGAAAATACAAACCACATTAATTCTCTAGTTGTATCATCTGTTATATTACCAATAGCTTTATATACATCTTGTAAACCAACATTTTCACCATTAAGAAGTTTAGATATTCTTTCATAAGCAATAGCAATTGGATCACTAAGTCTTTCTTTTTCTGATAAGTCTGGATCAACTCTAACAGCAAGCTGACCAAGCACCATTCTCATAAAATCATTTTTTAAATATTCTGGCATATCTGCTGTTCTTCTAGTTAATTCTTCTGCAATCGTCATTTTGTTTGCAAAATTACCTTGTGTAAGGTCTAATTCTGTTTGACTATATATTCTAGCATATTCTGTAACAATTTCATCTGTTGCTACAGTTTCTTGTGCTAACAATAAATTGTTTAATTCCATAGAATGTTTACCCATTAAAGGTGCATCAGCTCCACCCTCACTTAATCTATCTATCTGACTTCTAATTTTATTTAAAACTTGTATTCTTTCATCACCTTTTAATAAATTACCAGCTACATCTTTTTGATATTGTCTAATTGATTTTTCAATAGTTTGATATAAAACTAAACTTTCAACTTGTTCAGCGTCACCAGGATCACTTATTTGTTTTAAGAAATTTATATTGGATTGTTGATTACTAGTTAATTCTTTTAAAGTAGCTTTGTCTGCATCAGACATTTCAGCGTTTGGATCATTACCATACCTATCTTGTATCTCTAAAATTTTTCTAGTATCAGAAATAATAGATTGTTCTAAATCAAACTTCTTTTGAGATACATCTCTTTTAAATTCTACTTGATCTCTTTTTGCATCAATTGATGAAAAAGTTTTATTTTTTGTAGCATTAATATAATTTAATTCAGCATTAGTATATTTTTGTTCTGATAGCCAGTTTTCATAGTCTTGTTTAGCTGGTGTAATAACTACTGATTCTATGTCTTCAAATGGTATTCTATTTTCAGTCATAGTACCATCTGCGTTTTGAGTGGGAGCAAACTGTCCTTGTCCTAATAAAGCATCTTGTTGTTGTTTTTCTATATCTACTAGAAACTCATCTGTTTTTTTATCAAAAGCAACTCTTCTTGCTCTTGAATCTAATTCATTTTTTGTTTTAAGAACTTGTTGAATTGATGATCCAACTTTTTCTGCTGCTTGTGCTAGTGCTTGTCCTGGTAGTCCAGCTGTTCTAATACTGCCTTCTACAGCTCCAGACTCAGCTGATGGTTTTACTTGTTGATTATATTTTTTAAGTTGTATGGCCATTATTAATCCTCCGTCATTCTAAATCCTGTTTGGTCTTGATAACCACCACTACTTCCAGTACCAATTCCTTCTGTTCCTCCTCCAGGACTTTGTAATTTATATGCTTGTGATAAATTATAAGCTGTTCCTAAACCTGATAAGAATGTACCAGCTGCACCTAATTTAGAAGTATATCTAGCAACTCTACCTTCATAAATAGATTGTTGTGCTTTTGATTCTCCACCTAACTGTGCAATATCTGACTGACGTTTTAATTCTAATTGATCTAAACTCATTAATGCAGCTTCATCAGCTAATGCTAATAAATCTGTTCCAGCTATCATACCACCTGTACCAGATACAGCTGCTTGTTGCATACCTCTTAATTCTCTTTGGTCCCTTGCAAGTCTTCTAGCTCTTTCAGATATAGCCATTGATTCAGCATCTGCTTGTTGTCTAGCTACTTGAGCATTATACTTAGCCATTGCCTCTTGTGCTTTACCAGATTGATATTGACCATAAGCTGATATACCAGCTCCAACTGCTGCAGTTCCAGCTGCTACTGTTGCTGCTGTTGTACCTAATGCTGCTGCTGTTGCTGTAAATATTGCCATTATATAATCCTCATCATATTAATCATATCTCGATCTGTTGCTTTAAAATTATGTTTACCATACAATTTAACTAAACTTTTTTTATTAACAGAAGTCATTAAAAATTTAAGCTTCAATATTTTTGATAGTAAAGCTGCTTCTTCTACTAATAATTTTACAGTTTTTAAACTTTCTTTATTTGTATTTTGTGGATTAGTTACCATCCATTCCATCCATCCTATTGGAGAAGTTTGGTCAGCATATACCCATACACCCCCAAAAATGTAATCATCAGCATTATTAACGCAAACAACTCCTGTAATGGGGAGTATGATTTCTGGGACAGCTTCCCAATCATGTCCTTTCCAATAAGTAACAAATTTATGATAGTCTTCATTTTTATACCCTCTACAAAACATATTATCCTCCCTCTGCAACTACCCATAATGCTAAGCTGATAACAGTCATAGGATAAGGTAAATCTTGTTTTACTTCAAGTATTTTTTCTCTAGTCCAGTCATTACGAATAAAAAATTTAAACTGTCCTGTTTCTACATTTATAGGTTGTCCTGTTATGTCACTTGTATTTAATACTGGCAAACTAGTTAACTGTTTATTAAACTCTCCTACCTTTGCACCTTTTGTATTTCTAAATCTTAATATTGCTTTAGTTAAACCTTTAACCCTGGAGTTAGGTAATCGTTGAGCTAAAGTAGGTTCTATAGGTAAAGTCCTCATAATACTATCATATTTTAAACCAGCTACAATAGTGCTTGATTTTTTATCAATAGTAATTGATCCTCCAGATACAGTTTGTTCTGAATGAAAATTATCATCAGATACAACTTGTACTTTTTTACCTTCTAAATGTCCTAATCCAGAAACAGAAGTTATATTAGTACCTGTAGCTTTTACTCCACTATCTACAAACCAATTTAAATCTCTTATAGGTTTAAATTTTTCTACACAATAAACAGGAGAAGCATTTGTACCTCTGTTAACACATAACCATATAGCATCATCAGCAGTACCAGATACAGCTGCACCACTTACAATATCACCATCAGTTGTTAATCTGGACCATCCAATAACTTCTTGGTTTCTTTCATATAATAATGAAGCCATATCTCCATCATTCTTAACACACCAAAATACTTGATTTGGTTGTTTTTGTAAAAATGTTTCAACTACACCAACATTATCTGTTCCTTCTAATATAACATCACTTAATACATTTAAATCATTTGATTGAAAAGATGCTGTGTTTGAATTAAATATTAACTCTCGTATTTTAAAATTATCTTTTTGTGTATACAAAACAGCGTTACCAGCAAGAAAACCTTGCATAGTAGATGATCCAAAAGCATTTTCTGGAATAGTTTTTATGTTAGTTGCTGTTACTATTTCATCTGTTGTACTAGCTGGTGATACATTTATTATTGACCCTGATGTACCAGCAAATAAATTTTCTTTTGATTCTAAAAATCTTGTAGCTTCTGGAGAGTTAGGTACTCTTTTTATTGCAAGGTCTCCAAAACTGCCTTGTAAATTATTAAAGAAATCACCAGATACACTACCATAAATTGTTCCTGGTTCTGCTGTTGTTCCAGAAAAAAATAATCTATTTTGAAAAAATGATGATGTTCTAGGAAAACCATTATCAACACTAAACGCACCTAATGACCAATCTGTTGTAGCATCTGTGCTAATTATTTTACTTACTATTGTACCTGTAACTACAGTATCTGAAGTAAAACCTGTTACTTTCATAATACCTTCTGCGTATATAGATTCAGCAGATAATTGAAAATCCATTCCATCAGTTGATACAATACTTTCTCTTTTTAATCTAATTAAAGTAGTTGCACCCTCTGTTAATGGAGAATTAAAAATAAAGTTTTTACTAGCTACACCTGTTG
>MDSY01040015.1_pt1 | contig 14507 bp, 13 predicted proteins | sample 811131 | NCBI WGS metagenome assembly MDSY01 (sample SAMN05326643, study PRJNA326480) | marine metagenome | isolation source: seawater | place: Atlantic Ocean: South West | collected 2010 | reverse complement strand
GGCCTTTTCTAAATACGAGCCTTCTGGCGGTTTCCTCGTCAACAGCCCGATGTCAGATGTTGAGATGAGATCTGCTCAGCAGTTGAAATCGCGAACCGAAAAGCACCAAGCCAACTGGGCGTCTGGTTCTCGTGTCAACCCCGACTCCGATGTCATGCTGGTGGGCGAGTTCCTTGCGCCTGACGGGCTCCACCCGCCCTGCAACAACCTGTCCTCCGCACTTGAGCGCGGAGGAAGCTGACGGAAGCTTGGTCGAGTCCGCGAAACCCGGAGACGACGCTGACAACCTGGCGCGGTTACTCGAAGTGCTCCGCGCGGTTGGGTCGGACGAGTGCGCGATTTGTTACAATGATATGTCCGACGCGCGACTGCACGCCACGGTGACGCCTTGCGCCCATGTTTTCTGCAGAGCCTGCGTCACCGCTGCTTTGCTGGAAAGGAAAGCCTGCCCGCTGTGCCGCGGGCCGTGCGCCGAGGGCGACCTGATCGAGGCGCCGCCCCCTGATGACGAAGCTGGAGCGTTGGTGGAAGGGTCGCTGGATAACGTGAAGTCGTTCGGCGCGAAAGTAGACGCCCTCGTGCATCGACTCGCGCTGGACGGCATCGGCAAGCCCCCAGAAGCAACTGGCGGAAAGAAAGTCAAAGCCGTTGTGTTTTCGCAGTTTGTGCGGTATCTTGATATCGCGAACAGCGCCGATTCGAAAGCCGGGTACACCACGACCCGTCTTGTCAGAGCGATGAGCGTGGATAAGCGCGACGCCGCCGTCCGCGCGTTCATGAGCCCGGATGAAAAGTCACCCGACTTGATTTTCATTTCCCTGAAAGCGGGCGGCGTGGGAATCAACCTCACCGCCGCGAACCACGTGTATCTCCTTTACCCGTGGTGGACCCTCGCGGTGGAGGACCATGCGATGGACAGGGTGCATCGGCTGGGCCAAACGCGCGACGTAAAGGTGGTTCGATTCTGCGCCACCAACACGCTGGAGGTTCGGTTGTTTGGGTTGCAGGACAGGAAACGCGCGCTGGCCGCGTCGGCGTAAAAGAAGTTGACCGCGAAGGAAAGGGCTGAGCTGAGACGCGCTGAACTCATCGGGCTGCTGGATTTAGGGGGAAGAGAGTGAGAGGGCGAGACGATACGGTTTGTTTATATTCGAGACTATGTATGTTTATTGAGCTCCACATTCTCTCAACGTTGCCGTCCGCGACTCGGTTTCCACGCGCCGCGAGCGCTGCAGCCCGAGTGACGGCATTTTCCCCAAACTGATTTTCTTTTTCTGGAGTCCTGCACCAGACGCACCAGCTTTCCCCGTGATCCTCTCCGTCTCACCTTCCACGGATTCCCGGTACGTCCCGCACCGCGCCGTCCCTCGGTCCCACACCCCCTCGTACGCCCGTCCCTTCCCTGCGTATAAATGAACGCCTTCTCCATGTTTTTCGTCGTTGAGCCACCCGCCGGCAAAAACGTCGCCGTTTGCATATTGCATCGCGCCCTGGCCTGTTCGTTTGTTCTCGACCCAGTCGCCTTCGTACACATCTAATCCAGGCTGTTTTTGAGACCCGCTGGTCTGGTATTCCTCGACTTTCGCGTTTGCTATTCGCGTCTGCCGTCCTCTGCCGTGCCGCTTGTTCCCCACCCAGTCGCCTTCGAACCTCTGCCCCAACGCGTCGTGGAAAACGCCGAACCCCTCCCGTTTTCCGTCGCGATACTCACCGACGTACTCGGCTCGATGGCGGCCGTACTCCAAACGCCAGTACGTGCCGTGGCCGTCCCGCGCATTTTCGAACCAGCCACCCTCGTACACGTCGCCATTGACGTAAATCATCTCGCCGCGGCCTGAAGAGGAGGAAAGTGGTGCATTAGATTTGATTAGGGGAACATGGTCAGCGTGGTCCGGGTAGCAGAACCAGGGTCATCAGGGGCGTCAGTGATACACCTATTCTCACACGTACCGTGCATTTTATTCCCCGACCACTCGCCCTTGTACTTCTTCCCGGACGGGAAGTGGATCGTGGGGCGGTGGCCATTCTTGTCCGCGGGGTCCGAGGGACGCGTCATGGGCCGGATTAGGCAGTTGATTGATGACCAGACCTGACCAGACCAGACCTCAGCGAATGGAGCTGAGAAATCAACACACGTGCTTCCGTGCACGTCACACAGAAGAGCCACTTCCGCGAACGCGTCTCGCGCGGTCCAGAGTGAGGAGGCTTGGGGCGCTCAGCTGTGGGGAGTTTGCTCACGAAATAGAGCAGAAACAGTAACTCGGGACGACCGAAAATTATGGAAAAAAACAAATATGAATATGCATTTGATGATTCGTCGCGCTTGATGTATGGCTACAAGTATGTATATGTAATGTATGGCTATTTGTATGAATAATAATTCATGTCTGTTCTACCTCATTATCACTTGTGCAGCTCAGTAGACCAGTACCCGTGCAGCCCCGGGGGCAGGTGGTCCTCCAGCGTGACGCTCGCGATAGGCCCCTTTTCAATCGTCTTGGCGTCGAACACGTGCAGCACACAGGTATCGTCCCCCGCGTCGTTAACCACCACGGTGACCCACCCGTCATCCTCCTCAGTCCCTTGCGGCTGGGGGCAAAAAATGGGCTCCTGCATGAACGCGCGTTCGCCGAAGTACCACACGGTTTCGTTTGACGTGGCGCCTACTGTAGCTTCCGTGTCGAACTTCACTAAACACTGGTTGGGGCCCCAAAGCACGTCGTCCTTCACCGCCGCTGCCGCCGCGTACGTGTACCTGTACTCCTTCCCCGTGAACTTGTGGTTGATCTGGGGGAACTCCATGACTCTATTGCTTAAAGGGGCTTGTGAGCTCTTCTTGTTCATGACGTCGATTTCGAACCGCGTGTACTCCACCCTCGATCCGCCGTTGTAAAACGCGGGCGTCACGCTATCCAAGTTCATGCCGAAGTCCATAAACGTCCACGGCGCTGAGTCAAACACAACCTTTTGGGCGTCGTCGCCACTCTCAAAAGCATTCACGTGGTGGAAGAAGAACTGGTTATTTACGGGGATCGCTTTTTGGCCGATAGCCCTGGCTTTTTCCGTGCGGGGGAGCATATGAAGCGTCGCGCTCTTGCCGTCCTGGAACCCGATCACTTGCGCCAGCGCGCACTTGGCGAACATGTACTCGGTTAACAACTTGCGGGGATCCAGCGCCGTGGGGTTTTGAAGGAGCATGTACCAGTTCTCGGTGACTAAACAGTCGTGAAACATCCCGAACGTGGCGTTCTGCACGCCGAACGGGCTCCTCGCCACCGGTTTACCCGCAGCGTCCCACTCATAGAAGCAGCACTTGTTCGGCTGAAGGGGCGCGTTTTGGGCTTCGATGGAAAACGCGATTAAGCGTTTCTTTTCCTCGTCATCAGCGTCCGTGATCCGGTAGTGCGCCGCCATTTGGGGGACTTCCAAGTCATGGCCCAAAACAGAATCCGCTTCACATTCTGTTCGCAGCGTAACCGGATCCATTTTGTGCGGCTTGCCTCCTTCCCACAGCGCATAAAGCTCACCGCCCCAGTCCACCACCCCCGTGTTCGCTACGTTTTTTACGTCGAAATCAAACGGGTTGTAAAACGAATCACCCTTCGGGTTTCCAATCGCGAACGCGCCTTTGTACAACATCTGCTGCGCGGCTTGTTCGTCCGTGAACCCCTTTGTACCGACGAAGTTGTGCTTGAAGGTGAGGTTGCCGTTTTCGAACGCGATGCTGTAAATCAAACCGTCGCCGTCGAAGAACTGGTTCAACTTTTTCCCGAAGATCTCTAGTAAGCCTTTTTTGGAAATAGAAGTCAGTCTTTTGTATGGGCAAACATTCGGGCGGATGTATTGGGACGTGTTGGTGCGTTCTTGATATCGGGATGATGAGGAATCTCCATAGACGTCGTGAAACGCGAACCAAGTGGTACACAAACTACGCGTTAAAAGGCGAGCGGATTTTCAGGGATTAAAAAACAAACAAAACTTACCAGGCCCGTTGCGAAACAATGTGCCGGTTAACTCTTTTGGGATGGTTCCCTTGATACGGCTGCTATCAATCGCCCTCGCCTTACTCCCATCCGTGGTGCTTAAACTAGTGTTCCTGTAAATCGACCTCCAGTCGTTGATGGTCTGTTTGGAGGGACCCCACGTCCCGCTTGCGGGGGGGGCGCCCGGGCCCAGAGGATCTCTTGGCAGATCCCACGAAGGGGCGAAGGACTCAGCCGTGGACGTGGTCTGGGGCGCGGTCACGGCGGCGCGGATGATGCTGTGGCAAGCACGGTTCATGCTTACGCCAGTTGAGCGACCTTTGCTCGGGCGGCGGGCCACGGAGGCGCGCGCGCCGAACGCGGCCGCGGGGCCCACGGGCGCCATCATCGACGTCATCTCGGCAGAAGTTCTGTGTGGCGGAGACGAACGACGCGCGAGTCTCGGGGGGGCGTAGCGAATGCGGTCGGCTTGCGACTACGATTACCAGTGCGGCGCGCGGTACGGTGGTCACGACGGTTGTGTCACGATGCGCCCGTGCGTGTGTGCACGTGGGAGTGGTGTCGAGCTTTTCATCGGGACGCTTGAGAAAGTTGAGACGTGGCACGAGAGCCGTCGGTTTCGCCAGCTGGCGGTCGACTTTCCGAGACGGCACTTTTGGCTAGTCAAGACCGACGAGAAGGCTCAGGCCTCAGTTCCGCACGCGCAGCTCTCTGCCGCGATGGAGCGGGTCAAGACCTCGGGACCCACCCTCGGTGCGGGTGCGTTGAAGGCCTGTTCGAAGGGTTCGAAGGCGTCGAAGGCGTCGACGACAACCCAAGCAAAAGCCGATGCTGCGCTTTTGCCCTCGCTGAAGCTGTCTCGCAAAAAAGGTCTTTCGCTCACGAAAGTGGGCAACGACGCGTGGGTAGTGCGAGGTTTGTGCGATAAAAGAGAGTGCGGTGCGATTCGAGACGCCGCGGATAAAAATGGGTATACACACGCCACGAGCAGAGGTACAAAGTTCGGCGAGGCGAACAGGAATCACGGACGGGCTGGGTACCGTGATGAGATTCTGGCAAACCGATTGTGGCAAGACACTGGGCTAAAGGATTTACTCGAGACGTCGCTCCCGCCGGTACACGAAGGCACGCCTGTAGGGTTAAACCCAGCACTACGGATATACAGATACGCAGTAGACGAAGTGTTTTGCGCGCACTACGACGACTACCAGGTGGTCGACTCTGGAGTGACCGCGTTCACGTTCCTACTGTACATCACGGGCGAGGATGAGGGTGAACAAATTCACGGCGGGGAAACTGCGTTTTTCGCATCATGTGTGGATGGAGCTAAGGAGCTTTTTCGCGTCCCGCCCGACCAAGGCGTCGCGCTCATTTTCAGACATGGCGCGACGTGCCAGCCGCATGCATCGCTGCCGGTGCGAAGGGGCGTGAAAACGGTGCTGAGGAGCGATGTCGTGTGTCGGAAATGAATATGGATTGGGGGTGCGACGTTCGCACGAATTATTTTCGATTTTCTCTGAGAGGAGTGTATTATTACTATTTTTCTAATTTACCTAACGCCGCGACCAGTTCAGACGCGGCCATGTTGCCCCCCAACCGTCCCTCCTCCCCCTTCTTGCGCTTTTTCTATATTCTGTAGTACTTCGGCGATGTCTTCATCCACGTCGCCCCCGCCCCTGCCCTCGCCCCCGGCATGACCAGAGCGATCGGATTGAGACCCACAATTCGTCTCATCGGATTCGCTCCACCGCTGAAGCATGTTCACAGCGTCGGCGGCGTTGCCTTGGACATGCGCATCCTTCGCGGCCCTGATGACTACGTGCTTCTCTGGTTCACCTCTCACACCCATCACTATCGCCACCTCTGCGGCGGCGCGCGCACCGCCCACGCCGGGCCGAGCAAGAGCACGCACCGCGGCGCCGACTCGCCCCGCTGCTAAGTGCGCCTTTGCCGCAGCTTCAAGGCCCCCTCGCGTTTCTTCCGCCGCCGCCAGGGCTTTCCTGGTTTCAATCAGCGTGGGATCGAAAGGCAACAGCCTGGCAGCTGCGAGCGCAGCAGCGTCTCGTTCTAGCCCCCCTCGTCGAAGGGATGCGATCGCGCCGCGAATGTCGTGCAGGGACAACCGTAACACCGCGGCGCGTTGGTGTTCCCCTTTGCTTTCCAGGCGGTCGGCTTGCATATTCGCAGCGGCGGCGTACACCTCTCGCCCGCCGCCAACTAGGGCGGCGAGGAAGTCAGAGGGTATCGGGCCGTCGAAGGCTTGGAACAACCCATCAGACGCGCTACGAAATTCGCCTCGGAACAACGCTGCAACTGCGGAACGCTCGGGAGGCCGAAACGACCCGGTTCTGCCTGAATCGGAAGACATATCGGTTTCATATCGCGGCGTCGTATCGGGCGTGTCGCCGTTTTCGGTACCGCTACTTGACATATCGACACCGCCGACGTCGCCGCCCCAAGACGCACGTTCCTCCAACCGCAACAATCGCATGGCTTCTTCGTGGCCGAGGTATAAACCTAACCCGTGAGGGCCGTACCCGGCGCTTGTGTCGTCGACGTCGACGTCCAAGTCGTCCTCACTGACGTCGAAGGGACCACCCGCGTTACTTCTCCGCGCTAACAGCCGCGCTAACCGCACTGCCGATACGCGCCCCGCCGCTATCCCTTCAGGGGTGCTTTCCCAGGGAGGGGGCTTAACAATCCCCCGGCCACCCGTGCCCTTGCGCTTCTTCTTACCTCCGGATGCTCCTGTTGACGCATTCACGGATATGGTTGTGTTTCCGGTCAATGCGTTTGTCGACGATACGTGCTGCGCGGTTTCGTCAGTCCTGGGCGAGTCGCTTTCCGCATTTCCAGCCTTTTCGTCTGAAGAGTTCGTGTCCTTCCCAGCGCCTTTGTCACGCGCAAGCTTCTTCGCTTCCTTGTCCTGCATCGCCCTCGCGCTGCCCTCTGCTTCAGCGGCTGGTGAGTGAGATGGGTCATCCAACTCCCACGCGCGAACGGTCTGGTCGTCCGACCCAGTGACCAACGTCGCAGTCGGGCGCCTCGCGTCACGCCGCTCAGAACTTGCCCCCGCCCACACAACGAACAGCGCCCGACCTTCGTGCCCGCGCATCGTGGCGCACGGCGTCGGCGCGCCAGCCATATCCCAGGCTCGGATACACCCGTCAGCGCCGGTGGTCACAGCGATGGCATCGGAAGAGTCCAGAGGGGTATCTTGTTGCGTCTGTTCTGTAAACCCAGAAACTACGGGCCGCCACGCGACGTCGCTCAACGACCGTCGCGACGGCGGCGCGGACCTGACGACTTCCTCCGACTTCCCGTCCCACACCAGGAACCCGCCATCCTCTGAAACGCTGGCGAGCCACATATGTCGATTGGAATTGGTATTACCCGCCAACGGGTGCCACCTCACTGCGGAGACTGTTTTTGAGTGCTCAGTGGTGCGCCACTTCGTACGGAACGCGAACGCGTCTTTGGGATCGTTCACGTCTCTTTCGCTTACGCTGACGCTCCCGTCGCTCCACCCGATCGCGACTGTTGGATTCGTTGAGTTATTAGACCCGGAAGAGTCATCATCCCGAAAAGCAAACGAAGTGATCACTGAAGGTGGTCCATCGTTCCCAATACTACCCGCGTCGTGGAACCTCATCGTGATGTCCATGAACGCGCCTCCGCCGCCGCCGCCGCCGCGTTTGCGTCGTCCTTCGGGAGCGGCCAAAGATACCCACCGCCACAAACGACCCTGACCTAAAGTTATGAGTGCTTTTCGGGTTCCAGGTGGACCCACACGCACCCACTGCGCCCCAGACACAGCACCCGCGTGGCAATCCCTCTGCGTGGCGTGCCGTCCCCCTCCCGACGGATCCACTGTTACTACTCTGCCGTCCTCCAAACCAACCGCCAGGGTCGCCGCGTCACCGTCGGACGTGCTGTCTTCGCCATCCACACTTCCCCCATCGCTGCCATCCACAGGACACCACGCAATCATGGTGGCTTTTGTTTGAGGCAAGCCGCGCCACAACACCGTGGATGCACTTCCGCTTTCGCTGGTCGATATTTCCGTGCTACTCTCGGGTTCAGACAACACGAGCGCTCGAACCGAACCGTCTCCGCACGCCACCGCCACGCGTCTTGTATCTTCCGGGTCCACAGCGGCGTGGTACGCGAACCCGCCTAGGCCTGTAACAGACCACATTGATGTAAGCGTTGTCACGTCCCACACCGCGATTCCGCGATCAAGAGACGTGGTCACTGCGACGCCGCGGGACGACACGCGCAGGCCGAAGACGGTTTTCGAGTGGGAAAAATCGCCCGAAAACTTTTCAGGCGCGTTTACTTTCCCCGAGGTGCTCGGTTTTGCCGTCGTTTTTTCACCATCGGTCAGATCAGCACTGTTCGAATTAGTGTATACTCCGAACAAACCGTCGTCCATGTTCACGTCGTAACACAGCAACTCTCCGCCGTGGCTGGACACGACGAGCCGCGCGACGTGGGCGGCGTCAAGGTCTCTGGCGGTGAGATTTCGGTTTTCGTTTTCGGTTTTTAGTGCGTCGCCATTTTCGGTTTTACTTTTGTCCTCATCCACGAACCAATCAAGGGCTACCCACAAACGACCTCTTTGGTTTTCCGCGAGGTGCGCGGGACACCGGGGGAGTTGTAACGTCTGACGTAAACTTGTGCGTTCGCCGTCCCAGGTCCACAACGTGACACTTTTCTCGCGCGAGCCGACGGCTAAAACGCCGACGCTTTTTCGCGAAATTGTTTTCCGTGCGTTTGTCTCCGTACCGTCATCTCTTCCATAGAGTGCTTCGTTTCCTTTTTCGGAACTGCCACTCGATGTATACACCCTTGGCAACCACGCCACGCACTGTACCTCCCCTGCTCGCGCGGGAAGCCGCTTCGGGGGTGAATTATTACCAACGTCCGCCACGGCGAGCGCGCCTGATTGGTGGCCAATCGCGACGTCGTGCGCGGCGCTCGGTGATAAAGCCACGGTGAGCACCGGTGTGTTATCTATTTGCTCAAGCGTGCGCGTGGGACGTTGATGCTCTTTTGTGATGTCACTGCTTCCGCTACTCGTCGTCCCTGACCCGAACCTCCACACCAGCACCTCACCGTTCCTGTCCCCCGAGACGCACAAATCGTGCACGATCGGCGAGATTGACAACGCGCTTATTTCCGATGAATGGCCTCGTAAGATGCGAATACACCGCCTCGCCGTGGTGTCCCACTGACGAATATTCGTGTCCGCAGACCCTGACAATAACAAGTGCGCCACTCCCGGTTGCCTCGCGAAGCACACCGCCGTGACCCTGTTCGTGTGTCCCACCAGCGTTCCCACGAATCTTTGGCACCGCGCACCAGATTCATCGGGGCGCACCAAGACCACCGCGTTCCTCGCGGCGTACGCGTACAACGTACCACACGCACCGCCCCAGTCCCCTAAACTGCTCGCGTACCAGTTCGGCGCGGGGGGGATCGCAATCGAGGACTCACGGCCGGTCGCCATCGCGGACCGGACCGCACACCGCGCGTGCCTCCACCAATGACAATCTGAAAACGTCTTTCGTTGCTTTTGTCGACTTCCGACTGAAAAAAAGGCGGTGGCGGCGGTGCGCTGGGGATGAGGCGTGGTACGATGTTGCAGAGCAAGGGTTTGACAGGCAAAGGATGATGTTATGATGCGCGTTAGTTTCTATTGATATGCGCGTTAGGCTATGTCTAAAGTGACCGGAACGGTCGAACGCCAGGGGTGGGTGGACAGGCGTCGTCGGGGCGCCTCCTGTCCTCTGCCCTCCATTTCCTCTCCTCTTTCACCCCTCTCTCCACTGGTTCGCACACGAGCAGCACTTGTAAAACGTGGACATCGGTTCGTCCGCGGAGCGAATCTGGATTTGCATGAAGTACGCCTGTCCGTGGTCGCACTTTGGGCACGTCGCCGCTGTTTTGTCCACGTTCTTCCACGCCTCGTCGCCCCCGAGCACATCATCAACTTCCTTCGTCTCGCACTGCACCTCGCTTCGCACGGTGGTCGTGATGTCGTACGCGTACGGACACGTCTGGCAGTAAAGCTTCAGCCCGCCCCCGTACGGTGAGTGGTCCACTAGCAGCATGTTCGCGCATGTCGGGCAGAATGTGAGCATTCTAGCCCACGCCCGACCGCGCCGGTCGCAGTGGCAAAGCTTGGAATCGCGCGCACTTTCCGTTTCTCGAGGTGTCTGGAGCACTTTTTTACGGTCTAATCAGGAAATCGTTTAGATGGCAAAATATGTTATATCACAAATCTCGATCAAATCCGTCTCGTTGGCCCATTCAGTCACTGCGACTCGCGCCCCTCGCGCGCACACACACCAACTTTCCACCATGGCGGACCCCACGGAGGAACACGAGGACTACGGAGAGGTGCGTGACTCATCATCTTCCGGCTTTCCCTCATCTCTACGCGCGCGATTGCATTTATCCCACGCGATGCGAAACAAAACCCTAACCCCCCTACTGACGTGCCAACCCACCCACCCACTGCTGTTGCACCCAATAGGACTACGAGGAGGTTACCGATGAGGAGGAGGACTACGAGGACGATGACGACGAGGAGGAGGAAGCCCCCCCGGTGGTGCAGACCGCCGCGGCTGCTGCTGCCGCAGCGGCTGCCCCCAACGGCCCGAAGGAGTGGGTGGGATTGCAATCGATGCCCGCGGCGACGCAGCAGGGTTTGATGGAAGCCCTGAACGTGTTACGCGCGCAGAACCAAACAGAAATGACCGTGGTGTTCGTGGGGAAGCAGGGTGCTGGTAAGAGTAGCACGTTGAACAGTGTGTTGAACGAGCGGGTGGCGCAGTCGGCGCCGTTCCAGCCGGAATCGCTGCGACCGCTGTTAGCGAGTAGGCAAGCCGCTGGATTCACCGTGAGTTTCCTCGATACACCCGGCTTGTTAGAGGGCGACCAAGTCTCCCAGCGAGGCCTCGCTTCAGTAAAACTCGCCATGAAGGACCGCACGGTACACGCAGTCGTGTTTATGGACCGTTTGGATGGGTGGCGGGTTGATAACTCGGACAGGGCTGTATTCAAAGCGCTGGACGAACACTTTGGCCGGGAAATCTGGAAGCGAACGATTTTGGGATTCTCGCACGGCCAGCTCTCGCCGCCGAACTCCATGAACTACGAGGAGTACGTCGCGGGTAGAGCTGCGACTCTTCGCAAAGCCGTCAGAGACACGTTGGGCGATGACTCCTTGGTCCTCCCCCACGCTGTGGTTGAAAACGGATCCAGATGCGCCACGAACGGGGGGGGCGAAAAAGTGCTGCCCGACGCCGGGCGCACGGTTTGGCTCACGCGGTTTGTTAAAACTTTAGTGGACGTCGCAAAGAAAGGGACCCCCCTGGCGTTCGACCCTGAAAAGAACTACGCCGCGGGGACGGACACGAACAAAAAAGGAAGGTTACTGGTGTTCCCGCTGTTGGCGTTACAGACCCTGGTGCTCCGACCGCTGCTGGTGCGGCAGATTCGGAAAGACGTCAAGTCCACGGTGGCCGGCGGCAGGGTGTAAACGAATCGAAAATGATTCAACAGACGCGGATAGACAAACTTCGATGGGACGTGGTATTAAGCGCCGCACGACATACGCAGAAGGAAGATAGAATGAGTAGTTTCGAAAGTGTAAGCATGAAGAACATGCACGTATTTGTCAGTCACTGCTCTCGACGTTTCTCACGCAGTCTGATAGTGAATTCCAGTCTTGTCAAACAATCAGTCTTGTCACCTCCCGCCAAAACATTTGTGATTCATCACTCCGCGGCGCGGTGCGGTTCGGGGCTGACCGCCCGCACCGCACTTTATTGCGTGATGCGCGAGGACGTGCAGTTCGACGATGAGGGGCTTCCCGTCGGCGTGGCTCCCAAGGGCGGCGCCACGGACGTAGCCACGCGTTCGCTTCAATCGCCGTTCGCGTGTATGTTCGAAGTTTCCGAGGCGAGTGGGATGCGAGGGACCGGGTCGCTTCCCCCCCGAGAGGAAGTGCCGATGCCGTGGGAGTACCGACGGCAACGCCCGTTGACGTACACGCAGAACGCGTTGTACGACGCGGCGTCGTGCTGGACCTGGGACGCGTTTCAGTACGCGGTGACCCAGGAGTACCCGCTCGCCACTCTGGCGCGATTCCTGCTCGTCGAATCAACCGGCCTGGCTGAAAAGTGTGATTTGGACCTTCCCGCGCTTGACCGGTTCTTGCTCGCTGTGGACGCGGCGTACGGCACACCGAGTGTAAATCCTTCCGTGGAAATCGGCGTGCCAAGGAAAGTGCTTGCAAGAGGCGCCGCGGGGACGGGCGGCGAACTAGGCCCCGGGTGCGGCTTCGTGGGCTACCACAACGTGGTGCACGCGTGCGACGTTTTACAAAGCACGCACGCTTTTTTGTACCTAGGCGGGTTGACGAGCTGTTTGGACGATAGGGACGCGCTCGCTTTACTGTTAGCGGCGATCGTACACGACGTGGGGCACCCTGGTGTGGATAACGAATTTTTGCGACGAACGGAGAGCGAAATTGCACACAGGTACCACGGCGACGCACCGCTAGAAAGACACCACGCGTGCGTTACCTACGCGCTGATGCGGTGGCCACGTACGCGGTTTCACAAAAATTTGACTTTATCCGACGCGAACGAATTGGAGATGAAAGTGCGCCGACTCGTTCTGGGGACAGACATGACGCAACACTTTACCGTCATTGCCAAGCTAAATGACTTCGTCGTTACAACAAAACCGCCACCCCCCCCTCCACCCACCCCCCCTCCCGAAATCCCGTCCGACGAGGAGTCCTCGGATGACTCGGAAGAGGAAGAGGAAGCGCCGAAGAAGAAAGGACAATCGGCGATGGCTGCGGCGCTTGGGATCCCCGACCCCGACGAAGAGGAAGTCGTGTGGCTGACGTGCGCGACGCCCGGGCCACATATTATAGCTTCCAGTTACGGCGGATGCGGATGGATGGACGATGCCACCGATGAGCAGCGTCAGCAGTACAGGATGCTTCTCATGACCGCGTCCTTGAAAGCCGCGGACCTAGGGCACCTTGCGCGGCAGCCGAGCATACACCGCGTGTGGGTCGAGGCGTTGCAGGAGGAGTTTTGGGCGCAAGGCGATAGGGAGCGAAATGACTTTGGCTCCGTGAAAAGCAATAAAGAAACGCACGACCGGTATTTTGGAAGCGGGGGCGACACGGAGCACGTTGCAAAGGCAACCTTGCGGTTCTTTGAAACCTACGGGGTGCCTTTGTTCGAAGCCGTGTCGTCCGCGATGCCGCTCACCGAGCATCTCAATTTCCAATCGAAAGAAAACCGGGATTCATGGGACCCGGTGCGCATGGAGGCGAAGCGATTAGCGGCGGAGAAGGAAGCGGCAGCGAAAGCGGAGAGCGAAAGGGTAGCCAGGATGTTTGAAGACGAGGAGGAGGAGGAAGAGGTAGTGGAGGGGGAGGAGTAGCGAGTAGTATTTGTGAGTATTATAGCGATACCAAGCGACGCGATCTGCGATGTTTGCATTTTTCGGTGGGCACCTTTCTTTGTTCAACTTTCGGCGTTAACCTTCTTTATTGTCGCCGACACGCGTGGAAGGTACGGGCGGTCCTCAGCGTACAATAGTCGGCATGGGGGATATGGACATGGGCGATGTGTCTGACGACCTGTGGCGAACGACTCGCTGGGTGTGTACTGAGTCGCTCGAGCCCAGTGTGGCGCAGGCGGTTGCCGCGGATGAGCCGACGCGGTTTCACCGGGCGGTGATTGATGTGGAACGGGCGCTGGCCCAGGCGCGTGTTGATGGGGACTTCTCACCCCTTCACGCTCGATACGGGGGTGTGATGACGTTCTTTTCAGGACGAGCGCAACTCGAGCCTGACGACTTGAGACGGTGCGCGCACGTGTCACTACAAGCGCTGCACGCGTGTTCCGGGGACGTGTCCGCTCAAGCGCGGTGGGGCGGAATGACGACACGTATTTTGGAGACGTACGGATCTGGGCTCGCGTTGAGCATAGACTGGCGTCCTCTTTACGCAATCCTCGCGAAGTACCTCGCAGGCGGGATCGACGCGTACAACGGCGCGATTCCAACCGCGGTCCACATCACCGTCCTATCACGGCTGGCGCAGAAAGCCAGGCGGCACTTCTCCAATAGCGCACCATCTGAGATCTGGCAAACGCTGAAACCTAAAATCAAATCGCTGGATTGCTCTGCGTGCTTCGAAGGTGTGGGGATGCTGCACTTGCTGATGCCGTGTTCACGGGTCGGGGAGGAGTTGGGGAGTGAACCAGATAACGAGTCAGAAAATAATACGAATGATTGGTCCCAATGGTTCGACGAGTGGGTTACGATGCAGAGTTGGATGCCTACGAACCGGTTTTGGCAAACCGCGTGGTTTGCTATTTTTTCCCAACTCGCAAAGCACGACGTTTCCGGGAAATTGAACTGGGGAAAACACGCGGCCAGTCTTCACACCACTTCTTTGTGGTTCATGGAGGTACCCGTGGGGGG
>MDSY01070345.1_pt1 | contig 14508 bp, 16 predicted proteins | sample 811131 | NCBI WGS metagenome assembly MDSY01 (sample SAMN05326643, study PRJNA326480) | marine metagenome | isolation source: seawater | place: Atlantic Ocean: South West | collected 2010 | reverse complement strand
TAATATTGAGTAACTGCCATGATCGTCTCCTTACAGGGTCAATGCTTGTGGTTGTTGCGCTTGATGTGGATGCTCAGTACCAGCATACACTTTAAGCTTGGAGTACATAGCGCGGCCCAAAGGACCTTTTGGCAACATACCTTTAACAGCGAATTCAACAGTGCGCTCAGGAGCATGCGCAACCATTTTTTCAAATGACATAGAGCGCATACCACCTGGGTAGCCAGTGTGACGGTAGTACATCTTGTCTTTTGCTTTATTGCCAGTTACGCGAACCTTCTCAGCGTTAACAACAATGATGTAATCGCCAGTATCAACGTGAGGCGTGTATTCTGGCTTATGCTTGCCGCGTAACAGACGAGCGATTTCGGTTGCCATACGACCCAAAGTTTTACCTTCAGCATCGACAACATACCAATCACGGGTGACGTCAGCGGGTTTAGTACTTACGGTTTTCATGTAAATAACCTATTTCATGGCCCAGTTCATTAGGCCTACCTATAATTATTGAGTTATTGCGCCGCTTAGTATAAAAAGAGCACACAGATGTGTACGCAAACATACAACTATAGCCAATAACGTGCCTAGCAGCCTGTGCCCGTAACAACCTTAAATGCGAACACTTAAAGCCAACACAGAAACTGCGAGGCTAGACTATACAGGACAAACTAAGCCTTTGTTAAGCCTTAAAGCATATGTTTTTATGTCTTTTTTGCACTTAGCCGCCGCCTAGCCAGCAACATGGCCTCGAGCTAGGTATTCATGGGATTGCATTTCCTGTAATCGACTTAAAGTACGCCGAAACACAAAATCTAACTGCCCTCCAGCATACAACTCTAACAAAGGCACGGCCGCAGAAATAATCACCTTAAGATTAGCGTCATAACAAACGTCTATTAGGTTAACAAACCGCCGCGCCTGATCATCCATCCCAGCACCTAGACACGGCACGTTGCTGATAATTAAACCATGAAACTCATAGGCTAGTTCTAAATAGTCATTCTGAGAACGCGGCTGGACACACAATTGATCAAAGGTGAACCAAATAATGTCATCGCATTGCTTAACATAAGTGAAGCTACGACCATTAATACTCAAGACACCACTCTCACTACCTATCCCCACTATTTTTGAATCTACCAACGAATCTACTAGCATAGGGGCTAACGCTAAGAAACTCGCAGCCAAACTAATATCCGCCGCTTCATCTAAAGGCCAGTGGTATAGCTCAGCCTGAGTTAGTGTTCGCAACCTGTAATCTACGCCTCCGTCAACATTGACGATTTGAGTATGTTGCTCCAACAAAGCGATAGCGGGCAAAAACCGCTGCCTTTGCAAGCCATTTTCATACAAGCCCTGCGGCTCTATGTTAGAGGTAGCTACCAGCACAACACCCAATTCAAACAAACTGTCTAACAAATGAGCCAAAATCATCGCGTCAGTAATGTCTGTAACAAAGAATTCATCAAAACAAATAACCCTAGTTTCAGCGGCCAACTCCTGCGCCACCTTTAGCAATGGGTTCTTTACCCCTTTATGAACTGCTAACCGGCTATGAACATGTCGCATAAAACAATGAAAATGGGTACGCTGCTTATTTTCGAACGGTAGGCACTGATAAAACACATCCATAAGGTACGTTTTGCCACGCCCCACCCCACCCCAAAAATACAAACCCTTAGCTGTTGCTCCTTTTTTGGGTTTCCAGCCTATCCTGGCAGCTACCCACTGAGACCATTTATCGGACCTACCCCGCTCAGCTTCAAGTGCACATAGGTCAACATAAAGTCGCTGCAAATGCTCTATGGCATTAGCTTGCGCAAGGTCTTCAGAAAAATGTAATTGTTGCTGATCAGCACGGTACTGCTCTATGGGTGAAGGCATATATGAGTCAAAATAGTAGATATGTTTAATTAATGGACGAGTTAGGTAATATCTGAGATGTACTAATGAAATAATTCCATTACAATACTAGCCTCAGAGACACTTTATTGAAAGGAGCTGCTGGTGGATTTACTCAGCAACGATTGGTTTTTTTGGTTAGTTCTACTTCTACTTGGTTTAGGTATAGGTTTTTTATTGGGCCGCAACAACAGCGACCTTAAACGACAACACCAGCTAAGTGATCAACTGCAAACTGCCCACACAGAAATGGCTGAATACAAAGAACAGGTTAACTTGCACTTTGCTGACACTGCTGCTGCCGTTAATCAGCTAACTGACAGCTACCGGAATGTGCACGAACAACTAGCTAAGGGAGCTCAGAGCTTATGCGACGATCCTGATGCAACCAGCAGCTTACTTTCTATTGGTGACCCTACCAAGAACACCATAGAACATCAACCAGAGCCAACAGTGACTATTCGCCCACCGATGGACTATGCGCCAAGCGACACCACTAAAGAGCCTGGCACACTTGATGAGCGTTATGGGCTTAAACCAAAACAAGGAGAGGTGAATCCTGCAGCTTACGATATTCCACTAACACCTACTTCTGCAAATAAGGCAGGTTAACCTTTACTTTACCAGCCTAAGTTAATTTAATTTAGCTTAGCTTAGTTTAGCTACGATCAGGCTGGGTTAGGTATATCCACAAACTCACAATCTAAACCTAGCTCCTGCTGTAAATGCAGAGCAAGAGCCTTAGCTCCATAACGCTCAGTAGCATGATGGCCTGCAGCGAAATAATGCACACTATTTTCGCGTGCAATATGCACTGTTGACTCAGATATTTCACCGGACACATAGGCATCTAAACCCAAAGCTACCGCTTGCTCGATCATACCTTGAGCACCCCCTGTGCACCAACCAATACGCTTAATAAGTTTTCCAGGGATGTCTATATGCAGTGCTTCACGACCCAACACCTGAGACAAATGGCACTGCACCTCAACGCCACTAGAGAGTGCTGGTAGCGTAGCGTACAACCCCAGCCCTGAAACCTCACTAGCCTGCATATGATCATCTGGCAGCCAACCCATCAACTTACCCAATTGAGCGTTGTTACCTAGCTCAGGATGACAGTCTAACGGCAGATGGTAGCCTATTAGGTTGATATCATGGTCCATCAAAGCCTTAATGCGACGTTTTTTAATGCCTACCAATGGGCTGGCTTCGTTTCGCCAAAAGTACCCATGATGTACCAGCAATACATCCGCTTCGCACTCTATAGCCCGGTCAATCAGAGCTTGGCTGGCGGTTACACCCGTGACCACTTTGTGTATGTTGTCGGTCCCTTCAACCTGCAAACCGTTAGGCGCATAGTCGTTGAATTGATCAGGCTGTAATAGCCGATCCAAATAGTTAATTAATTCCTGACGCTCAATAGCCATGCAAATATCTCAAGTGTTTTTTTGCCTTTAACTGCATCAAAGTTTACACTATAGCCAAACATTGCAGACACATATCTACCAACCTTTTTTCTAACATCAACAGTTTTTTAATGACATGACCCAATCGTTTACCAAGTACTTATTGCGTTTTGCTCTGGCCGGTATGATTTTGGCGATTGCACTTATTTTTACTGCGCCGCAATGGCTGTCACAAAAAACAGACATTCCTCTGTGGGCGCAGAGTGCCCTTAGTTCAACGTTTGATCAACCAATTAATACACCACATAGCTACGCTAACTTACTGGCAGGCACCATGGGGTCTGTGGTTCGCATATATAACCAAACATCGAAACCTTTTAAGAGCATAGCACTGTTGCAAGACCCACACTATGCCAACTTATTAGAAGGGCAACTGATAGATGCTAGCACTAATGAAATCCATCTAGGGTCTGGTGTTATTGCTAGCTCACAAGGCTATATACTTACTAACAATCATGTCATTGAAAATGCCGAGCGCATTCAAGTGGGATTAGCTGACGGCCGTTCTGCACCGGCCACTTTAATTGGCACCGACCCAGCCACTGACTTGGCTGTCATAAAAATCGAACTGGACAACCTAATTCCAGCCAAAGTCCCTACTGGTCTCGACTCACGTGTAGGCGACATAGTTTTTGCCATTGGCAACCCCCACGGGCTAGGCCAGTCAGTTTCTATGGGCATCATCAGTGGTAAAGGGCGTAATCGTTTGGGCCTAAACACCTTTGAAAGCTTTATTCAAACTGATGCGGCCATTAACGCTGGAAACTCTGGCGGAGCGTTGATCAATACTCAAGGAGAGTTAGTTGGCATCAACACTGCTCACTTTTATAATTCGTCTACCAGTTCTCGAAGCCAGGGCATCGGCTTAGCTATACCTATTAATATTGTTTCTGAAGTATTGCACAGCCTCGTATCTCAAGGCTATGTTGTGCGTGGTTGGTTAGGTATCGACTTTAACGTATTCAAACGCCAGTACAGCCAGAACGCATTTGCCTCAAAGCAAGATACTGGCATCATGCTATCTGGTGTTTACGCCAATAGTCCAGCCCATATCGCAGGGTTGAAACCTGGGGATTTAATTACTCATTTTGATGGTAACTTTATTGAAGATTGGAATGAATCTTTAAACTATGTCACCAAACTAAGGCCAGGAAGCACATTAAACATCACCTATCGGCGCAACGAAAAAACACACACTATCACCGCCATTCTAGGCACTAGGCCGACCGCTAAGTAGCCCTCTGAGCAAGCTGTTTATTATGACTCACAATACCAAACCATCCACACACGATTCGATCTTTGCTCAACCGCAAGAAACACTCGCACCATTTGAGTTTAATGCCCAGGTAGCTGATGTCTTCGAAAACATGATTCAACGCTCTGTGCCCGGTTATAATTTCTTGCTAGACGTCATAGGCTTGTTGGCTGCCAGGTATGGCCAGCCCCATAGCCATTGTTATGACCTAGGCTGTTCCCTTGGCACCATGACCTTGCGGTTGCGACAAAATCTACCTAGCCATGCCCACGTAATTGGAGTAGATAACTCAGCTGCCATGGTGAGCCGTTGCCAGCACAATATGGCTCGGGATCATAGCCAGGCTAGTTATGAGATTGTAGAGCAAAATTTACAAGATACAGTGATAGAAAATGCCTCCATAGTCATTCTCAATTTTACTTTGCAATTTATAGCTGATGTAGAAAGACCCAATATCCTTAAAAATATCGCCCAAGGCATGCGTCCAGGTGGCGTATTACTTTTGGCCGAAAAAGTGTGTTTTGACGACCCTCAACAGCAAGACTTGCAAGTTGACCTATACCACGACTTTAAACGCTATCAAGGCTACAGCGATCTTGAAATTGCACAAAAGCGTGCAGCATTAGAGAACGTATTGGTACCAAACACCCTAGAACAACATCGCCAGCGTTTATTTGAAGCAGGATTTAGTCGTGTTGAAACCTGTATGCAATGTTTTAACTTTTGTGCGCTGCTGGCCTTTAAATAACAACCTAAAAAAATTTTGATAGTATTTTTTCCTATTCACTTGCGAGACCAACATGGGCATAACTTTAGAGGCCTTTTTTGAGCACACAAAAAACACAGATTTAGAGCAGTTCCATCCACAGCTCAGGCAGACTTTAAAACTCTACTACGAGCTAAAAAGCCATGGTCGCTCAGGTGAATGGGACGCTGCTCTTGAGTCTATGCCACAATTACTCGATGCCGACTATAGCTTTGATGAAGACAGCGTCTGCGTCTTGAAACCTGATAATTTAGAGTTAGATTACTCAGTCTATACGCAGCAACTTAAAGCCTTTATGCCCTGGCGCAAAGGCCCATGGAACCTGCTGGGTGTTGAGATAGAAACAGAGTGGCATTCAGACTGGAAGTGGCAACGGATTAGCCCCTACATAAGCTCCCTAGAAGGTAGGCAAGTGCTAGACATAGGCACAGGTAACGGTTACTTCCTTTATCGCATGCTAGGAGCTGGAGCTAGACTAGCGTTAGGTATTGATCCTACACGAATATTCCTCTACCAGTTCCACGCAGCGCAACGTTTATTACCTGCTAACGGCGCCCATTTGTTACCTCTACGCAGTGAGCACTTACCTGCCTTTGGCTGCTTTGATACCGTATTTTGTTTAGGTGTTTTATACCACCGGCGCTCGCCCATTGATCACATTCAAGAGTTAATGTCTTACCTGCGCCCGGGCGGTGAATTAGTCCTGGAGACTTTGGTAGTACCAGGTGACGTAGATACTATTTTAGTACCGCAAGAACGCTACGCAAAAATGTCTAACATTTGGTTTTTACCAAGTACCAAGGCCTTAGAGAATATGTTGCGCAAGCTAGGTTTACAAGATGTGCGCACAGTAGACGTTACTCAAACCAACACCCAAGAACAAAGAGCGACAGATTGGATGAACTTTCACTCTTTAGCAGATTTTCTAGACCCTAATGATCACAACCTTTCTGCAGAAGGCCACCCAGCGCCCCTGCGAGCCACTATTGTTGCAACTAAGGCATCGTGTTGAAGCTGGTTTTAGCTACAGCGTAGCTATAGGACTTCGTCTAGGATGCGGTATTCTGCAGAACGTGCATGCGCAGTTAGGCCCTCACCGCGCGCTAATACCGAGGCTACCTTACCCATTTCACTGGCACCTTGTTCTGAAAACATAATCAAAGATGAGCGTTTTTGAAAGTCATACACACCTAAAGGTGATGAGAAGCGCGCAGTGCCCGACGTTGGTAAAACGTGATTAGGCCCAGCACAATAATCCCCTAAGGCTTCGGCGGTATGACGGCCCATGAAAATAGCACCAGCATGGCGTATTTTAGGCAACAGTGCTTCAGGGTTAGCTACCGAAAGTTCTAAGTGTTCTGGGGCGATACGGTTGGAAATATCAATGGCTTCTTGCATATCTGTCACAACAATAAGGGCACCACGATTTTCAATTGACGCTTTAATAATACTACTACGTTCCAATGTAGGCAAAAGGGCTTTAAAGCTTGCTTCAACCTGATCCAAATAGTCTTTATCTGGACACAATAGAATAGATTGGGCTTGTTCATCGTGCTCCGCTTGGGAGAACAAATCCATAGCGACCCAGTCGGGATTAGTTTGACCATCACAAATAACCAGAATTTCTGACGGCCCAGCGATCATGTCAATACCGCAGGTACCAAACACTGCACGCTTTGCTGTGGCTACATAAACATTACCTGGGCCTACGATTTTATCTACTTTTGGAACCATAGTAGTGCCATACGCAAGGGCTGCTATAGCCTGTGCACCACCCACAGCAAATACACGATCCACCCCTGCTATAGCTGCTGCTGCCAGAACTAAGGGGTTAACACGGCCATTGGGCAATGGCACGGTCATAATGATTTCTTTTACCCCAGCCACCTTGGCAGGAATCGCATTCATTAATACCGATGAGGGGTAACTCGCTTTGCCACCAGGGACATAGATACCGACACGATCCATGGCTGTCACTTGTTGACCCAGTAAGGTGCCATCAGCTTCAACATAGCTCCATGAGTCTTGCTTTTGGTGCTGGTGGTAGGTGCGAATACGGTCAGCAGCAATCTGTAAGGCCTCACGCTCTTCGTTAGTGATGTCAGCCAAAGCCTGTTGTAATTTCTGCTGAGGTATTTCTAGTTCAGATGTCGCTTTAAACGGCGTGCGATCCAATTGATTAGTCAGCTGCAATAAAGCTGTGTCTCCTTGCACTCTTACTCGTTCAATAATATCTGCAACAGTTTTTTGTATGCGCTGATCAGAAACACTCTCCCAACCCAGCAATTGACTGAGCTTAGCCTCAAAATTAGCCTGTTGCGTATCCAATCGATTAACTTTAAGCCATTGCATATTACTGCTCCCAGTTGGCGTTGACCGCCGCAGACAACTGGTCAATAAGGGGGCCGATACGACCGTGCTTAAGTTTCATAGACGCCTCACCAACCACCAAACGACTGCTTATAGTAGCTATTTCTTCTAACGGTTCTAAGCCGTTAGCCCTAAGAGTATTACCAGTATCTACAATATCTACAATTTGATCAGCCAAACCCAAAATAGGTGCTAATTCCATAGCCCCGTAGAGCTTAATAATATCAACTTGTTGACCTTGTTCGGCGAAGTAAGCCTTGGTGATATTAACGAATTTAGACGCCACACGTAAACGCCGTCCGGCTGGCGGCGCACCAATAGGGGCACACGTCATCAGACGGCACTTAGCGATTTGTAGATCTAAGGGCTCATATAAGCCACTGCCACCATGTTCTAATAATACATCTTTACCTGCCACACCCATGTCTGCAGCGCCATAAGACACATAAGTGGGCACGTCTGTTGCACGAATGACTAAAAACCTCACCCCAGGCTGGGTAGTTTCAAAAACCAGTTTACGACTGGTATAAATATCTTCCAACGGCTCTATACCCGCACTGGCAAAAAGGGGCAATGTTTCTTTTAAAATGCGTCCCTTAGACAATGCGATAGTTAGACTATTAGGCATGGTGTTCATTTCTCAGTTAAGCAACTCGCTTGATGATGGCACCTAAAGCGCCCATTTTTTCTTCAATACAGTCATAGCCACGATCAATATGATAAATGCGGTCAATCACAGTTTCACCGTCGGCCACTAAAGCGGCAATCACTAAACTAGCGGATGCCCTAAGGTCAGTTGCCATTACTGGTGCAGCTTTCAACCGCTGGACACCCTGCTGAATGACCGTATTGCCTTCCACTACAACTTGAGCACCCATGCGAGCCATTTCATCAATGTGCATGAAGCGGTTTTCAAAAATAGTTTCCGTAATACGTCCACTACCTATAGCAATAGCGTTTAGTGCAGAGAACTGAGCTTGCATATCAGTAGGAAAGCCAGGATATGGTGAGGTTTTTAAATTCACAGCCTTTGGCCTTTTGCCGTGCATATCTAAAGTAATCCAATCTTCGCCTGTGACAATTTCTGCGCCAGCCTCTTCCAACTTAGCAAGCACTGCTTCCATAATATCTGGGCGAGTATCTTTTACTTTAATACGTCCACCAGTCACAGCAGCCGCAACCAGGTATGTGCCCGTCTCTATACGGTCTGGCAACACGTCATAATGACAGCCGTGAAGTTTTTCTACGCCTTGTATACGAATCGTGCCAGTGCCGTGGCCAGTAATTTTTGCTCCCATGGCAATCAAACATTCTGCTAAGTCAACCACTTCAGGTTCACGCGCTGCGTTCTCTAACACTGTCTCGCCATCGGCCAAGGTAGCAGCCATTAAAATATTTTCAGTACCCGTCACAGTCACCATATCAAAAAAGATGTGTGCACCTTTAAGCCGGTCTGCCTTAGCACGAATATAACCATCTTCTACAGTAATAGTGGCACCCATGGCTTCTAAACCTCGAATATGTAGGTCCACCGGGCGACTACCGATGGCACAACCGCCAGGTAAAGAGACTTCTGCTTCGCCAAATCGCGCAACTAAGGGCCCCAACACAAGAATAGAGGCACGCATGGTTTTAACTAAATCGTAAGGAGCAATACAATGGTTTAACGTAGTTGCGTCTATCTCTACACTCAGTTTGTCTCCCACCAACAATGACACTCCCATACGACCCAAAAGTTCAATCATGGTGGTAACATCATGTAAGTGCGGCAAATTACGAATGGTAACCGGTTCTTGAGCGAGCAAGGTGGCCGCCAATATAGGCAGTGCCGCATTTTTTGCACCCGCTATACGAATAACGCCGTCGAGACGTTTACCCCCGGTAATACTTAATTTATCCATAATTTTGTTCGCCGAATGTTGGTCTGTCTTAGTTGTGATAGTGCTTAGATAGTACTTAGGTAGTTCTTAGCTAGGCCTTAACTAGGCGCTTAAACGTTGCCATTGTTCTGGGGTATAGGCTTTAATACCTAGAGCATGAATGGAACCATCAGATATTTTATCTGTGAGGCAACCATAAACTAACTGTTGTTTTTTAACTGGCGATAATCCTAAAAATAAGTCTCCAATCACCGTAACCTGAAAACTACACCCTTCGCCGCTAGGGATCACTTGCGTACCTTCAAGTTGCTGCTCAATAATTTGCTTCACCTGTTCTGCGTCCACGACATTCTCCATGGTCTAAATTGGCTGGCGATTATAGCAAAATACTCGCCACCATCGCCACTATCGCTTAGTAATTCAATAGACTCAAGACGGATCATTCCAAAAAGCAATGACGTCATCCATATTGCCCCTATTTTGGGCCATGGCATTAGCAAATTGTTGCCTAAAGGCCAAGCCTAAATTAATACCATCAAGAGTCACATTCGTAACTCTCCAGCCTTGTGGGCGTTTTTTCATGGCATAGTTGATGTCATAAGATGCACCATTAGCATAAACTTTCACCCACACTTTTTGTCGTCCAGGTTTACTACTAATATTGGGGTTAGTGTTAATTTCAAAATGATTAATTTTGAAAGCCACTACTGCCCGTGAGTAGGTGTTTAATAATGACTGTCTAAAGCCAAGTCGAAATGTTTCGATTTGTTGTTTTGATGCTTGACGGTAAAACTGAGCCATAACACCTTTAGCAATGCTATCAAAATCTATTACTGGACCCAAAATCACTTCCATGCCTAGCAGTAATTCAGATTCGTTTAAAGGCACAGGCTCACCAGCTAGTTCACTTTTAAGAGCAGCTTCCAGCCGCCCTTCTTCGAGTAACTCAATCATAGCCTGAGTGCTTTTATCAACGACCTGACTAGCATCTTTCCATTCATCTGCCCTCACCATTAGGGTACATAAAAGCAAAACCACACTTATCCCTAGCTTTGCACTGCGGGTATTAAAATTCACCATATTCACTACTCCTTATTTATCGGCGCCAACATTCAATAAAAACTGGCTAATGAGTTCTTCTAACACCATAGCCGACTGAGTGTCTTCAATCATATCTCCATCTACTAACACATCCTCTTCTGCACCGACTGTAAGACCAACGTATTTTTCACCCAACAAACCAGCTGTAAGAATACTGGCACTAGAATCGATGGATAAATAATCCACCTGACTGTTGATTTTCATATGTACTTCTGCCATTAAGGTATTAGCATCTATGCCCACTGCAACGACCTCTCCAACTGTAACCCCAGCCATGGTGACCCTAGCTTTAGGGCCTAGGCCTGCAGCATTTTGAAACAGGGCAGTAACACTGTAATGTTCTGCACTGCGAGACATATTGCCACCACTTACTTGTAAGGCTAAAGTTACTAGCGCAGCTATGCCAGCAACTACCATTAACCCTACGCTAAGTTCTAACCATCTTTTGCTCATACTGCGCCTCCAAACATTAGCGCTGTTAATATAAAATCAAATCCTAAAATCGCCAAGGAACTATAGACCACCGTGCGGGTTGTGGCGGTACTTATACCCTGGGACGTTGGAACACATGAATACCCCTGATATAACGCAATCCAACTAATCAAAAAAGCAAACACCAATGCTTTAATCATGCCATTGAGAACATCTTCATTAAAATCAACAGCCTGCTGCATATTCCCCCAATAAGAGCCACTATATACACCAAGCCATTCCACAGCCACTAGGTGACCACCGTATATGCCTACCAAGCTAAAAATGGCTACCAGTAACGGTAGAGAAATCATGCCAGCCCAAAACCGTGGTGCAACGATTCGGTGCAGCGGATCTATGCCAAACATCTCCAAACTTGCCAATTGCTCCGTAGCCTTCATCAAGCCTATTTCTGCAGTTAAAGCCGAACCTGCTCTGCCTGCAAACAACAATGCTGCTACCACCGGGGAAAGCTCCCTCACTAAGGTAAGAGCGACCATCTGGCCTACCGCTTGTTCGGAGCCATAGGCTGCCAAAAGCGTGTAGCCTTGCAACCCCAAAACCATACCTATAAATAACGCCGACACCAGAATAATAATCAGTGACTGAACACCCACTACATAAAGCTGCTGCATGAGCCTAGGCAAACTCGACGTTTTCGGTTGCACCATAATGGCCTGTAACAACATCAGCAGGGCTTGGCCCATTTGCGCTACCTTACTTAATAAGGCCGCACCTAAGCCTGCAATAAAAGTGATCATTGTAGTCATTTAGACTGGCCTCGCAGTTCATCTCTAAGCGGCGGGGCTGGAAAATGGAATGGGATCACACCATCAGCTTCACCATGAATAAACTGTTTCACTGCAGGGTCTGCACTGGCTTGGAGAGCAGCAGGGCTATCCTGTGCCAACACTTTCCCTTCGCCTAACAGGATTACTTCATCGGCAATAGCACAAGCTTCCGCAATATCATGGGAGACTAACACACTGGTTAACCGCATTTGCGAGTTCAAGCCTTTAATCAACCTTTGCAACACCGCCATAGCAATAGGGTCTTGTCCAGCAAAAGGCTCATCATAAAGAATAATTTCTGGTTCCATTGCGACCGCACGAGCTAGCGCCACTCGCCGCGCCATACCGCCAGAAAGTTGAGACGGCATGAGGTCTCTAGCGCCCCTCAAACCCACTGCTTCTAGCTTCAATAACACCCGATCGTAAAGTTCATTGGCTGACAAATTCATGTGCTCACGTAACGGAAACGCAACGTTGTCGAACACTGACAAATCCGTGAACAAGGCGCCACTTTGAAACAGCATACCCATCCGCGCACGGAGTTGATTTAGCTGTTTACGATTAAGCTGGGCAATATCCTGATCAAATAGCAACACCTGCCCTTTATCTGGCTTCAATTGGCCACCAATTAAACGCAGCAATGTAGTTTTACCAGTACCACTAGGGCCCATAATAGCAGTGATTTTTCCAGTCGCTATAGTGCAGTTTAGATTTTGAAATATTGTCCGGTCACCCCTATGGAAGCTAACATTGCGTATGTTAATAATACTATCTGTGGCCATATGTGAATTTCCAATTTGTCACTAAAAAAACGCTAGAGTTGTCTTACCACAAGTTTAGCATTGCCGCGCTTAAGTGCAAAGAAACTTGCAAAATGCGCTGACTCTTGGTTTGATTGCCGCTCGCCGTTTAGCCTAGCTTTATCCGGGGCTCTTATTAACTGATTTTTAACACTTTATTAGACTTATATATGCTTATTGCAATTACTGCCGTTATAGTTGGCCTAGGCTTACTCATCTGGAGTGCTGATCGTTTTGTTGATGGCGCTTCGTCCACTGCGGGTCACTTAGGCATGTCACCTATGCTTATTGGGCTTACAATCGTAGCCTTTGGCACCTCAGCCCCAGAAATGCTAGTGTCTACCATGGCGGCATTAGATAATTCGCCAGGCCTAGCCATTGGCAACGCCATCGGCTCCAATATCGCCAATATCGCCTTAGTGCTAGGTGCCACAGCTGTTGTTTCGCCGCTACCCATTAGAGGAAACCTGGTGCGCGTAGAGTTGCCAATATTAACCATTGCTACCATTGGCGCTGGCATTATATTGCTTGACTACTACCTTGATATAGTAGACAGCGCCATTTTATTGTTTGGCTTATTGGTGTGTTTATATTTATTTAAACGTTATCAGCGCGAGCATCCAGAAGATCAAGTAGAGCCGTTAGCTAACATGAGCTTAAAAGCCGGTATTATTTGGCTCTTAGTGGGCTTGACTGTATTAGCGCTGGGTTCAAAAATTTTAGTGGGTGGCGCCGTATACATCGCTAGTCACTTAGGGGTGAGTGAAATAATCATCGGCCTCACTATTATTGCCATCGGCACCAGCCTACCAGAACTCGCCACATCGATCATGAGCGCCCGTAAAGGGCAACATGGCATTGCCCTAGGTAATATTATTGGCTCCAACATATTTAATTTACTGGGGGTTATGGCTATTCCAGCACTTATCAGCCCAGTCGTCATCGAAGCTGATGTGCTGTGGCGTGACTATGGATTAATGCTGTTACTCACCCTATTTATTCTTGCCCTGGCATTTAAAGCCCGTAGCGGCGGCACTATTACCCGGTTCAACGGCAGCGTACTGCTGTTGATCTATGTTATGTATATGCTTTTACTTTATACTAACGCGACCTAACCGAATAATATGCCCCAGGAGATGTGTTGAGCCATAACAACACTGTACAGCCAGTGCAAAAACAGACGACAGCTTTTGCTGAATCTGCATTGCGAACTATCGGTTTAGAGCGGGCTGCGATTGCCGAACTCTCCACTCGCATAGATAATAGCTTCGAGCAAGCTTGCCAGTTATTAATGGATTGCTCAGCCCGTGTAGTGCTGTTGGGTATGGGCAAATCAGGCCACATTGCCAACAAAATTGCAGCCACTCTTGCAAGCACTGGCACGCCCGCTTTTTTTGTTCACCCGGGCGAAGCCAGCCATGGTGATATGGGAATGATCACCTCCAACGATGTAGTACTTGCATTGTCTTACTCAGGCACTACTAGCGAAATCGTCACCTTATTACCCATGTTAAAACGCCTAGGCTCCCCCCTCATTGCTATGACAGGCGCAGTTGGTTCTACCCTTGCAAAAGCTGCAGATGTCCACCTTAATGTAAAGGTTAGCACTGAAGCCTGTCCATTAAATCTTGCACCAACGTCCAGCACCACAGCCAGTTTAGTGATGGGAGATGCTCTTGCTATCGCTTTACTAGAGGCCAAAG
>MDSY01153279.1_pt1 | contig 14510 bp, 10 predicted proteins | sample 811131 | NCBI WGS metagenome assembly MDSY01 (sample SAMN05326643, study PRJNA326480) | marine metagenome | isolation source: seawater | place: Atlantic Ocean: South West | collected 2010 | reverse complement strand
TGGCGCTCGGCCGGCTCAGGGCGCCCGCCGGGAACAACGACGCAATCACGGAGCAAACTCTGCTCAACGCGTCAACCGTGCGCCTGTCGGCCCTTTCCGCGCTCGCATCGGCCAGTCGTAGCAGTGCACGCAATATCTGCCTGCGTGCCGCAAAGCGCGTGTTCCCTGACGCCTTTGACCACATCGCCTTTAACGCACTCGTCACGCCGACACTTTACGAGCGCCTCGAGCAGCTCACTGGTCAGGTGCGCGAGGCCGCGGCCGTGACGCTCGCCGAGGACCTCGTAGGCAACGTGTTTGCGGACCTCGCGGACCGCAACGCCGCAGTTGCAATGTTGCGCGCGACCAAAGTGCGCATCGCTGGTGCGCCGCGCGGCACGTGGGCAGGTATCAACCGCGAGTTTCGCCCACCAAACATCGAGTCGGACGACTCGGCGCTTACGGTGATCGTCAAGCAGGCGCGTGCGGTATACCTTGACCGGCTGCTACCCGTCGTTACCGGCGCTGATATCTGCGAACACCCCGCCTTGTACCCTGGCGTGACGCGCAACGCGTATCTACTACTCTCGACCACGTCCGCGTGCTCAATGCTCCTTCCTGGACTAATCGTGCCGCCCTTTGCGGACGAGCGGTACGACGACGCGTCGCTGACGATGCGGCTTGGGTTCGTCATGGCTCACGAGTTTATGCACGTCACGGCGACGACCAGCCAGTGGAACGACGAGTACGCTACCACATTAATGAGCACCTACCCGTCGTCCACACGCGTCGAGGCCGTGGCCGATCTGGGCGCCATCGCCAGCCTCATGCGCTTCAGCTACGTGCTCAACGAAACGGCGTGCGCAGCGGCGTCGCAGCTATTTTGCGGCCGCGTGGGGTGGGCGCCGGAATGGAACGCGCCTGCGCCTTGGCACCCACCAATAAATATGCGTGGCGACAACATTTGCCAGTTTTTAAGAATGTACTTCGCTAGTTAATTGTCGGTCTTGGTTATTAAAGTGCGGTGGTCCAAGTTCTTGGCTGGTATGCAATCGAGCGAACACGCCTCGCGGCGCAAGAGCGCGGCGGCGGCGGCCGCCGCCGCCGAGATGCGACCCATAAATGCTAAGCAGTTGCATAAGCGACCAATCAAGCGCCCAAACACGGCACCCGCCGTGCCCGCCGCGCCCGCCGTGACGCCCCTATTGCCACCCGAACTGGTGGCAAGCGCCGAGCTGCCCGAATTTGCCGGGACGTCGGTGGAGGCGCTGGTGCCTCCATCTGGCAAGGGAAGCAAGCCACCCGCCGTGCCCCCGGGCCCGTTGCCGCGCGACTCGCGTGGTGAGCGCGCGCTGCTGCAGAGCCGGTCCGGTATTGACGCCGACGAGAGCTGCGTGTCGCAAGAATACGCGCTGTCGTCGTACCTGAAGCTTCACCCCGTGCTCAGCCTTGAGAGCACAAGCTACGACACGCTGCAGCTTGTGGCCAACCTTGTAGAGAGCACGTCCATTCCCACAAAGGAGTTGGAGATTGTCAGCAAGCACCACGACGACGAGTACTTGCGATCTCCAAATATTAGCATCGGCGAGCGCCCCTGCTGCCTCGGCGACCGGTGCATCTGCGTCTGGTTGGCGCGCTGGCGCTACGGGGACGATACGGACATGGCATTCATCGGCGCCGAGTTCTTGCTGCCGTCGCAGTCGACGGAGTTTAAGAAGTCGGGCAAGCTGCCGCACACCAATGGCAAGTGTCTCGTTTGCAGCCGCTACGTCAACACCTACGTGTACAAGTGCGCGCGCGCGGACCCAACCTTCAGACCGAGCGCGTCAATACCGCTGCAGGCCTTTGGCAATTCGCTCGGGGTGGAGTGTGGCGACAACCTACCCACGCACTCGAGTGTGGCCAACGACTCCGATGGCTACCGCCAGGAGGCGCTGCTCTTTGTGGACGAGCAGTGGTCAGACACGGCCGCGGCGCGCGGCTCGATGGCGGCGTTGCTCTGGCGCCCGTGCGTCAAGTTTGACTCGGCGCACTACGTCTACGTCAAGGACCCCAGTGGCCTGCCGCGCCTGTTGCAGCGCAACGTCGCCGCCGAGGACGAGTCACCAGAGTCGCATTTTTGCCAGCCGGCAGAGGTGGCCCAGCGTCCCCCTCTGCCGGCGATTCCTCCGACGCCCCCCCTCCCGCCCAGCCCGCCCTTGTTGACATGATGAAGCGCAGCCGCAGCGTCTTTGAACCAGAGATGCGATCGCTGTGCGCCGACTTTGAAGACGTCGGCATGATCGGCGCAATGGTGCGGCTGGTGGCGCGATTGCGCGTGTGCGTGCCGGAGCTCAGCGTGCCGGCGTGGGTCTGGTCAATGGACTTCTTGCACGCGGTTGTGGAGTGCGCGCGCTGCGCCGACGTGCCCGCCCTCGTCGCTGGGATGCGTCAGGCGACCGCGGGCCTTGCCGGTGTTGCCGCTGCAGACGCGTCCGAGGCGGCGCCCACGGCCCACACGGCGACGCAGATGGCGGCAGTCGTTCGCTCGTGCTTTGGGCAGCTACTCGAGGCGCTGGCGGCGAGCGCCGCGCTGGCCATGGTACCCGCCGAGGAGGTGCCTGGCCCCGATGTTGACAAGCGCGCGCTCGCGACGCTGTATTACGATTCTTACTGCGTAGCCGTGTGGACCTCGGCCCACGTGGAGTTTCTCGCCTGTATTCAAGACCTGCTTGACGGGCGCGAGGCGACGGAGGCGCTTGTCCGCGATCTGATGGTGCCACCACCCGAACTGTACACCGTGATCAACCAAGGCAGCTTGCTACACTTGGGGTCGCTCACTGAACGCACCGCGTCGCCACGTTGCTGTTCCAAGTCCTCGCATGCGCTGCTCTCCATCCTGACGCGCGTGACAAACGCGGGGTCTCGCGGGTGGGAGACGACGCTCCTCGCCGCCATCAAAGAGTCGGAGGGCGCGGTGCGCGTGTGCACGCAGTGCCTTGCCGTGGCGCTCACCGGGCTCAACTCAGCAGTGCACCCGGCGACACGGCGATCGTGGCGCGAGCGCTTCGTCTTATCGCGCGCCCTGCGCTCGCAAACGCAGCACGACTTCAAGGACATCGTACAAAATGCGCCATGTGCTGTGAAGGAGGCCATCCGGCTGCACCTCGCCGCCACGTTCGTGTACGACTGCGCAACCCTTGAGGCTATGCGTTACACGCGCCAGCCTGTGGGGCTGCTGTGCGTGCCGCCCATCGCGCTGCCACACGTGTCGCTCGCGGCCGCCATGCACCGGATGGTGGACGCAGGCGTGGACATGATCGCCTCGCGTGAATCGGCGGCAGTGACAATCAAGCGGCACCTCATAAGCGAGCCACGCTCGCGCAAGAAGGCGGAGCCGCGCTCAAGTCGGCACTCCAAGCACGAGCCCGAGGCGATCGGGTACTCGGCGTCGTGGCTTGGCGGCCGCTCGGGACCATCAAACCTCGCGGTGCGGCCCGCGGTGCAGGTGGTGAGCGGGTTGCTCTCGGCATCTTACCGGTCCATATTCATTCCTTTCTGGATCCACGGCAACCACCACGGCCACCGCGCATCGCGACTTGACTCGGCGCAGTACATTGCGCTGCACAACATGTCGGCGGCACATCGGATGTGTTCGCTGCTGTCCACCGAGGGGTTTCAGAAGGCCGAGCGGCTTGCGGTCGGCTGCGCGGGCGCGTCGCTCCTTACAGTGGCGCAGGCGTGCGAGCTCTTGGGCACCCGCCCCGCCAGCCAATCGTCCGAACCCGGGATCCCGTGCTCGGCATCAAGTCGCGCGGTGCAGGAGGCCGAGGTGGACGTGATGCACCTGCACGCGGACGACGCCGCGCTACTGATGGCGTTCACGCGCATCGCGGCGCTTCGATCCACGATGCTCTCCTACGACCTTGGCGAGAAAACCCGGCGCAAGCAGTCGTTGGCAATCTGCCAGCGGTTGCTGCTAACGCTCGAGCCCGGCGAGGATCCGTGCGTCGCGGTTCGGACGCGCCTCCCAAAACACGCGACCGTGATGTACTGCTGCTCCGAGTGCCGCCGCGTTGTCAACTCGGTGCAGGACAATTCGGGGAAGGAGCAGGCCTTCAACGAGCTAGGGCTTTCAGCAAGCATGCTCAGTATTAACTGCGGCGCGTGCGACGGCCACATGCGATGCGCAAAGCGCTCTTCCGCGGCACTGCGCACGGCGGTCGCGCTGGAGGCCTCTGCCGAAAAGCTGGAGCTGGAGCGGCTCAACCCGGTTGCGTCGCCGCTGCTCCCTCGCGACCTTCGTCCAGCAACCGTTGTTGCGACCATGTGCACCAGCGCAAAGCGCAAGTCAACCCCAGCGTCGGCGTCGGCGTCGGCGTCGGCGTCGACGTCGGCCAGCGCCGCGCAGCGCGACTCGTCGTCCGAAGTTGCAAAGTTTCGACGCGACCTTAAGTCGTGCTTTGAGCAGGGTCAGCAGGCCACGAGCTGTGGCGACGTACCTCTCGTATGCGTGCCGGTGCTCGGGAGGGTCATACGCGTCTTCGGGGGCTGGTACGCCCTGTGCGGCATGTGCGGCACGCTCGCGCGCATCTCTCCCGCCTCGCGGTTTCGCGACGAATTGTGCTGCTTGCGCTGTGACTTTGCCATGCTGGCCGGCAAGAAGGCGGCCTTTGAGATGAGCGCGGCCCTTCCCAAACCACCGCCGCCAGCGTGTCGCTTTTGCGGAAAGGTCGAGCCCGAAAATGGCGCCGGCATGAAATGGCGCAGCGTACCAGCGCCGGCGGACACGGGCGGGCGCAACGCGTGCGTGCCGCCGCCTCTGCGGATCTGCTGGTAAGCCTTACCCCCCGCAGCCCTAACCCCAACCCCAACCCTTACACACTGCCTACACTTCTGCTCATACTCAAAAGGTACTGCCCGAGCCACTATCGGGCTTGGCTTTTGGCCGCGCACAAGACCATGGATACGAGCAGCATTTTCTCGCACCTGCTCTCGCGCGCACGGCCAATATTCGGCGCAAACGCGGACGCGGCAGGGAGCAGCAGCAAGCGGTTGCGAGTGGCGCAAAGCGACGAGGTGACCACGAAGCCCAAAAAGCAGAGTGCTGCAAACAAGCGCAAGTCGGCGCTGACTCGTGTGATCAGTAAAAACAATCGCCAACGGCGGCGCCAGACCTAAAGATTGGACACACACCGCGAGGCGCGGCGTAGCACGCGCTGTGGTTCCGGGAGACTTTTAGTGAAAAACACCTGACTGAGAACCAACCCCAACCATCCACGCCAAGTATTTTCTATCAGCACCACCCACTTCAACGCGTAGCACACGGGTTTGAGTACCACCACCTGAACCACCATGCCCCCGCGCGCGCATCCATTGAGGCGCCTCAGCGCAGCGTCTAGCGCCGCGTCACCCTTGCGCGCGCCACTGGTCCACGCCAACCAGATCCAGGCGGCCGCGTCCGAATACAAGAGCCGGCTCTGTTGCCAGGAGGCGCAGCCACGGTGTGCGCTGTGGGTTGTTGGCGTAGTGCAGCTTGCGGACGAGCAGGATCGCGCGCGCGGCATTTGGGTACGAGTACACATCGTCCGGCACATAGCTCAGTGCGTCGTCGCCGGCCAGCTCAACCATGTGCATGCTGAATTTTACATCGTGTCGCAGATGCTTCGTCAGGTGCATGTACGGAATGGTGCCATGCGCGCTCTCAAGTAGGCAGTACGCCGCGAGGGGGTCGTTGAGAAGAGGAGAGTCGTTGTTAAGGTAGCGCCGCTCGCTGGTGGGTGCAAAGAGGGTGAAGTCGCCACCTGCGGCCACGCACTCGCGCACGCACATGCCGTAGCAGAGCGCCACTACCAGCGACTCCGTTGCGGCGGGGTCGGTTCTGGCCAGCTCGTTCAGGTTGGCGGTGATGTGCTCAAACATGCGCCGCGACTCCTTGCTCAGTGGCCCGTACCAGATCTGCGAGACGCGCCATAAACTGATCTGCCAGATCGCGTCCTTTTGCGACGGCACCGCTGCCACCTGCGGCAGTTTGACGGCGAGGCGGGGCGGGTGCGTCGTCAGCCGCTCGTGCGCCGCGGCCATCACGGAGAACGCGTGCGCTAGCATTCCGTCCCGTAAAGAGGATGTCACCACCTCAACGTTGTTACTCGCCTCGCACTGTAGCACGCGCGGCGAGAAGGCCTCCGCTGCAATAATGGAGTCAAGGAGCACCGAGTCCGCCTTTTTACAGACCGCGTAATGGTCCCCAAGGCCGCGCCACTTGACAAATTTGGTCATAGTTCCGAGCGCGGGATGGAGAGTCTTGCCTGACAAGTAGTGCCTGCCGGAGCCTGACTCCACTTTGCAACGTGCCACACCCTTCCCTACTGATCAGGCTACGCGCGGGCGGTGCTCGTCCGGTGAGAGTTTTCCCGCGCTCGGAACCTGACAAAATGGGGAAGAAAAAAATGACAAGTGCCAATTGTCAACCAATTGTCAATTCCCTCCGCCGCTCAATGCGCGTGGTATGGGGGAAAAAAGTAGATGTTGTGCGCAAGAGGCACGAGTCGGAGTCAAAGGAGGCGGGTGCGCTGGCGGCCGAAGTAGAGTATCAGGGCGCGGTGGCGGTTTGGTGTGCGGCGAAGAAGTGGGCTAAGCTCGCGGAGACCGCGTTTAAGCTGGCTTCGGAACCAGCAGGGACGCCACGTGGGGGCTGGGAGACGGCACGTGCGCGGCGGTGGAAGGCGTACGGGGACCACGCGGAGATGATTGAGTCAAAGTGGGCACAGGAGAGCGCTCGCCGCGAGGTTTTAAATGCACGGGCAAAGATGAAGCGCAACCAGTAGAACACAGGGGCGCGTGTGCGTGTGTGTGTGTTTAAAGAATAAACGCTTTCTTCACTCCGCACGCTCTAAAAATACAAGCAGCGTTGCCACACCAATGCCCACTGCACACACGAGGGAAGCGGCAATGTGCGTCCACTGTCGGGGCGTGAATAGGAAGATTGCGACCAGCATTGGAAGCGGGATGGCCGGATCGAGGATGAGCACGGCAATTGTCGAGATCACGAGCGCGAGTATGGGCGGCCACAGGCTATCTCGATGTGTATACTCTGTCTTCGTCTCTGGCCACCGCAGCGTGCCAGACGGATAGCTATTATAGCTGATGGCAGTGCTCAGGTTCAGAGCCGCAGCAAAGAGAAGCCACCCCGCAAACAGGCCGTAACCAGGCCCCAAGAAAATGAGCGTCCCATACTGTGGTCCTGGCAACGTCCACGCCTGTAGGAGCGCCGACCCCGTCACCGCGAAGATTGCGGCGATTAGAAGAATCGCACAGGCTACCCACAAGAAGACCTCTTTCGTTTTGGAGTGGGTTGTTGCATTGTCGATGGGCACCTCGTCTCCCTTCTCGCCCTCGGTCATGGAACTGCCTGAGATCCCCGTTGCCATGTTGTTGGTTGTGGAACCGATGCGAAACAGGACGGGCCACACCGCGCAGAGCGAGAACGCAGCGGATACACACAGGGCCGCGCGCAGGTGGGCCTCCTCCCTAAAAACCTCAATAGCCTCCACTGCCCCCGCGAAGATCAGGTACGCGGCCGCGCAAATAAACCAACCAATAAAAAAGGTCCACACCACTTTGAAGAGAGGCGACCCCTTGTCACGCTTCTTTGTGTGTGTAAAGGCGTTGCGCGGCCAGAATTGCCCAGGCGACCAAACAGCCTTGTACCGTTCCGCCACCTCGCGTACCGTCACGTACTGCCCAAAGATGTCCGCCTTCCCATCCTTCTTGCCCTGAGTTGCCCAAGCAAAGAACGAGAGGAGTATGACGGACGCCAGCAGCGCAAACCCAGCAATCACCAAGAGCATGCTCATCTTTACGACTGGCTCTGGCGGGTGTGTGATGGCCACAGCGTCCGCAACCTCGCCAGTTGCGTTCATCGGACTCCACCTTCTCCCTTCCCTTTCTTACAAGACGAAGGGGCTTATGCCGTGTCCGAGAGGAGCCGACGCACCAGCCGCAAGAATGGTGCCGACCGCTTAGCGATGGCAGAGTGCGTCGGCTTGGTGGGCGTTGTTGCCTTGGAAATTCGGGTCGGGCGCTCCGGCGAGCGGTCGGCTTGCAAGAACTCGGAGGCCAAGAAGAAGAGACCCGGTGCCGGGTCCGTCTTGCGCGCAGTCGCATCGGTAATCTCGACAAGCAAGCGAGAGAGCGCGCTTGTCGGGTGGGTCGCGTCTTGGCACGCCGCCGCAAACTCCCACCACCGCTCCGAGCGAGCAAAGAAGCAGAAGGCCGACTGCGCATCCAGCGCCCGGTTGGGATCGGTCAGGATGTTCTCCGCCAGCACATCCATGAACACGAGCTCGGCGCGGCGCGTTGCGACGGAGTGTGGTTTGAGGAAGGCGCACTTGGCGTTGGCGACGGCGCTCATCAGCACGTGTGCGCCCGTCGACTCGGCGAGGTGGCGCAGGCCCACGTAGCACCGGAGACCTTCGGCAACGTCAAAGAGGGCGCGGAACGCCCGACGCATGACGGGGTCCGAGTGTAAGTTTTCAGAGAAGCACACAAAGAGCTTGTGCACGCTGGATGCCAGCAAACACTCGGAGTTTTGCAAAAACCATGACGGGATCTCTTCGTGCCGGCTCGTCCCAAAGGCGGCAGTGGCCGCCTTGCCCACCAGTTGCGAAAAGTCGTGCGACAGTGGGCGAACTCTCCCACCTTTGCTCTCGTGGACCAGACAGTTGACAAATGCCCTTGACACTTCCGGCCAGCGTATGTCAATCAACATATTTATTGTCACGTTTTCCGCCTCGGCGTCCATGCCGCCCCGCATCAGCCGCCCGAAGATCTCAGTGTAAATGTCAAGGCGCTCGGAATTGAACGGAACGCGGCTCATATTTTCTCTCACACACACATGCCCACACTACAAGTTGCAAATGTACTATCTAATTGCCGGAACATGCACGGACGCAATTGAGACGCCGTCCCATTTATAGATTGCTCACAGTGACCCGAGAAACGCCACAACGTCCTCCATGTAGTCCATGGCCGACCTCTCCGACCTCTCCGGCGCCTTGGGCGCCTTGGGCGCCTTGGGCGCCTTGGGCGCCTTGGGCGCTGTTGCCACGTCGTGCCGCTTGTGCCGCTTGTGCCGCTTGAGTGATGTGAGTGATTTGCGCCGCCGCGGCTGCACGTATGGCACGTCGCCGCGCTCCTCCTCGCGTTCGTAGTGCCACGAGTTGGAGCCCCCGGCCTCAACCTGCTCCTTGTACCACTCGGTCGGCCCGCCTGCCATACCCTGCGCGGCCACGTCGCCGCCATCGCTCTCGGTCTCGCTCTCGCTTGCGCTCCCACTCACGCGTGCGATTGAGCCGTTGAGGTTGATCGCCGCACCGTCGTGTTCCAGCATGCGCGCCTTGGCCACTACCGCGGCCGCGCGCTTGGCACGCGGCCTCTTGCAGCCCCGCATGCGCAAGTCAAACCCCTGCGGATTGTCAACCGCGTGATACGGCAGCGTCTTCGCGTGCTCAACCTCCCACCGCGCCTCCTTGGCCAGTTCCCCCATGTTTTTGAGGTCATCCTCCGTCACGGGGCGCTCGCCCAACGAGGTCGGCAAGCCCGCGTCGCCGTGTGTGAGCATGGACACGAGCCAGCCAGGGCCCTGCGCCACGCGCGGCTCACAGTTCCAGCCAAAGGCCCGGCTGAGCGAGTGGACACTGTCCTCGTGCTCGTTTACACTGCACCTCTCCGGGCCGGCGATCCCGCACACTGTGTGGTCGTTACCCGCCCAATTGTTCTTCTTGGGCAGTAGCATCACGTCGTAGGGGTCGCCGTTGACACTTGTCGCCATGACAAAGTCGTCTACCTTTACGTACATCTTCGCTTCAATGTGTAAAACCCAGTGCGAGAAGAAGTCGTCGTAGTGCACCTCGAGCGGGCCCGGCTCGTTCTTCCATTGACGCGAGCGTAGCTGGTTCTTCGCGATTACGCCCTGTGCGCCTCGAGCGCTCGTCAAGGTGCCGTAGCGCAGCGATGCAGTGCGAAGAGGCCGACGGTGATGGCCTGAGAGCAATCGGGGCTCAGATTTGCTGGTACCGATCATGTGCAGGTCGGGCATCGTCAGCGACCACTCGGACGCGTGCCCACCAAGTAGCTGTGCCAGCCGCGCCAGCGGATATATGCGCTTCACTTCGTAGCCTACGCCGCTGCGGCCATTGTCAACTGTCATAGACACGCCCTCCTCGTGGGTGACCGCGAACATTTCGCCCGTGCGCGCGTCCCGCAGGAGCGAAAAGCCCTTACCGAAGCGATGTTTAGCAAAGTGGATGCCCCCGTAGAAGGAGACGGGGACGCGTGTCCGGCCGTTGGCGACAAATTGAATTGTGGCGTCGTACGGCGTGACCAGTTCCGCTGCGCCGCGCACAACTTCTCGTCCTAGTAGGCGGTACGTCGCAACCTGGGCGAGTCCGGGTACCGTGAAATTCCCAAGCGTGTCCTTCGCGCAGTGTGCAAGCACAAGCGACCACGCGTCACTGGAAAGGTCCTCGATGGGCATACTTGTCAACCTGACAAGTTGGCACGTTGACAAAAAATGTGACAAGTGCAACTTCCGAGCGCGGGATTGTGGGATCGTGGGACGAGTGCGGTGCACCTTGGGCCACTCCACCGCTCTATTGGAACCAGCGACAAAGTGGCAAACGAACAAGGCGTTGCACTTGTCAGCTGCCGCACCCGACAATACTCAATCCCGCGCTCGGAAGTGTGATGTCGATTGTCACGCGCGCGGTCAAACGGAGCTCCCCGGTCCCCGCGCCCCCACCGCCACCAAGTATTTTGTGGCGGGACTTTGGGGCGATGTTTCCACAGGAGATACGCCGCATGATCATCCAGTACGCAATCACCGTGCGTCGCGGCGTGGTGCGCTACGAATCCTTGATTGGCCTCGAGGAGAACGCTTTGCGCACCATCATGGCGCTTCGGGAGGTTGGCAAAGGCATGCACATCTGCCTGCGTGCCAACCTGTTTTGTATGGCGTACCGGGTTTGGTCGCTGCGGGAGATGCAGGGTCTCATGCGCATCGGTGTTCTTGGGGAGCTAAACATGACCGCCCAAGCCCATTTGTGCTACATCAAAGGCATGGAAACGAGTCTCCTGCTGCACGAGACCTTGAAGAACGACATGGTGGCGTACAAGAAGGCACTTGAGCATCACAAGCGAAAGAAGGGTGTGTACGAGAACGCCCTGGTCAAACACCAGATTTTGCCGCACTAGGCGGCCGCTGTGAGGCCTTTGGGCCGAGGCCTGTGCGGACCGTGTGGTGGACGTGTGAGTGTGCGGTAAATTGTCAACTTTTTTTTTCATTGCCCTACACGTACCAAGAGCATACCCCAAGCACTCGTTTAAGCGTGTGTTCACTGATGCACCGGTAGTTTATCCAGCTCGGGTCAGCGTAACATCCCATTGAAACAATCAATAACGGTATGTCCTTGAGCGACAGGGCGCTGAGTACAAACTCCCGTGCGCGCTTGCGCTCAAACGCGGTGAAGTAGGTGCACATGTCCTCCTCACAGTCCTCGTCCGCTGCCACGCGCACGCAAAGAATTGCCGCGCACACAAGCTCCCCGGCCGTAGGCCACTCGGTGTACCCATCCTGGCACACCGCGTTGAAGAATGGCACAATGGAGCGAGTCATCATCGCATCCTCCACGGTGAGCACTGCGTTTTCCAGCAGCGCCTGTATGCACCGCTCCGCCCGCACTTGGTTGCTGCCGGCCAGCGTGGAAAATACTGGCACGCTTAGAAGCAGTGATAGCTCCATTGCCAACATCTGGTCATACAGGGCGTGCACGTTATTCGCATTCTCCTCCCCCCAGCCGCCAAACCTCGAGCGCTCCGCGTCGGACATGAACGCGTACCCGTAGTATGCGAGTTCGCACGTGTGCGGCGCGGAGAGGCTGGGCTTGTCGTCATAAAAGCGCCGAGGGAAGTGGCTTGCAAGCTGCCGCTCAAACTTCCAGGCCACGCTCATGCACACGGCGAGGCGGATGCGCACGCTGTACGGCAGGTCGTGGCTCCCGTAAAGGACGCGCGGCAGCTTGGCGCCGTCAAAGGCCCACGCGCTCGCCAGCTCCACCGCACCGGCAACCGCGTTCCAGCCGTCAACGGCCGGTGAGCTTAGGTGGCGCGTCGCGAGCGACCGGACCACCGGTCCGTGCGTACTCACTCCACCCTTTTCAAAAAGCGTATTCCATAGCTTGTGCTTCACCATCTCATTGTGAAGAAAGTTGAAGGCAAGTGCGGCAACCGCCAGCGCGATGCGCTTTTGCAACTCCGGGTCGTCTCCAAGGTGTTGGTGGTCAATTGCAACGGGCGAGGAGCGCGATTGGAGCGAATGCGCGCGTTTGCGCGGTGGCTGTGGCGGTGGCGTGGCCGCGGCAGCGCGCATCAAGGAGGTGGCCAGTCCTGATAGCCCGGCGCAGGCCTTCTGCAATGTACTGACCACGCGCGCTTTAAAATTCCATGTAGCAAAGGAGTACAATTGTCGGGGTCGCAGCGGCTTCCGCGAGTGACACACCTTCATAATTTGTCAGGTGCGCTTCGGGTAAATGGTCTTGGCTAGCGTGACAACTCCGGACTGTGGACCACGCTAACTTACCAACTGTGAATGTCAAGAACACTGACACGATCGTGGCGCCATGGGTATGAGTGGCGGGCCTCACGGCGCGAAGGTGCTACTTGTCAAAGAATTTGACGGCGCCTTCCAAAATGTCAAGTGTCTCAGGAACGTGCGCGAGCTGGTCGGCACCCAGCGCTCGCACACGCTGGCGGTGCTGGACGGCAACGTCATGATGAACGCCATACCGGCGTCGGTCGACACATTTCGCGGATATGTGGGCATCCTGACCCACCAGATCAATGACGCGTCCCAGGCGGCGGGCCACGTGGTGGTGGTCTTTGACGAGCCCGATGCCATGACCTCGGCCAAGCGCGACGAGCAGCGCCGGCGCGACCAACTGCGCCAGGCGCGCGTGCCGTACTGCTCTGAGGATCTGGTCGCCACAATTGTCGACGACAACTTCAGCACCAACGACCTGCGTACCGATGGGTGCAACGTCAAGCTTCTCATGGAGCACCGCAAGGCGCGACCGCGCTTCTTTGACGCCGTGTGCGCCGAGCTACTGCAGCACTTTAAAACCAACATGGAGGGTGGTGCGTGGTCGCTCACCTTTGACGGGGTGGACCGCCGCGGCGCAGACCGCGGATTCGGCGCGCCGCGCAGCGCGGGCATCCTCTCCAGCGACGACGAGTTCTGGCAGCCGCTGCTGCACCGCCAAGTGCCCATCGGCGAGGGCGACATCAAGCTCACCGACGTGACTCAGCGCGTGCACGACGCCGCGCGGTGTGAGACGACGCCCGTGCACGGCGTGGCGCTCAACCTCGTGGTGACCATTGACACCGACTCGTTTGCCATTGAACTGTTGCAGCAGAGCACGCGCATGCGGCGGGCCGCTGAGGAGGACCGCGACGAGCTCACGATCTTGTGCTTGAAGGAGCGCGCGCGCAAGCGCAAGGGTGACGACTTCGTGACCGACGCGCACTACCTGTGCTGTGACATGCAGGTCTTGCACGGCCTGGTTGTTGAGTACCTGTACGGCACGAAGAATTTGAGCGAGACTGTGAAGCAACTGCAACCCGCCGCGCTCGCGCTGTTAGCCGTGGCGCTCGCCCTCTGTGGGTGCGACTTTGTGGAGCTCAAGGGCATGCGCGCCGACCTGGCGCTGCCCGCTGTGCGCGACCTCGTCCGCAAGCACCCTGACCGCCTCAGCGCGCTCGCGGGCGTCGGCGGGGACACGGCTACGAATGACCTGCGCGATGCGAGCAACCTTGTCAAGTTCTTTGTCGAGGCGTACGCCGAATCCCTCAAGCGCGTGCCGCGCATGCAGAAGGCACAGGCGAGCGTTAAAAATATGTACGACGCGCAGATCCTGCGCTCCTTGTGGACATGTGCTTACTGGCACCAGCAAGAATTTAAGGACTGCTCCGCGTGGGGGTTTTCCTCCACGTGCGGGTGACACGGCGGTGCGTTAAGGATAAGTCTACTCGGTGTACCGTTTGAGTAGAACGGGATCGCGCAACGTATCCCGCGCTTGGAACCAAATTGTCAGGAGGTTGTCAGGTCGGTGTAATTGGTTGACAATTGCGTAGCGTCATGACACTCTCAACGTATTCCAGTCTCGAGTCTGGAATCGCTGCCGCGCGCAAGCGCAAACCACCGCCACCACCGCCACCCTCCGCCGGGCCCGAGGACGCGCTTGTGATGGCCCCTCCGCAAGTGTTCGGTACGCAAGCGGACCCGGAATTTCTGATGAGCGACGAGGCGGCGGCCGAGGTTGCGGATCGGAACTTTGCGGTGGCTATGCACGAAGATGAGGAGGCGAGGGCGGCGGAGGCGGCGGCAAAGGCGGCGGCGGAGGCGGAGGCGGCGGCGGCGGCGGCGGCGAGGGAGGCGGCGAGGGCGGAGGCTGCGAGGGCGGCGGGGGCGAGGGCGGCGAGGGCGGCGGGGGCGGCGA
>MDSY01093502.1_pt1 | contig 14510 bp, 11 predicted proteins | sample 811131 | NCBI WGS metagenome assembly MDSY01 (sample SAMN05326643, study PRJNA326480) | marine metagenome | isolation source: seawater | place: Atlantic Ocean: South West | collected 2010 | reverse complement strand
GCGATAAGGGACTGGTTGGTCTTTCTGCTCTTCTTACTCATATGACTCCCTCGACGTTTCTTGGGTAGGCCGGCCACCTGAGGCCGTGTTATGAATGCTACGGGCTCGTTGAGAGGCATGGTTGCCACTCAATTGACCGTACTCTAATCAAATTCTGAATCCAGAATCTGCATCATTCTCATCGACCCCGGCAAGTCTCACTTGGCCGTCGGAATCGATGAATTCCCCTGCCCTGGTGACGGTATTGTACATTGAAGACTCATTGTCTGTTGTCCTCACGAGGACACTGTCTCCTAGTGAGACTGTCATGTGGTTGATGATAGCCTGCAGTGTGGAGATAGCACGATCTCTCTGTTCTGCACCGATCTCGTGGTTGGAATATCTAGCTTCCTCGAAAATCGCGAAGAACTCATCCAAGTCTTCCGGTGGTGCTATTCCGCCCAGCATTGAGTTTAATGCATCCTCGAACTCCCTCGTTGTCTCGTATACCTTCTTCATCGCCCCTCTCTTCCTGAAGAACCTGACTAGATCCTTGTAACAATTGAAAATGGTCTGGATGAAGTCGTTGGAGGCCTTCAGTGACATCAGTGAGTCAGTTAAGATTCCTCGAATTATCTCTATTCTCCTTCTCTCAGCGTAGTTCCTGTACATTATGGCTCCGATCAGCAACGCAAATGACAAAGCTATCAGGAGAACGACAGTGACTTGTGCAGTGAAGAAGCTGGCTTGTCCCTCTGGCTGAGTCGTATCCATTCTGATCAATGGGGTGTTTTCCAAGTCCTCCCCTTGATAGAACGAAGATTCCTGGAAGTGCACCGTCACTCTCCACTGACCGTCGACAGCACATGGCCATGGATTACCAAACGTGTCTAACTGACCACATTCCCCTGAGAATGGTACGTTTTCACCGAGATAGGTGAAATTGAATTCGGCCTCCCCCTGTTCATTGGTTACATCGTACTGAGGAGGAATATTGACCCATCCAGTCCCATTCCAGTACTGAATCTTGAATATCACAGTCTCGCCTGCTACGGCAACATCTAACCTATCCCTCAAGATGGCGACCGAGCCTGTGATATCATCTCCGGGCTTGTATCCGATAGGATCGGACCACTGCTCCTTGAGAAGTATATCCACTCTGCTTCTGACGAGGACCTCTATGTCCATGAATGAGCTGTTTACCACAGGTGTGGTTTCGGCTCTGCACCCTCCTGGAAGCTCTCTGTCGGGCTCATAAGCCACTCTGAGAGTTCGGAACCCCTCCAACGATTCTCCATCTGGTTCTATGCCTCTTCTACTCGGATTATCTTCCGGATCACCGGAGAACCACTTGACTGTTCCTGTTCCATCCTCGGTGATCATAGTGCCTATTGGCCTAGTATTTGTCTCAGGGTTGATGTAGAGATTCAGGCATTTACCTCCGATTGGGTTTCCATTCACTTGTGTGAGTAGAGCCTCTACGTGGAACGATTCCTTCAGGTATACAACTGGGAACTCAGATCCGTTTTGGAATGTGTAGGTATCTACATCTGAACGGAATGGCCCTACCTCCATAATCTGCATTGTGGAGTTGGAGAACACTGGGAATATCCTAGTCGAGGATGAATTACTATACCTATATCTGTCATTGTTCTCATAGGAGTTGAACTGAATATTCACTCTGGCCTGGCCTGCCGTAACACCGGATAGGGGGCAGACTATCTCAAAGAATCCATCAGCGTCGGTTGTTCCAGGGAGGCAGGAGATAACTCCAAGAGAGGAGTCAATCATCTCGTAAGTTATTCTAATTGCCCGATTTGAAAGGTTAGATCCGAGCTCATCCGTCAACTGGCCGGTGACGATCATCGGCTTCTCTATTGCCTGTCCAGTGTTCGGATCAATTTCAGAGGTGTACACTATCTGGTCGTCCACGGATAGCTGTGTTCTTCCGATGAGGCTGAATCCATCGACTTGGAACTGCATAACCTTCCTGTAGTGATCGCTGTTAACGACCAAGGCACAGGGGTCCCATGCTCCAGATGTGCTGAGAGCGTCTGCTTCCAAGGGGCCACATCCCTCATGAGGTAGATTCTCTTGGAATCTGAGAATAACGTTGACTGGTCCAAACCCATCTGGGAGGAAAGAGTTGGGGTCGTCTTTCAACAGTTGAGGGTTCAACAGAAGCTGATGGTAAATTGATCCTGCGTTGGGGCATAGTGTTTCAATGATCTGCCTATGTGTCCTGTCTTCGAAATCGGTGCCCTCCATTATTAGTAGGACCTCTCCTCCATTCTCGAGACACCCGTCCAAGGCCTCTCCAAGATCTTTCTCAACAGCAGTCCGGTTATCATCAGTTACCTGCCCTGAGAATTCCCAAATATCTCCAGCCTGGAGGAGATTTGGCGTCGTACTTTGGATGCTCAAGTATGTTCTGGAAACCACCCATAGACTGGTCATCGCGGAGCTCCCTTGTCTAAACGGATCCCCCGGATAGGTTACACCGAGTGTGAAATTACCTAGTTCATGGAATTCGTCAATTGTTAGATTGATTTTCAAAACTCCATTATTATCTGTGATAGCCACTCCGGCTGAATTATCGGCAGACCAGGTGTAATTCACAGGGGCGTCCCGTACAGGTTGGAAAGCATTGTCAATCAATCTGGCTTCTAACGTCACATTTTGTCCCCTGTACAGTCTGGGTATTGAGCTGAATTGGAAGTCAGTGGTACCTATGACTGAGACATTAACGTAGGCTCCTGTCGGGGCCAAAACAGATGTTTGATTTCCTGTGAAATAGAAGTTTGAGTTCGTGAAATCCGCTCTTATGCCGAATACTCCAGCTGAGTACTGTGAATACCATGTCCAGTTGTAGTCAAACTGCGCGACCCCATCCACCATGCTGGGCACTCTTGCGAATCCTGTCTCTGTGGATCCCGCAAATACGCCATTTCCATCAACGTCGACCTGAAGGGCCATCGGATCGTGGGGCCATGGGACCATCGTTCGATTCCAGACGGAGCCAACAACCCTGAGTGTCTCGCCCGTAAACATCTCTGGAACTATCTCACACCTGACATCACTATCCGGGTCTAGAGGATCTACAGGACCGCATGGTGGGACGTTGAAGTCTCCTCCGTTCTGCATAGCAATAAACCAGTGAGTGCCATTTGACGAAAGGAATGGTCTCAATCTTGAGGCCTCTCCAGCAAGTGATTGGGGATCGCCGTCCCAGAGAATTGGGTATGGTTTACCCAAGCTTGCATCCTGGTAGTCAATATTTGCGTTGACCAATGAAGGAGAGTGGAATAGCGCTCTCCAGGCCCCGAAGCTCGAGCCTGTGAACTGAGTAGCGTCCCAGAAGTACACTGGTCTTATCGAGGGGGTAATGATGTCAGCTTCAACGTACATCCTGTGCATTGACCTAATATTGAACGAGTCAGATTCGTCCCCCTCTAAATATGGCCAGGGACTCTCTGAACCTAGGTCTGGTCTTGAGTAAGCGGTAAATGTATAATCGCCGATGGGAAGACTAGTTGAGGTGTAGTTATACCTGCCAATCACATTGTGGGACTTTGAGAAGTCGTCCCAAACTATTTCCTCATAACCACCTGGAATGGCACCGGGCCCGTTATCCATCGTAGAGTTCCACTGCACCTGCTTCCAAATCCCCTGACTACCAGAGGACTGGACAAATGTCAATGAGACCCATCCACCTGAGTCGGCCCTGTATCCATATCCATAACCATCGAAGACGGTTGGATTGCTAGTATTACCGAATGGCCCGCCAGAGACATTGAAAGAGACGGGAGCATAAGGAAGTCTATTGTCGAAAATTCCTCTATCCCAGTCGGCAGAATAGTGTACTTTGAAGTCGACAAACAGTGGCTGCTCATCGCTTCTAAAATATGTCCAAGCAACGTAATCCACAGTAGTATTCGCTCTGACCTCAACCGGAATCGGCTCAGTAGAGGCGCCATCGTGTACGAACATCTCTGTCACTTCGGCGAATATATTGTAAGTCGTGGATGGACCAACCTCTAGGTCCTCGGGGAAGAGATACTGGCCTACTTCGAACTCACCAGATTCATCAGTGAGTACGTCTATTGTCTCAAGTGCGATGGTCCCATTGTTGGCCCATTCGATTATGACCTGTACGGGAATATTTGGCGCTCTGGTAAACACGCCCCGATCCGGGTCTAGCCAGTCCACACTCCCATTGAACTTAGCAGGGAAGAATGCGTCCAGCCAGAGAACCGGTTCAGTGAAAAGTGTGATTCTAGTTGGTATCTTGTCGTCCTCGTCGGGTATTCCGTCATTGTCCTGATCCCAATCTGAGCTTCCATTCCAGTTTTCCTCGAGATGATCCCAGTCAACGTCTGTCCTATTGTCTGCGTCATCGTCATTATCAATCGCATCAGGTCCAGTGCTAGGGTCCGTTGGGTTCGCGATTCCAGAGCCGTTTCCAAAGTCATCATGGTCCCATGGATTGGTGGACTCCGAACCGAACCTCGTTGGCCAAAGCATTACTTCATCCTCGTCTTTCATTCCATCTGCATCATCATCGTCATCGATATCGTCTCTGATACCGTCGTTGTCATGGTCCCAGGGAGTTATGAAGGGGGTCGCTCCCGATTGCTCGATCACATTTACCAACCCGTCTCCATCCCAATCATTGTCAGCCCAGTTTGGAGTCCCGTCGTTATCATGGTCCCACGGACTCTGCTCTTCTCCAGTGAAGCATCCCTCAAGGGTCTCCTGTATCGAATCGGGAACTCCGTTGTTGTCGTCATCGGGATCCTCACCGTCTGGAACTCCATCGTTGTCATTGTCCACGTCATAGTACTTGGGTGCCAACAGACCCTGTCCCAACAGTCCCTTATCCCACACTGCCTGATACCATCCATCCTTATCGGGATCGGTGTCTGTTCCGTCATCATCGTTGTCCTCACAGTTCGTGCCTATGAAGAAGGAGCCAGGTGGCTCAGTGTTAGAGTCGTCATCTAAATCGTCGTTAGAGTCGACCTCCATGTAGTCCCAGATACCGTCATTATCATCATCTATATCCCAGTGATCATAAATTCCGTCGAAGTCATCATCCAAATCTGCGGTATCATTGAACATGCATTGGGGCTCCATATTTCCTGCTACTGGCGCACCGCAGTCATCATCGGGGTCGACGTCGTTGTTGAGAAGATCGGCTACCTCATCGGGAAACATGTTTGCGTTTGAGTCAGCCCCCCATTGGAATAGTCCCCTATTAACACCCACGAACGCGATCCAGAGATCTCTATTATCGATGATTTCGACATAGGATACGGCTGAGCTGGGGCCTACGTCCTGATTTCCATTGAAATCGAACCAGAAGCAATTCTTATTGCAGGTCCATTGGCCGTTAGAGTTACTGCCGTTGTAAGAGCCTTGGTCCCACTGTGGGTCGGGTCTAGTGCTGTATGGGTTTGTGTAGATGGTGCCCTGTACTTGAGTGGCACTGAGAACCGGCCAACCAAAGAGCCATGCTAGCTCAACACCACAAGCGATGGGTCGGAATGCTATCTGAAAGAACATGTAGAACAGAGACAGATCGCATTCACCATCATTTAGGGAGCCTCCGAATGCTGGATCATTTACATCCAATCTACCGTCAGACCCCTCATCCTGATCCCACCAGTCGGGCATTCCATCTGCGTCCATGTCAACATCTATCCCGTTAATTAGTGAGTCGCCATCCATGTCAATATCGAAGAAATTGTTTCCATTCCATGGGCTCCACTTCATCATAACATGCCAATACATCTCTGGTACAACTCCATTGGAGTCCATGATGCTTAAGCCCGTCTCAGGGTCAACACTCTCCTGATATCCGTTGTAGGGGAGTATGAAGTGGTGGTCATCGGCGAAGAAAGGGCTGAAGTGCCAGAACTGATCCCACCTGAGAGGTTGTAGCATTGTGTAAGTCGTTCCGTCATCACTTCCGTCAATCACTTCGCCGTCCTGATGCGAGTAAGAATTGTCGAACTGGTCGGTGGAGTCGCTGTCCACAACACCACAGTTCCCGTCATCAGGGTCATACAGATCCGAGATTCCATCGTTGTCGTCATCCCAGTCTAGATCATTGGAAAGTCCGTCTCCGTCGATGTCTGTGTCTATGTCGTTGGCACCATCATCTCTGAACATTGATCCGTTTAGATTGTGCAGATCCGCATCATCGTCCAGGTCACAGTTCGGGTCTATGTCCAGCCAGTCTAGAACTCCATCATTATCGTCATCAACGTCTTCCCAGTTGTTGAATCCATCACCATCCCAGTCATTATTACCGGTGTAGGACTTTCTTTCTGTAGTGCACCTTGGGTCAGGGTTTACCGGATTAGGATTGTCTATACTTGGGCAGTCCCAAGATAGTACATCGTCCTCTGTGGCATTCATGAATGGGTCCAGTTCGTTAACTATGCCATCGTTATCCAGATCGTAGGGTAGGTCATTCGGATCGTTACCTGGGTTTCCAAGAAGATTGTCAGCGGGGAACGCCCCTCCCACATCTGTGTCCTTCCAATCCCAGACTAGATCGTAGTCAGAGTCTATTGGCCTGTAGATATCATCATCCAAATCTCTGTCATAGTCCAGCTCGCAGTCTATCCCAGGGACTCCAATCGGATGGGAGTTGGGAAGATCTCCATTCCCGTCTGAATTGGTATCTACTTGCATACAGGAGTCGGGGATTCCATCGTTATCATCGTCTACGTCCCACATATCCAGAAGTCCGTCGTTGTCGTCATCGTTGTCGGCGGAGTCTGGGGTCCCATCGTTGTCATTGTCGGGATCGACGAAATTCGGAATTCCATCACCATCGAGATCTCCGTCTACCACCTGAGTAAATGCCTGGGCACGAGGATGCCAGATCGTCCTCTCCTTTGTCACAAAATTGAACTTGTCTGTTCCGTAGATATCCTCGTTGAGATTAAATGCGTCAGGTAGGGTCTGACTCGTTTCTGGGCCTGCAGTGACACGTCCCTCGTAGTTTGTATTGCTGTTAGATGGGTCCGAGTATTCCCAAGTTCCTTGAGTAGAAAAGGTGAATGTGAATGTGCTACCCGGGCTGATCTCGCCACTGTCGAAAGTTCCATCGTTAGAGGTCACGTTGTGGGGTTCTGAGTCTTCATTTGTCCAAATTACAGTATCTCCTTCTTCGATCGTTATTCTATCTGGATTGAGGCCGTTCTCCCCGATGGAGACAGATATCACCTCTGTGACCCCCCACTCTGAGGCAGTATCCCAGAGTGAGGAAGTGGTGGTGATGTTAGTGGTAATCGTTGAGTCCCAAGGGTGGGAATCCCAGAGATCCTCTATGCCATCACTGTCATCGTCCGCATCGAAGTAATCCTGAACGCCATCTGAGTCGAAATCGCAGGGCCAAACGAATTGATCTATCCTGCCGTCGTTGTCGTCGTCCTCATCATAGGAGTCCGGTCCAGAACCGTCGGTATCATCATCGGTGACGCCATCATTGTCATGATCTAGTGGATTCTGATCTACCCTGTAACCCACCCCAACAGGAGTGCCTGTCCATGGGTGAACAGAAGCAGGTTCCACGTATCTGTCCATGGACACATTTCTTGGGTCCGCTCCTTGGTCGTAGTCTATCGGCCCTTCTAGGATTCCGTCGTTGTCGTCGTCCCAATCGAACTCGTCCAGTACACCATCGTTGTCATGATCGTATGGATGAGTGCCGTAGCAACCATCAAACATCTCAATTAGGTCATTGATTCCGTCGTTGTCGTCGTCAAGGTCGCTTAGGTCCCCAATTCCGTCATTGTCGTGGTCTTCAGCATCTGTCTCCTCCAAGAAGAAGGAGTACCCGGGTTGCCTAACAAGAGCTGAAGGATCAGCTACCTTTCCGTAATAGGATAGTGGGTCGTGATAGGATGGGTCATTGAATGCGGGGTGATTGAATAAGTCGATGGGGGACTGTGGGCCTTGGTCCGCGTCGGACTGTGGCCACGTTGCTTGGCCTCCCTGTTGATACGTTTCCCTTTCAGAGGATTCTGTCAATGAGGAAGTATGCTTCTCATTGTGCTTCTCGTCATATGTCTCGAAATCTTGGAAGGAATACATCTGGGTACTGAATAACATAATCCCAACCATAAAGACTGAAATGAGGGCTTTGCGACTATTGTAACTTGAATCCCAAATTGCTTTCTCTCCTAACACGTTACCACCCGGTACCATGGTTAGATGCTATCTGACTTATGAACGGGTACCCCAGATTAGGAAAATTAGTATCAATGGGGCCTATGAGTATCAAACATGAGAACCTTGTATTGAAATCTATCAATGTGGTCCGAGGGTCATGGTAAAGTTGCGGTGGATGCTTAGCTCAAAGATACACAGAGCTACGGTCACTGGTGCTGACCTCAGCTACGTTGGATCAATAACAATAGACAGGGACTTGATGGATGCGGCCGGACTGGTAGAGTGGGAGGGTGTCCATGTCCTTGACATAACAAACGGAAATCGCCTTGAGACATACGTAATTGAGGGGCCCAGAGGATCGGGAGAAATTTGCATCAATGGTGCCGCTGCGCATTTAATAAATCCTGGTGACTTGGTGATTATACTCGCATATTCCAACATTGAGGAAAGTATGATTCAGGGGCATCAACCAAAGGTGGTTCATGTAGATGACAAAAATCAACAAGTTCACGATCTGTGATATTGTGATCCCTTGTTAATCTCGGATGCTCTGTAGAGCTGCTCCAGGAGAATAGTAGTAGCCATTTCATGGGTCAGTGTCATCATTGAAATTGAAATCTTCTTATTTCTGATTTTCATTTCATTGCTGAATCCGTCTGCTGGACCTATCGCAAAGATCGTGTTTCTGTCTGACAATGAGGTCTCTGAGATTATATCAGCCAGTTCAATGCTAGTTATCATGGTCCCTGATTCGTCCAGAAGAATGATGTTGGCTCCACCAGACTCGATTTTTGCCTCGTAGTCGGAATGGCTAATCTTATCTTTGTGAACTATCAATTCCATTCCAGCAGATGCAATTCTACCTGCATAGTCATCAATTATGATTCGTGTCCCTCGGCCCTTGGGCTTCCCGTGGATGTGTACCAATACCCGACCCATGGCCAGTGGGATGCAGAAGTAGGACTTTTGTCCTTCGCAACGATGAATAGAGAATGCCCTTTGGTCCGCCTGAGATTCATGAGATGGTGGCCCTTTGGAAAGCGGCATGAGAAGGAGGTTAATGACACTCCACACATCAAGGGTGCACGGATGTGGCTCCAAGATCTCAGGGAGATTTGTGAGAAGAACTATCAGAATCCATCAGCAGGCCAGTCTTTGGTTCGTGAGATCCAGATTGAGTGGACCGATGCCAACAAAAGAGGAGATCTGGATGACTCACTCAAACAGGGCTTGGATAGGAGAGCTTTCAGACTACTAAGAGCCGATGCAGATGAGTGGATTTTATGGCTTGATAATGAGGAGTTTTGGAAACCGGGCTGGAAAGGTGGATTCGATAATTAGTGGTTTTTATGTGGTTTTGGATTCTAACATTTGCCAGCGTTGGTATCACCTGTATGTGGTACAGTAGACACCAACCATTTCCAGAGATCAGTGGGCGTTTTTCTGCCCTTCTCTTCACGATTTCTTTGCTGTTATGGCTGTCGAGTACCGCTCCAAGGGAGACCTCCGAAGAGGTCCCAGCAATTGTAGCATCTCTGATAGGAGGGCTCGGTGTCATTTTCGGTGTTAGGCATATGACTATCACACACCACGACGTTGTGGTTGCCCCGTTAGGCGGAATACTTCTGTGCATAGGATCCATTAGCCTGCTTTCCGGTAGATGGGGGGAATATGATCAAGCCGAGCAAATAGTGTCCTTCGCTCTAGCCTCAATTTTGGTTATGCTAGAGGTCTATCTATGCTTTAGGGGTCTGGTGATAGGCATACAAGGAATCTCTTGGTCTAAATCCGGCCTTAGGCAAGTTAGGAGGGGGCTGTTGGTGGGGCCCAGAGGTGCAGTGTCTCATTTTGAAAAGTCTTGGCATTCCGAAGATCAATGGCTAACGGCAATGAGCCATGCGGCATTGATGATGATTCACCAGCACATCGGAAATACAGACGAGCAGGAATATCACCAAATAGAGCTTGAAAAGTTGGGAGGATTGGATGCTGTTGATGGCACTTGGATTGAGGCTATAGATTCAGAGCTCCGTCATTTGAAAGCCTCGGTAATCGTTGAAGAGGAGTGAGGTTTTACGTTACGATTGTAAGATTAGGCGGACTCGGGGCGAATGATATGGTTCGGATAACTAAGGTTCACACTGGAGGGGGTGATGGGGGGGAGACCTCTCTTGTAGACGGTACGCGAGTCGGGAAGGAGAGTCCCAGAGTTGGGGTCTACGGTACAATCGATGAGGCTAATTCAGCGCTAGGAATTGTCCGGGCAGAGATTTCGAGGCTCCAGAGGCATGAGGTCACTGACGAGTCCCTCCAATCCTTGGGTAGTCGTCTTATCGAGGCCGACAATATGCTAGGGATAATTCAACAGGAGTTGTTTGATGTGGGAGCCGAGTGTGCATGTCCACCAGGAGGAGTTCCCGAGCAGATGTCCGTAATCGGGAAAGAAGCGGGAGAGAGACTGGTTGAGGAAATGGACTACATGCTTGAAGACCTAGAGCCATTGTCATCATTCATACTGCCAACAGGAAATCCAGTAGTCGCAAACCTACACATGGCCCGTACCATTGTTCGGAGGGCAGAGAGGGAAGCCTGCGCCCTTCGTGAGGAGATTAGACTAGACATTATTAGTTATCTAAATAGGCTTTCTGACCATTGCTTTGTACTAGCACGTTGGCTTACCGGAGAAGAGGGGGAATCACTTTGGACGCCTCTTGGAAAGAGGAAGCTAGGGGATCATTCCTGATTTCTTCATGTGAATTATGGCTGAACGGAGAAGTTGCTTCTCTTGTTCGAATGTTAACATAGACTCCGCATCATTGTAGTTAAGCCACAAATAACTCGTGTGCTCTTGTGACAGCTTGACATCGACCTCATCGGTTCTTGCGATGTACCAATAGACCTGCTTTGATGTGTTACGTCCTTTCTTCCTGAAGGTATACTCTGTTCTTGATTCCCAATAGTTGTCAATCTCCACCGTCTCGATACCGGTTTCTTCCTTCAATTCTCTTGCTGCCGTCTCATGGCGCGAAAGGTCAGTTCGTTCAACGTGGCCCTTGGGAAAGCTCCAATGGCCCTGAGGGTATTGAAGAAGAAGGATAGAGTCATAGTTGAGCAAGATGAAACCGCAGGAAGTCTCCATGGGCCCTGGAGTGGTTGCAGTCATACTCACAGTAGGAGGGGTGTAGTCAAAACATTACTGATTAATTTAGACCAAAAGCACCTTTGAGTAGATAGTATCCGAGACGATTCATGGATGCCGACCCACTTTCTCTGTGCATCCAAAGGATAGTCACTGATAGTGACTTTGACGGAGTTGTTACTGCCGCAATCCTGAGGCGGTGGTGGCCTGATTGTGAGATTGTGTTCGGTCACCCTGGCGAATTGAGGGCTGGTCTCCTGGACCACTTGATTGACAGAAAGACGGCGGTTTGTGATCTGCCAAGACATCCGAATTGTGGTTTGAGTATAGATCATCACCAATCTAACATTCCTTCGGGTGGCGAAGATGGGGTGGTATCAGTTTGGAGGCCCACGCCCTCAGCTGCGAGAATAGCATATGATCTGGTGAAAGAGAGGCTTGATGTCTCTGATCTTGAGGAACTATTGGAGTGGGTAGACAAGCTTGACGGAGGGGGGATTTCAAGGGAAGAATACCTCTCAGATGAGCCTGCGGTTTGGCTAGGTAGAGTGATCGATGTCAATGAAGGTACGGCGATGGCCGTCCTGGAGGCCCTTCAGGAAGGCATGCAAATAGAGGACATCCTCAGAGTCCCGATGATTTCTTTGAAGCTGGAGGAGAGAAGGAGTCAGAGATCCCTTCTGTCCGGCATTATCTCGGAAAGAACCCGTGTTGTGGACCGAATGGCTATTGCCAGACTAGATGGTTTGGGGATGCGTTCCAATGGGTACCATATTACGGCTTTTGCGGGGGATTCATGTGATGCTTGTATCGTGATTCACGGCGACATCGGAGCATCTTTCGGGGAAGAGGGGAGATATCCTGTTTCGGCCTCATTCTACACGAACTCGTTCCTTCATAAAGAAGGAGGAATCTTCGACTTAACACGGCTAGCGACTTATTTTGATCCAGACGGAGGAGGGCACGCAAATGCATGTGGATGCAGGGTCAAGGCGATTACAGACGGCTCTGTTGAGAGCAGGGAAGTGTCTGAAGAAGACGTTGAGAGGAATATCACAAAATGGCTTGAGCTTTGGTCTAAACGCTAGTCATCTGACAAAGGTCCTATACTCATCAGTACATATGCTGACTGAGTCAGCATCAGGAAACCGATCAGGGACAAGACCAATCCTGTGGGGGTCGGAAGTATGTGCTGCAGATGATTACCAGAAAGCCAAGCCATGGAGAGAACTATGAGAGAGGATAATAGCCCCTTCTTAGCCGATGAAGAGGGTTCCTTCCAGAGATCAACCCAAGGAATTAGTCCTCTCCTTCTGAACGTTAATCTATACCAAGACACATAGAATAAGGCCAGGGAAATCGAGCCTATCAGGCCTAAAGTAAATGTCTCTGAATCCCATGGCCCACCAATCGATAGCTTCAGGAATACTACATTGATTAGTAGGGCCAAACCGACTAATCCGTGAATCCTCCATTCAGGCCCACTAGCCTCCTCCATGGTGTATCCAAAGGGCTCTAGCGCTTCAAATAAACTAAGGATTATTTTCATTCACCTCATCGTGTGTAGTAATGAAGCAAGGACTGGTTTGGGAGGATTCTGTCGATGATGCCCATTTGGAGCTTAGACACAGAGTTCTGAGAGTGGGTCTTCCTCGCGGGACTGAACATTACCCGGGAATTGATAATGACCCGAGAACCAGATTTCTGTGTGCATATGAGAAAGGCGAGCTTATTGGGTGCTCCACACTTCAGATAGACGAAAGAGAGGGATGCAGGTTCAGGATAAGAGGAATGGCGGTTAGTTCAGAACACAGGAACAGGGGAGTCGGTTCTAGTATCGTCAAAAAGCTTCAGGAATATGCTTCGAGTAAGAGCAGTGGCATATGGTGTAACGCCAGAATAAGGGCTGTACCGATGTACAGGAGATGCGGATTCGTAGAGGTATCTGATGTCTTTGAGATTGAAGGGATTGGATTACATTACGATATGGAATGGAAATAAAGATAATAATATTGTTTATCATTATACAATCGTCACAATTATTAGCCTTCGATTGAAGTTTTGAGCAATGTTTGATAGAATCAAATCCACGCCCGCAAAAATTTGTCTTATTATTAGTGCGCTCGTAGCCATAGTTTACTCATTGAACTTCATGCTATTTGCTGATTGTTATGTAACCGGAGGGGAAGGTTGCTTCACTCTCGGGTTTTCAAATGAGACCTCTGCCGGAATGGCCTCTTATGGAAATGGGGGGCCTGAAACTGCCTTCAATGGTGTACTGATGTTCGGTGTTTTCATGTCAACAATGCTGATACTTAATGAGGGAGCAAAGGGAATGTGGAAGATCATGATACCAGTAATCTTGGGTTTCGTTGTAATGTCAGTTACAATGTGGGCATATTGGGGGGACCTGGACTCATCCGAGACGCCAAAATATGTTGCTCCAATAACCACTGTGGTATACATAGCGGCCTACTACCTGCTCAAGGCCGAGGACGAGGTAGACGATGGGCTATCTGAATTTAGAATGGGCTTGAACATAGAGGATAAGCCCTCACTTGTGGCTATGCTAATCGTGGTTCTAATGGGGGTCTGGTACAGCTTCATGTCCATCGTCATGCCCGGGGAGAGAATAGCTGCCTTCGGTTTAGGGGAGGCAAGTCAGGAAATGCTTGATGCGGGTCTGGGAGCTCCTTCTGAAGTGACGGTGGCCGTGAGCGGTTCGCTATTCCTGGTATACACACTCTGGACCGCAATGGTTGTATTGGACGGACCCAAAGGAAAGTGGTCGATATTGCATCCAGGAATCTTCTTCCTAATCACTGCTACCATATCGACTTACATGGCATTAGTCGACAATCTTGGGGAGATAACAAGACCGGTTTCTGATCAATCTGTAATTGATAGTGTTGCAGGTCCCGTTGCGATGTTACTGGTGTTGTATGCCTATTACAGAATGAGGGATGAAGGAGTTGAAGACGGGATGACCGGCTATGGAGCTGGTATCGAGGAAATGACACCCAACGCGTTCAACGTCTTTGTTATCACTATCACACTGATAGTCGGACTGGTTTTCACCGCTAACGTGATGCTTTCTTAGATATTGATGGAGCACGGACCGGGATTTGCACCCGGGTCCAGGGATCTGCAATCCCTTGCATAGCTACTCTGCCATCCGTGCTGTGTGTTTCGGACAGGACATCCT
>MDSY01001028.1_pt1 | contig 14514 bp, 15 predicted proteins | sample 811131 | NCBI WGS metagenome assembly MDSY01 (sample SAMN05326643, study PRJNA326480) | marine metagenome | isolation source: seawater | place: Atlantic Ocean: South West | collected 2010 | reverse complement strand
AATTTTATAATAGACTACAAGAATGGGAAAGCTAGAAGCGGAAGACTGCAACTTACGAATGGAGTTGTAAATACCCCAACCTTTATGACTATTGGCACTTATGGTGCTGTTAAATCATTAACAAATATTGATCTTATTGATTCTGGAGCTCAAATGATACTTTGCAATGCATTTCATTTGATGTTGCGTCCAGGAATGGAGGTTATTGCAAAGAATGATGGTTTGCATAAATTTATGAACTGGGATAAACCAATCTTAACTGATTCAGGTGGATATCAAGTTTTTAGTTTATCAGATATTTCAAAAATTAAAGAAGATGGAGTTGAATTTAAATCACCAATAAATGGAGATAAAATATTTTTGACACCACAGAAATCAATAGAAACACAAACAATTTTAGGCAGTGATATAATAATGTCTTTTGATGACTGCACTCCATTTCCTGCATCTAAAGACGATACTCTTATATCAATGGAACGGTCTTTACGTTGGGCTACATTATCAAAAACTGCAAACTATAACAACATCCCAATATTTGGAATAGTGCAAGGAGGAATGTTTATGGATCTCCGTGAGCAATCCTTACAAGAATTAAAGTCTAATAACTTTGATGGTTATGCAATAGGCGGTTTATCTGTTGGAGAATCATCAGAACAAAGGAATGAAATAGTTAATCATATTGCACCACAATTACCGGAAACTAAGCCTAGATATTTAATGGGTGTTGGTAAGCCGCTCGATATTGCTTATGCTGTTAAAGATGGAATTGATATGTTTGATTGTGTCATACCTACTAGAAATGCAAGGAACGGCCATCTTTTCACTAATAAAGGCATAATTAGGATACGGAATAATCAATATATTAATGATACCAGTCCAATAGAATTATCCTGTCAATGCTTCACATGTAAGAATTATACTAAATCCTATATAAGACATTTAGATAGATGCAATGATATATTAGCGGCGAGACTTATGACAATACATAATGTATACTTCTATCAGGAATTTATGAGCAAATTGAGAAAAGCTATTACTGAAAAGAATCTTGAAAATTATATAGAAGAATTAGAGAATATATATTCTACTTCGGAGAGACAAAATGGAGATAATTAGTTTAGCTAATGCAACATCACATACTGCGCAGGAACCATCAGCGTTAGGATTTCTTCTTCCTATTTTTATTTTAATCTTAATGTACTTTATTTTAATAAGACCTCAATCAAAAAAAATAAAAGAGCATAAAGAAATGATAAATACCTTGAAAGTTGGTGACGAGATATCAACTTCTGGCGGTATTTATGGCAAAATTATTAAAATAGGTGAATCCTATGTCCTTGTAAAAATAAGCGATAATGTTGAATTTAAATTACAAAAAAATGCAGTTGGTAAAATTTTACCAAAAAACTCTTTGGAGAATATAAAGTAATATGGGAGTATACCCTCTTTGGAAATATATACTTGTTATTCTTGTTTTGAGCTTTTCATTTGTTTATTCACTTCCAAATATATATGATTCATATCCAGCCATTGAAATAAAAGCTATAGAAAGTTCTTTAGAAAAGAAAGATAAAAATAGTTTTACTGAGATTTTTAAAACGCAAAAAATTGAATTTGTGAATGTTACTGAAACTGATGGAGTGCTACAGTATGTCTTTAATGATATTGATGACCAACTTAATGCTTATGAAAGTTTGAGTAAGTTAAACAAGAATATAAGTATTACAATGAGTACATTCTCATCTGTTCCAGAATGGTTAAAATCTCTCGGAGCTTATCCAATGTTTTTAGGATTAGATTTAAAGGGTGGAGTACATTTCTTATTACAAGTTGATAAAGAAAATATTATGACCAATATGATTAGAGAGATAGAACTTGATGTTAAAAAGCATCTTATAATAAATAAATATAGATATAATTTTATGCATCAAGGGAAGGAAATGCTGATAATTGAATTTAACAATCAGGCTCCAATCCCTAAGATAATTGAAAGTATAAAACAAGAATTCCCTGAATTAATTATCAATCAAGAAAAATCTAAAGACATTATTGCTCTCAATATAACGCCAACAACATCTGCAATTGACCTTGATATGAAGAGTGCTCTAGTAAAAAACTTATCTATCTTAAGAACTAGGGTAGATGAATTAGGAGTAGCGCAGCCTATTTTACAGCAACAAGGAAAGGATAGAATAATTATTCAATTGCCAGGACTTCATGACTCTACCAGAGCTAAAAGTATTTTAGGGTCAACTGCGACCCTTGAATTTAGGTTGACTAGAGGCACTACACAAGACTGGATAGACTCTCAATCTAAAGGAAAATCAACAATTAATTCTGCCGTCCTTTATAAACATCGAAATGGAAACCCAACATTGCTGAGTAGAAAAGTAATAGTTTCTGGAAAAGATATTCGAGATGCAAATGCGGGATTTGATGGAACAACTAACACCCCATCAGTATTTGTTCGTCTTGGAGATTATGGAGCATCAAGAATGTTGGAAACAACATCAAAAAATGTTGGAAATAAAATGGCTGTAATATTTGTAGAAAAAAATAAAAATGAAGTGATAAATATTGCTACCATACGCGAAGCTTTCAGCAAAAATTTTCAAATCACTGGCCTTGATAGAGATGAGGCACGTGACTTAGCCATATTATTAAGATCAGGTTCATTGAGTGCTCCAATGACTATAATTGAGGAAAGAACAGTTGGTCCAAGTCTTGGTGAATATAATATAATAGCAGGACAAAATTCTATGTATTTTGGATTATTTTTAGTCGGATTATTTATGTTTATTTATTATAGGTTTTTTGGATTAGTTGCAAATGTTGCCCTTGCGGCTAACATTATGATAATTGTTGCCGTACTTTCTTTATTTCAGGCTACATTAACTTTATCTGGGATAGCTGGCATAGTTTTAACAGTTGGAATGGCAGTTGATTCTAATGTTTTAATATTTGAAAGAATAAGAGAAGAACTACGGAGCGGCAACCCACCTAACTCAAGTATATTCTCTGGTTACAAAAAAGCTTTTTCAACTATTGCAGATGCTAATTTAACCACATTAATAGCTGCCATTGCTTTGTTAACGATTGGGACAGGGGCTGTAAAAGGTTTTGCTATAACTTTAGTGATTGGGATTCTGTCATCAATGTTTACATCAATAATTGGCACAAGAGCAGTTATTAGTTTAATTTATGAAAATAGGAATACGGAAAAAATATCAATCTAATGTTTTCAATTATCAAAAAAGACAGCAAATTTAATTTTCTAGGTTATAGAAAAGGAGCTGTATTTTTTTCTAGTCTGTTGATTATTCTCAGCATAATAAGTTTTGCTTTAAATGGTTTAAATTGGGGAATTGATTTTTCCAATGGATATATTGCCCAACTTCAATATCAAAAGGATGTAAATATCTCAGAATTAAAAGCTAATTTAAAAAATAATGGAATTAATGATTCTGTGGTCCAGTACTATGGGACAAATAAAGAAGTTATTATTAAACTCAAGGACAGTCCGAAAATTGATCAAGTTTCAATCAATGATTTCCTTATCAACTCTCTTACTACAGATAATCAGTTTAAAATTTTACGCCTAGAATATGTAGGAGCACAAGTTGGATCAGAATTAAGAGAAAAGGGTGAATGGGCCATGTTGGTAGCCTTATTAAGTATCCTTATATATATTGGATTTAGATTTGAATTTCTCTATGGGATAGGTGCAATTTTTGCTCTGCTGCATGATGTAATTTTAACACTAGGTTTTTTTTCTATCACTCAGCTGCAATTTGATTTAAGTGTCTTATCAGCAATTTTAGCTGTGATTGGTTATTCACTCAATGACACCATAGTTGTATATGATAGGATTCGCGAAAATATGAGATTAATTAGGAAAAATGAATTTATAGATATATTAAATATCTCTGTTAACCAAACCTTATCTCGTACAATCATTACTTCCCTAACAACTCTATTTGTCTTGTTTTCACTATTGTTGGCCGGTGGAATAGCAGTGAAATTTTTTGCTACTGCAATGATTGTTGGTGTTCTTGTTGGAACATATTCATCAATATTTATTGCTAGCACAAGCTTATATTTTTTAGGCATAGGTACTGAACAACAATAAACTATTTTTAATTATTAGATAATTAATGTTGAAGAATATAGAGATATTATTACTAGAAACTTCTCATCCCGGAAATATTGGCGCTACAGCAAGAGCGATGAAGGTTATGGGATTGAAGAGTCTCTCTTTAGTGAAACCAAAGAAGTTGCCAACGAATGACTCATATGCTTTAGCTGTTGGATGTAAAGATGTAATTAAAAGAGCAAAAATATTCGACAATCTGACAGATGCTTTAGAAAAATCAGAAATCAACATTGGTTTTAGCTCTCGTGAAAGAAAAGCAAATGTACCAAAACTTACTATTGATCAATGCATAAAGCTTCTTTATGCGCATCCAAAAAAAAAGATATCTATACTATTTGGTAATGAACAATCTGGCTTATCGAATAAAGACTTGTTAATGTGTAATTATCTAGTAAAGTTACCGACATACAAAGATTATCAATCATTAAATTTAGCTGCTGCTGTTCAAATATTCTCTTATGAATTGTTCAAATATTCTTTTAAACACACAAAGCCACTTTTGAGTAAAGTAAAACTTGCTCCTACAAAACAAAAAAATTTTTTTTATAAAGAACTCATTGCTTTGCTAATGAATACTAAATTTATGACAAAAAAAAATGTTAAATCATTAACTCAAAAAATTCATATAATTTTCAATAAGGCATTGCTAGATAAAGATGAAGTTAATATTCTTCTTGGAATCATTGCTTCAATTAATAGAAAGGTAAAATAATAATTGATTAAATTACTCAGGTATAAGATAATTACTCTGAGGTAGTTATGAAGCTTACAACTAAAGGAAGATATGCAATAGTGGCTATGATTGACATTGCACTTTTCCAGAAAAAAACCCCTATATCACTAAGTGAAATATCGAAAAGACAAGATATTTCATTATCATATTTGGAACAATTATTCTCTAAATTGAAGACCAAATCTTTAGTAAAAAGTGTTAGAGGTCCAGGAGGTGGCTACAAACTAGATAGAGAGGCATCAGAAATTACTCTATTCGAAATTATAACTGCTGTTGATGAGAATATGGATCAAACCCAATGTGGTGGCGCAATGAATTGTAGTAATGATAAACCCTGCCTGACTCATTATGTTTGGACCGACTTAACAAAACAAATACATGATTACATGAAGGGAGTCTCACTCAGCGATGTAATTGTAAGATATGATATCCAAAATATTGTAGATAAAAGAAGGGAGCATGGATATGGCAACAAACTTACATGATAAAAAGAATATTTTAAATATACCAATCTATCTTGATTATTCAGCAACTACTCCTGTAGACCCTAGAGTTGCGAAGATGATGTCTGAGTGTCTGACTATCGAAGGAGCGTTTGGCAACCCAGCGTCTCGTTCACATACATTTGGGTGGGAAAGCGAAAAACTTGTCGAAGAAGCTAGAAAAAATGTTGCTTCTTTAATCAATGCAGATCATAGGGAAATAATTTGGACTAGTGGAGCTACTGAATCAGATAATTTAGCAATAAAAGGTGCAGCACACTTTTATAAAGATAGAGGGAATCACCTTATAACACTGTCTACTGAACATAAAGCTGTTCTTGATACAATGAGGTCGCTTGAAAATGAAGGATTTGAAGTAACTTATCTTGATCCAGAACCTAATGGACTTTTAAACCAGAAAAAACTAGTAGAAGCAATTACTCCTTCAACTATATTAATTTCTATAATGCATGTAAATAATGAGATTGGAGTTATTCAGGATTTGGAAAGTATAGGAAAAATTACTAGAGAAAAAAATATTATATTGCATGTGGATGCTGCTCAAAGCCCAGGTAAAGTAAAAGTAGATGTTGATAAATATAATATTGATTTATTATCTCTTTCTGCACATAAGGTTTATGGGCCAAAGGGAATAGGTGCGCTTTATGTACGTAGAAAGCCAAGAGTAAGATTAGAAGCTCAAATGCATGGCGGTGGTCATGAGAGAGGTTTTAGATCTGGAACTCTTCCAACGCATCAGATTGTAGGAATGGGAGAGGCTTTTAGAATTGCTGAAGAAGAAATGTTAGAGGACAATAAAAGAATTCTAAAACTAAGAGATAAACTTTGGAATGGACTAAAAGATATGGAAGAGATTTACCTTAATGGTGATTTAGATCAAAGGATACCGGGTAATCTAAATGTGAGTTTTAATTTCATAGAAGGAGAAAGTTTGATAATGGCAATGAAGGACGTTGCTGTTTCTTCTGGATCAGCTTGCACATCTGCAAGCCTTGAACCAAGTTATGTTTTAAGAGCTCTAGGAAGAGATGATGAGTTAGCTCACAGTTCGATAAGAATGACAATAGGGAAATATACAACAGAAATAGATATTGAGCATGTCCTAAAAATTATTAAAGACAACGTAAGCAGGTTAAGAGATTTATCGCCATTATGGGAAATGCATAAAGATGGCATTGATTTAAAGAAAGTTAAATGGTCGAGTCATTAAAAATGTCAATATCAGTTACTAAATCAGCAGCAGAACATGCGCAAAGACATCTTTCAAGCCGTGGTAAGGGAATAGGTCTTAGATTAGGTGTAAAAACTACTGGATGTTCAGGGCTCGCGTATGTAATTGAATTTGCTGATAAAATTGAGCAGGATGATTTAGTTTTTGATGATAACGGCATAAAAATAATCATCAACCCAAAAAGTTATGTTTATCTTAAAGGAACAGAATTAGACTTTTCAAAAGAAGGTATTAATGAGGGATTTAGATTCAAAAACCCAAATGTCAAAGATGAATGTGGATGCGGTGAAAGCTTTAATGTTTGATGGACATTTTAAAGAAGAATTATTTTGATTTATTTGGTATCGAAGTTAGTATAGAAGTAAATAAGCCTGCGTTGGATAATAAATATAATAATTTACAACAACAATTTCATCCTGATAAATATTCAAATTCATCTAGCCATGAAAAGAGATTAGCTCTTCAAATATCATCTTATATCAATGATGGATATGTAACTTTAGGTGACTTAATTAAAAGAATTGATTATATATTTAAAATTAATAATTTCAAAAGAGATGAATCTGAAACACTTAAGGATGATAATTTTTTATTAGAGCAAATTGAGTTCAATGAATTCATTGACAATATTAAAGAGAATGATTCTAACCAAGTAAGCTCTTATCAAAATAATATAATTAAGAAAATATCTTTATCTATCAATGATATAAAAAACTGTTATTTGAAAAAGGATTTTGAAGAAATGTGGAATATTTTTTGCAAACTAAGATTTTATATTAAACATGCAAATGAACTTAACGATAAATTGACCTCATGAGTTTAATTCAAATATCTGACCCCGAGTCTACTAATAATGAATTAAATAAATTTATAGTAGGTATTGACTTAGGAACTACAAATTCATTGATAGCATCTAGAGGTAAACAAACAAAATTTTATGGTTCACTGCATCCTTCTGTAGTTAATATAAATGATCAATCTCAAAAGCCTTTGTTAATTAAATCTATAAAGAGATTAATTGGCTTAACTAGTTCAGAAGTTAAAAATCTTGTTAACAAACTTCCACATGAATTTGATTTATCTAATGAGAAACTACCAATGATAACATCTGATTCAGGTAAAAAATTTAGTGCAATTGAGATTTCATCACTTATATTAAAAGCTCTTAAAGAAATTGTAGAAAAAAATGAGAAAAAGCCTATAGATGGAGCTGTTATCACTGTACCAGCCTATTTTAATGATATTCAAAGACAGGCAACAAAAAAAGCAGCTGAAATAGCTGGATTAAAAGTACTTCGTCTATTAAATGAGCCGACTGCTGCAGCTATTGCCTATGGACTCAACACTAAGGAAAAAGGTAATTTTGTTATTTATGATTTAGGTGGAGGAACTTTTGATGTTTCAGTATTAAATCTTCAAAAAGGAGTATTTAAGGTTCTATCTACTGATGGAGATACATCACTTGGAGGGGATGATATTGATAATTTAATAAAAGAGAGTATTGGATGTGAATTAGAAGAGGCTAAACTTATTAAAGAAAATATATGTACTACCAATCAAGATTCAGAAAGGTTATCAGTTGCTGATTTTAATAAACTAATAAAAGATCTTGTCGCTAGAACCTTAATGATGACTAAACAAGCTATAAAGAGTTCGGGGCTAGAAACTAATAAAATCAAAAATATTATTCTCGTTGGTGGCTCAACAAGAATACCGTTAATAAAAAATTTATTACAAAATGAATTTGAATGTGAAATTCTTGACGATATTGATCCAGACAGAGTTGTAGCAGAGGGAGCAGCTATACAAGCTGGGGTTCTATCTGGGACTAACAAAGAAGAAATCCTTTTACTTGATGTATTGCCATTATCCCTTGGAATAGAAACCTATGGAGGTTTATCTGAAAAAATTATACCTAGGAATACACCAATACCTGTTTCTGCTTCAAAAAATTTTACTACATTCAAAGATGGGCAAACTAAATTACTAATACATGTCATACAAGGCGAAAGAGAATTAGTTGACGATTGTAAATCATTATCAAGATTTACATTGCATGATATATCACCAATGGTAGCAGGGGGTGCACGAATTAAAGTTGAATTTCAAATTGATGTTGATGGTCTTTTATCGGTATCTGCAGAGGAAGAAAGTTCAGGAAATAGAGCAGATATAGAAGTTAATCCTTCTTATGGAATGACTGAAGATGAGCTTATGAAAATGATAGAAGATTCAAATAATTCTGCTGAAATTGATATGAAGTTAAGAAAACTTAATGAAAGTAGGGTTGAAGCTGAAAGAGTAATTTATGCAATAACCGAAGCTTTGAAAAAAGATGGAAAAGAATTATTAGATGATAATGAATTTTCCTTAATCAATACACCATTAGAAGAATTAAGAAAATTAATAAAAAAAGATAATTCAGATGAAATCTTATCAGCGATTAAAAAATTAGAAGAATCATCTGAATTTTATGTAGAACGAAGAATGAATGCCAGCATTAAGTCCTTGATTGCAGGTAAAAATATTGATGATATAATCTAATTCGATGCCAAAAATTACATTTTTACCCAATAAAGAAATTTGCCCAGAAGGAGCTACAATAGATGTCCCTCAAGGAACAAGTATTTGTCGGGCAGCTCTTGATAGTGGAATAATGATTGAGCACGCATGTGAACTATCATGTGCATGCACAACCTGTCATGTATATGTGAATGAAGGTTATGAATCTCTTGAATCTCCAACAGAGGATGAAGATGATTATCTAGATAAGGCATGGGGACTCAAACCTCAATCAAGATTAAGTTGCCAGGCAATTATCAATAATAAAGATTTGATTGTTGAAATACCAAAATATACAATTAATCAGGTGTCAGAGAGCAATTAATATGAGCTTAAAATGGACAGATAGTTTAGAGATAGCAATTGCGCTTGATGATAAACACCCGGATATAGATCCCTTATCCATAAGATTTACTGATTTACATAAATGGATATGTGAATTGGATGATTTTGATGATGTGCCAGATAATTCTAATGAAAAAATTCTAGAGGCTATACAGATGGCTTGGATAGAGGAAAAATAAATGGCGCTTGAAGAAACATTATCTATAATTAAACCAGATGCTATTGAAAGAAATCTTATAGGCTCAATAATTTCTTTAATCGAAAAAAATGGATTGAAAGTAATAGAGGTAAGAATGTTGCAGCTTTCGAGAGATAATGCTGAAGAATTTTATTCTATCCATAAAGACAGGCCATTTTTTAAATCTCTTGTTGATTACATGACTTCAAATAAAATAGTAGCTCTAAAACTCAAAGGTGATAATGCGGTTAATGCTTATCGTGACCTTATGGGAGCAACGGATCCAGAAGATGCTAAGCCAGAAACAATTAGAAAACTTTTTGCTGAAAGCAAAGAAAGAAACTCAGTGCATGGATCTGACAGCATTGAAAATGCTAAAAAAGAAATTGAATTTTTTTTTAAATGAATTCTCTTTATCAATTTTTTAAATTATGACCGATGATACAATAAAAATAGTTAGGGGTTTTAAGGACATATATAACAGTTCTGAATTAAAATTATTGGATAACTTCAAAACTACTATTTCTAGTATCACAAAACAATACGGCATTAATGAATTAAGAACTCCTATCTTAGAAAAAACGGAACTGTTTAACAGGTCAATTGGCTCAACAACAGAAATAGTCAATAAAGAAATGTATACTTTTGAAGATAAAAATGCTGATTCTCTTAGTCTACGTCCTGAAGGTACAGTTTCATGCGTAAGGTCTGCTTTAGAAAATAATTTAATATTCGATAGAGGAATAAAACGAAAAAAATATTGGTATTATGGTCCAATGTTTAGAAGAGAAAGACCTCAGAAAGGAAGATTTAGACAATTTGATCAATTTGGTATTGAATATTTTGGATTTGATAATATCAACAGTGATTTAGAAATAATTTTTTTTGGAAATAGACTTTTTAATGATGAATGTAAGATAGATGGAATAAAACTACATCTTAATTCTATTGGTAATGAAGAAGACAGATTGAGTTATGGAGAAAAAATAAACAGTTTGTTAAGTAAATTTAAGAAAGAACTTACTGAAGAACAACAAAACACTTTGACACGAAACCCTATTAGGCTTTTAGATGCGAAATCAGAAAAAATTAAAGAAATATTGCAAGATCTTCCTAATCTTGTAGATATTTTATCAACAGAATCTAAAAAACGTTTTGAAAGTTTGATAGAGAAGTTAGAACAATCACATATCAAATATACTCTTGATAATTCTATTGTTAGAGGTCTAGATTACTATAATGACACTGTTTTTGAATGGAAACATGATTCTTTAGGCAGTCAAGATGCTATATGCGCAGGCGGTAGATATGATGGATTGGTTAAAAAAATAGGAGGTGTTGACGTACCTGCAATTGGATTTGCAGCTGGAGTAGAAAGAATTTTAATGATTTTATCAAAACTCAATCAGAATAACATACAAGAAAATTCTGTTGCAATTATCAATTACTCTACAGAGGATAATTTTGCAGGGCTTGCAATAACAGAATCTCTCCGTAACCAATTTGAGAAGATTAGTTTTTATAGCACTGACTCTTCATCAAATATAGATAAACAATATAAACAGGCTGAGCAAATCAAACCAAAGTATATTTTATTTTTCGGTGATGAAGAAATTAAATCAAATACATATACTATTAAAGATTCAAGGGATAAAGTAAAAAAAGAAAAGATTTCAAAAAATGAACTAATAAAGATTTTTGATAAGATTAATAAATGAGTGACGAATATACAGAAGAAGAAGAGAAGCTTTTATCTTGGTTCAAAGATAATTTAAAAAGTATGCTTATAGGATTATTTGCTGGTATCTTCCTTATACTTGCATATAAATACTATATTGATTATCAAGACCAGATAACATCAAATCTATCATTTGAATATGAGACAACTTTAAATAAATATAGAGAAGGTAATTTAGAATACCTATTAGAAAAAGATAAGCAATTATCACAGGACCACCCATCAAATATATATACAAATCTAATAAATCTATATTCAGTAAAAATCTTTGTTAATAATAAAGAAATTGATAAGGCATTTGATAAACTTAATTTTATTATTTCTAATTCATCCTCTCAGCATATTAAGATGATTGCTCAAATACGTAAAACTAGATTGATGATTTCTAATAATCAGCTCAATGAGGCAAAGTCTCTAATAAAAACAATTGATCCATATGAAAAAAACTATATTTTAGTCGAACTCCTAGGTGATATATATTATAAGGATGGTGAAATAGAGCTAGCAAAGCAAAAATATAATGCAGTTCTCAATTTTACTTTAACCCCTAACAAGTTAAAAATCTTAGAAAATAAGATTAATACAATAAAATGAAAAATTTAAAAATATTATATATATGTCTATTCTCTTTGACGTTGTCAAGCTGCGCTTACTATGAAAAAGTTTTTAAGAAAGAGTCAACAGAATTTGAGCCAAAACCAGAAGTATCGACAAATTACATCATAGAAGAACTTTGGTCGATTGATGCAGGAGGAGGAAGAAGTCCGAAGAGTACGGTACTACAACCATCTTTTGATAGTAAAAACAATATTTATACTATTGATTCAGATGGATTAATTAACTCTATTGATTCTCAAACTGGTGATAGAAATTGGTCACAGAATATGAATTTAGATGTTACGTCTGGTATAACTTCTTATAAAGATTTAGTTTTTTTTGGTACAACTGATGGAAAAATTTATGCCATTAAAAGCGATAGACTTAAAGAGAGCGATAATTTATTTAATGTCTATAGCATTCCATTTATTTCTGATTCTTTGCCTGTAAAACCTGAGTGGCATTTTCAGCTTAAAAGTGAATCAATAGCACCTGTGGTAGGTTCATATAATAATATTTTTATCAAAACTAACGATGGAGATACACTAGCTATAGATATTACAGACGGTAGTTTATCGTGGAAAAACATTAGTAACAACATACCGTTATCATTAAGGGGCTCAGGATCTGCATCAGTAGATTATGAGAATATTTATGTAGCTAGAGACGACGGAACCCTAATTTCGTTATTACAGCAATCAGGAAAACTAAATTGGTATATATCTATTTCTGCTAAATCAGGTAGAAATGAACTAGAATCCCTTCGAGATGTTGAGATGTCACCATATGTTGACTCTGGTTTAATATTTGTTGGTTCCTATCAAGGAAACCTAATTGCTGTTGATTCAATCTCAGGGTCCTTATTATGGTCTACCCCAATTTCGGTTGTCTCTAATCTTGACGGTGATGATGAAAGGCTGTTTGTATCCTCCGTAGACGGATATCTACATGCATTGAATAAATATAATGGTGAGACATTATGGAAGACTAAATTAGTTGAAAGAGAGAAGTTATTACAGCCTGTGGTCTTAGAAAATACTGTTATTGTAATGAATGACCAGGGTTATATTTCATTGCTAGATAAATTTAATGGCAAGATTCTTAAATATGAAAAAATTACTGGTGAAATTGACTATCAAATAAGAATACTAAAATCTAACAAAAGTTTTTTTATATTAGAAAAAAATGGTAAGCTTACTGCGTTCAATGTTTTTGAGCGCAAATATGAAGACTCAAGTTTCTTTAGTTGGTAGAACGAATGTGGGGAAATCCCTGCTTTTCAATAAACTTGTTAAATCAAGAAAATCATTAGTTGTTGACTTTGATGGAAGTACTCGTGATATTAATCATGGGATAATTTCTCATAAAGATAAATCTATTGTAATTGAAGACACTGGTGGGTTCCCACAAGATAAAGATAGATATAACAAAGAAGTTGAAGCTCGAATATATCAATCTATCAAGCAAAGCAAACTAGTATTGTTTATGACATCATCAAAAGAAGGATTAACTAATAAAGATTTAGAAATATCACAAATACTTAGAAAACATAATAAAAAAGTCCTATTGATTATAAATAAATCTGATTTACTTTCTAAAAGAGATAATATAAATACTTTTTATAAGCTTGGCTATAAAGATATTTTTATAATTTCTGCAAAAACGAATGAAGGAATCATAGAATTAGAAAATAAGATTTTTGATATTTTAAAAGGTGAAAATAAGATTTTAGATGAAAATAATTTAAGAATTTCATTTATAGGCAAACCCAATGTTGGAAAATCTACTCTAATTAATAGTTTGATAAAATATGATCGAATGATTACGTCAGAAAATTCTGGAACGACATTAGATTCTGTGGAAATTAAATACAAGTCAAAAAAAAGCTCATTTCTATTATATGATACTGCTGGGATTTTAAAAAAATCAAAAACTAAGAGTATTATACAAAAATTTAGTATTACTCAAACATTATCAACTATTAAGACTACAGATATATGTATACTAGTATTGAGCGCTCAAGATGGGATTACTAAGCAGGATAAATTAATCCTTACTCATATCAAAAAGTATAATAAACCTTTTTTTATTGTCACGAATAAAATTGATGCAATAACAGTTAGTGATTTGAAGAAATTAAAAAAAGATATGGCATACTTTTCAAATATCACAAGTAATGCAGAAATATTCTTTGTTTCTGCTATTAAAAAAAAGAATCTTTCTAAAATCCCAGCTACAATTATAGCAATTTCTAAATTATTGAATAAAAGATACAAGTCTGCAAAATTAACTAAAATTCTCTATGACGCAACTTCTAAACATCAGCCACCAATCTATAATAAAAAAAGACCTAAATTAAAATTTGCACAACAAAGCAGTCTACGTGAACTTATTATTTATATATATGGAAATGGTTTGAGTCATATTTCTCCATCTTATAAAAAATATTTACTTAACTATTTTTCCACAGAATT
>MDSY01021181.1_pt1 | contig 14519 bp, 12 predicted proteins | sample 811131 | NCBI WGS metagenome assembly MDSY01 (sample SAMN05326643, study PRJNA326480) | marine metagenome | isolation source: seawater | place: Atlantic Ocean: South West | collected 2010 | reverse complement strand
CTTATCAGCCAGAAGTAAGGCGGAACTATATTCCCGCCTGTTACTCACGAGGCCGGATGTCGTCGTCGCAGCCTCCAAGTGTTGATAGTCGACCGTAGTTGGGGTGTATCTATTAAATGCCCGTTTCGTGACGGCATTTAAGAGTCCGTTGGTTGAATAATTAGAACGACCCATCCCTTAATCATATATTACAAAAAAACTAGTCTGCGAATACTATACCTGACATGCCATCTTTGATTTTGAGGATATTGTAGTTCACCGCATATATATTCCGATCTACCGGTTGGGTGCAGTGCAAGGTCACGCTGTCAACTCGACTGAAGTTAAGCGTTCCTGTAGGCTGATATTTGTTCGCCGATAAACAAAAAGAATGGAAAAAAAGGTTTTCAGAGTTGGAGCCACTGAAATCTGTATGAAAGTACGACTGGATGGCCGTAAAATACGGCACCCCAGGTCTGAAATCGTCTATGTCCGTACCATTCACTTGTAACTTCACTTCATTCGAGCGCGACACGAGATTGTTCGTGGAGTTCGCATTCGAAGAAGCTATGAATTTTACAGGATGATTAAAGACCAACTGGTGGATATTTGTTTTGGACGGGATGTTCATCTGCGTCTGATAGATGAGTTGATTAATCTCTGAAAACGCCAGGTGGTTTCTCTCTTCTTCGTCCAGTAAAATGAACGCCGCGTTCACGTGATAGGTTCGGTTGATATCCAGATTTGACGCCCAGTGAATTTTGAGTTCCACGTCGTGATAGTTCAAAGCCACTAGGGGAAGAGCGGTAGACCATAGTTCACAGAACCAATATCTCAAAGGGTAGAAGAAACTCTGAGAACCGAGTCCGCCGTGAAGTGAAGCCTGGAAGGATTTCGAGTACGAATTGCCCAACAAATCGACAGCGATAGACTCACAAAACTCCGACGTTTGTTCGTCGATTCTCACTCCACCGATCCATATTTCGGTCTTCTCAATTACACTCGTCCAGTCGTCGAGAAGCTGGACTTCACCGTTAAGTTTCGCCACGATGTTCATATAGCTCAACAAATCGCCAAATTTGTTAATTTTCACAGTGCTGGTCCCCCCGGGAGCGGGGGTGGTCTGCACCACCAGTTGCTTTGTGAAGAAAGAAAAATTGGTCGCCCGTTTGAATTTGGAGTTGAAGTAAGTCGTGTCGGGTTGTCCGCTGATGAACTTGTCGAGTTCGCCTCGACTCACGAGCTGAGCGAGCGCCCCACCTGACATATCTATTAGTACACAACAAAATTTTAATTGTCATCATTCAGCATCATCTCACGCACGGTCTCCCAAATAACCGTAGTTAGAGCGAATTTATAAGCGAGAAACCCCACGAAGGTTGCGGGGTAGCTAAAGTCGAACGCGAAGGATGCATTGTTCCAAGTCACTTCAAAAGCAGCGATTCCTATGGGCGCGAGGAACTCCTTTTGAAACGTGGTTTTCTCAAACTTGTCCACCCGGTCGCACAGCATGGAGACGTACGCATAACTGCCGACCGCACCCAACATGGCAGAGACGCCCTGCTCAGCGCCTTGTGTGATAAAGTACGAGGCGCTCAAGGCTGTTCCCCATCCGGTGGTATTACTCTTGAGTGTCCTTTTCAGACGCTTGTAATCGGAAGTTGGTTGGGCGACGGCGAGGGGGGTGACGAGACTCATCGCGTTGATCTATTTACGGTTTTAGTCTTTATGCTAGACGCTTTTTGGGAACCGACGAATCATATTATAAACAAAATTATTCCTAATCATACAGAACTATCTCAGAAGGTACTTAAAATCCCAGGCCTTCTCACAGATACCTAGCATAACGTGGTCTGTTTCCCAATCATCAAACTCAGGAGTCGCGATTAAATCTATAACATCCAGCCCCCTGTGGTTGGTTCTGGTCACGTCAGCGCCATAAGCAATTAACATTCTCGCCAGTGTATGCTTTTCCGCTAGCAACCATCCTTCTTCTCCTCTATCGTAGTATACCAAATCGTGGAGGCAAGTCATTCCTCGAGAATTGACGGCGCTGGGGTATGCTCCACAATCCAGCAGCGCCTTCACGATCAATGGACGGATGCCAGATTCACACGGTTCCTCTCGATCGTCTGGGCTTGCCCAGCAGGCATAATGCAGTGCAGTCTGTTGACTCGGTAGACCCTTACTCCTGTTGGTATCACACTGGTTCATGTCGATACCAAAGGATTTGAGCTCTTTGATGATATCCACCACAGTACCCGTATAATCTAATAAACCCTTAGGGTCACATAGATTCTCGATACAGCGCACTGTGAGTAGGTGCAACAGCCCCCCTTCGTGCAACAGCCCCCCTTCCAGGTCCATTTCGAAACCATAGTGATAATTACACTGCGTTCTGACGTTGGGGTCGGCTCCATCCAGTAAGGCCTCTTTGATCGCCAAGTCCATATACACGCGTCCGACTCCGTAATCCAAGTAATCACGCTCATCGAACGGGTGAAATTCATCGTTATGCTTGATGCTCCAACCCTCACCAAAATATTCCAAACCAGCCAATTGCTTGACGCATCTGACTAGATGCCCGTTGAGTTGCTCCTGGGTTTGAGCTTTTGCAGAATACGCGCTCCCAGGTCCAAACGTTTTCTCGTGATCGTTCCAGCTTTCGAGGCGCGCATAAAGCTTTTCCCCTCCGCTTCTTCCTTCGATGAGTTTCAAAACGCTCTTGCCTGTAGCCGGGTCGATCTTGTTTATGCGAGCACCCGCAAAGAGAGCCCGCTCAGCACATTCCGTATTCAAGATTTTTCCAGCCGCCCACAAGCACTGCTGAGGAGGCAATACATCCATCGTGTCTTTACGGACTTGTTTGTTCACACAAAGGAGTGAGGTCACATCATTGGACCCTAATTTCTCCACGATGAGACTGAAACAATCGAGAGGAAGGTCCATCAGAAAAAGTGCCACGTGTCACTTTTGGGTTGTTTGTTGCAGAGATAGAGGATGACGCCGGGGGTATCTGAGAGCGACGCCTCAAAGGTGTGCACGACCGTAGTAACAGGATACGTTTTAGGTGTTCAAACACGCCTTTCGTGAAAGTCGATTCCGGACCGTGATGCGGCTCGGAGGCGTTTGCGCGTTGAATAATGAACCTCATGGTTTTGTGGCGCGATCTATTATCAATAATATTAACGTAATAATTGAGCTAGTTCCAAAAAGAAACCCTACGAATTCTGGTTGAATCCAAGTCATTATGTATACTTAAAGGGTAGATTTTATATATAGTTGTGCTGAGATGCCCGAGTGGTCTAAGGGGGACGTCTTAAGAACGTCTGGCGCAAGCCTCGCGGGTTCGAACCCCGCTCTCAGCAACCCGACATAAAGATGTCAGATGTGTACTCACGTTTTCAAGGTCTAACCCCGCATTAAAGAATTCAGGACAGGTATCTACATAATGAAGATGGGTGCGAGTGAATCCACCCCCGAACCGAAGAAGCCGAAACAACTATCGCCTTACATGAAATTTTGTAAGGAGACTCGCACGACAGTCGTCAAGGAGAATCCGAAACTGACTTTTGGTGAAGTTGGTAGGAAGATGGGCGAGATTTGGCGAGACATGTCCGAAGACGAGAAGAAAAAATATTCTAAGTAAATACCAGTGATGGAATATCTATTGTTTAAGTTTGCACAGACGTTCCACGAACCCCTGACGCATCGAGTGATGGAGGATATATTAAAACGGATGAATACGCCGGTGATGATAGACGCGGGCGCCTGGCTCGGGGACACGGCTATCAAGCTCGCCAAGGCCGTCCCGGACTTGGAGGTCTATGCGGTAGAACCTTCGGCGAAGAATTGTAAGTTTATGCGGCGTCAGGCTCAACCGTTCAACGTGCACGTCATCGAAAAATGTTTAACGAATGATAGTCGCCAGAAATGTGACACTGATTCGTTAGAGATTTTTAATAATAAATCGTATACGTTCGGAACTCAAGGAAAAGACTCGATAACCATAGACGAGATATGGTCCAAATCACCGACTGGTGTTCAACTCGTCCACCTGGATGTGGAGGGGCACGAGCTGGGTTGTCTTACGGGCGCGCGACGGTGTCTCGAGGCGGCATCGACCATTTTCATAGTGGAGATCCTCCACGATAACACGGATCGAAACAAAATATTCGATTTATTTGAAAAGTTGGGCTACAAACATTTCGTCATCCCGGAAAACGTAGGATGGCTTTTCGACAAGGGTCGTAATTACGTGTTCATTCCTGTGCAGAAGGCACGAACAGGATTCCGTGACTCATGGTCATAGACACGCACCTTAATTTCCATACGCGACACCGCCGAGCCCATCCTTGATCCTGAGAATATTGAAGTTCACGGCGTACACGCGATGATGATGGTTTCCGTTCTCGGGCGCACTGAAAGTGAGCTTAGCGGTGTCGATGCGACTGAAGTTAAGACTTCCTGTGGGCTGCGACTTCGACATGGTGAGGCAGAATGGCCAAGAGAACGTCGCCAAATCGTCGAGAATGTTGTCTGGCAGGTCGGTGGTGTGGAACTCCGCAACCACATCGTGGTGGTACACGTCGGACGTGTCTTCGAAGAGGGGGGTACCGTTGATGTAGAGACTGGAGGTTCCAAACTTGAACCCGTCCGAGGCGTGGTACCAAGAAGCATTATTGGCGTTCCCCGACACCACGTGCAGACTCTTGCAAGGGTGGTTAAAATAGGTTATGTCCACCGTCTTGTCGGCGGCTGCGAACCTCTGATTTTGCGTTTGAGTTATCAGGATCTCATGTTCCTTGTCGGTGAAGAATTTCCTTTCTTCCGTGTCGAGGTAGATGTAGTTACCGAACACCTTGGGGGTGGTACTGGGTGAGAAACCACTGCGGCACTTAATTCGAATCTCAACTTCATGATAAGATAAAGCGAGTAAGGGGAGAGCCTTGGACCATTCCTCGGAAAAGAAGAAGGGGATCGCGTAATAATTACCTCCGTGGTTCTCCTTACGATGGTTGAGGCTCACAGCGAACGAAGCCTTCGCGGACGAATCGCGAAGAAGGGGGTTGTGGACTCCCTGTATGAACAGGCTGTCCATCGTGCAGACCATCTGACCTCCGATGTAGAGACTGAATTCGGTGAGATCTGTGGCGGATCGCTTAAAGAAACCCTTGTCGGAGGTGTCGTTTTGGACCGACGCGATACCGTCCGACTCGATCCAAACATAGCTTAAAAGGTCACCCTTCGAGCGCACGGGGATAACGACTTCACCTCCGGAAGAGAAGGTTCCGATGTAGTCCATCCGCTCGGGCTTCATGGCGAAATTGGTATAGCGTTTCCAGGTTTGTCGGAAAAAGCTAACTTCGGGTGATCCGGTTATGTGAATGTCCTGAACTCCGACAGAGACGAGATCAATTAAAGCAGCTGACATAGTTATTACATTAATATGATATTAAAAATTTGAGCACATATCTTAACATGGTGGTTTTTCAGGCTTTGACCTGGGAGGCCAGAGACTGTGAGGATGAGCACCATATCTCAATTTTCGGAAAGACCAGAGAAGGAAAGTCAGTGTGTGTGACGACAAAGTTTGAACCCTACTTCTTCGTCAAGCTTCCACCTGGATCTGCGAACAAGGGTGCCGTGGAGCTTCTCTACCTAAAACTCGACTCGTTACGGAAGGACTGCATGACTGGATATTCTCTGACTCAACAAAAAGACGTCTGGGGATTTTCAAACAATGAGCAGAGCTTTTACATGCACCTCACGTTCAAAAACCTAGAGGCGAGGAGAAAGATGAACAGCTTGCTTATGTACAACTCGGAGTTCACCAGGTACCGCGTGTACGAGTCCAACCTTGATCCCGTCCTGAGGCTTATGCACAGAACTGGCATCCAGTCCACTGGATGGCTCGAGTCGGGGTCTACTTGTGTGCGCGCCAACCTGGCAAGGGTTGATATCGACCTGTGGTGCAACGACTGGCGGGATCTCAAACCGGTAGATCGCGACGACGTCGCACCGTTTATAGTTGCCAGTGTGGACATCGAGTGTAATAGTTCGACGGGTAAGTTTCCCAATCCTTCGGTGGACGACGACGTGTGTTTCCAGATTGCAATATCGCTGTGCACGTTCGGTTCCGACGAGCCTTTCGAGAAGGTGTGTTTATGTTATAAGGAGACCCACGGAGAAGACGTCATCAGCTACAAGACCGAGCGCGAACTTCTCCTGGCGTTCAAGGATTACATTCAAAACAAAAGCACGGACATCATCACGGGATGGAACATTTTTGGTTTCGATCTGAATTACATCTACACGAGAGCGGCCAAAAACGGGTGCGGCCTCGACTTTTATCAGCTCGGTCGCCTAAAAGAAACGGAGTCGCACATCACCGAAAAGAAGCTCAGCTCGAGCGCACTGGGCGATAACCTACTGAAACTCCTTCCCATGCCCGGACGCTTCATTTTTGATCTTTTTCACGAAGTAAAAAAGAATTATAAACTCGACAGCTACAAGCTGGACAACGTGTCAAAGTTGTACCTCGGTGATCAGAAGATAGACATGAGCCCGAAAGAGATGTTCAGACGCTACAAAGAAGGCGACCCGAAGAAGCTCGGGGAGGTCGCGCAGTACTGCATCAAGGATACATTGCTACCGCATCGCCTGACTAAGAAGCTGTGCATTTTACTGAATATGCTGGAGATGGCCAAGGCGACCTGGGTACCCTGCAACTACTTGGTCGAACGCGGTCAGCAGATTAAAGTCTTCAGTCAACTCACTAAAAAAGCACGGGAACTCGGCTACATGGTTCCGACGATCAAATACGGCAGTATCCCCGAGGAACCCTACGAGGGAGCTACAGTACTGGAAGCCCAAAAGGGGGCATATTATACACCCATAACTGCTCTTGACTTTGAAGCACTGTACCCTAGTATAATGTGCGCGCACAACCTGTGTTACTCGACCCTCGTGCTCGACGAACGACGCTACGGAAACGTCCCGGGTATCACCTATGAATCGTTCCAGGTGGGTCAAAAAACCTACAAGTTCGCACAAAACGTACCTTCGCTCCTACCCGCGATCTTGAAAGAACTCAAGGAGTTTCGAAAAAAGGCAAAGAGGGACATGGCGGCGGCAACCGACCCTTTTATTAAGGAGATCTTCAACGGTAAACAACTGGCTTTCAAGATCAGCATGAACAGTGTGTACGGATTCACTGGAGCTGGAAAAGGAATGCTCCCGTGCGTCCCGATCGCTTCCAGCACGACGTGCCAGGGACGCCAGATGATAGAGGACACCAAGAAGTACGTCGAAGAGCACTTCCCCGGAGCGAAAGTTAGGTACGGGGACACGGACTCCGTGATGGTCGAGTTTGACGTTGGCGACCTGAAGGGTGAAGAAGCCATCGCCTACAGCTGGGAACTCGGTGAACGCGCCGCGAACGAGTGCAGCGCTCTGTTCAAGAAGCCAAATAACTTGGAGCTTGAAAAGGTCTACTGGCCGTATTTCCTTTACAGTAAGAAGAGGTACGCGGCGAAGCTTTGGACCAAGGGTAAGGATGATAAGATGCACATGAACTACATCGACGTAAAGGGTCTGCAGCTCGTCCGACGAGACAACACACCACACGTCCGCGAGGTATGCAAGGAGCTACTTGACGTCGTCCTGGATGCACCCGACACGGAGGCGCCCAAACAGCTCGCGAGGCAACGCGCGACCCTGCTTCTGGCGGGAGAGGTTCCACACGAGAAGCTCATCCTCAGCCAATCCCTCTCCGACACGTACAAAGTCAACGGAAACCCCGTATCCGTGACGTCTCCTATGTCTTGTATGATAAACCAGGCGCACGTTCAAGTGGTGAATAAGATGCGCGAACGCCAACCCGGTTCCGAACCGAAATCAGGCGACCGCGTCCCGTATCTTCTGACCAAAACGGGCGATCCGAAGGCCAAGGCTTTCGAAAAGAGTGAAGACCCGAAGTTTGTCGAGGAGCATTCCATTCCCGTCGATTATTATTACTACTTTCTCAACAAGTTTCTGAATCCAGTCTGTGATCTACTGGACCCACTCTTTGAAAATGTAAAGCTTGATATTTTTGGGGAGATCCTCGAGGCGAACAAGCCGGCCCCGAAGAAGAGAGGCCCCGCCATATCTACGATGAAGAAAGAACAGCTCATAGCCGAGTGCGATCGACTCGAGATAGTGTCGTCTGGTAACGTCGCAGACCTTAAGCTGAGAATCAAGGCGGTGTGGGAAACTCAAAACTCTGTTGAAAATGCATTTAAAAATTTCGAGACAAAACAGAATAAGGAATGAACAACAAAATCACTCGATTGGTGATTGAAAAATCGAAAAAAGTTTTACTCGAGCAACTGCCCAAACTTCTTGAAGATGATTTGAACGATATCATCCAGGACCTAGTGGAGGAAGAGGTGCGGGAACGACGTACCGAACTTCTAACCAGGACGCTGGAGAACATCTCAAAGAAACACCAGATTCCCCTGGAGATCCTTCTATACGACGTACCCGGAAACGAACAGAAGTGCCGTGGGAAGAAAAGGACGAGAGACGGTCGGGATGTCAGGTGTACTTTCAACGCCACGGATGGGGGGTACTGTAAGTTTCACCAGGGGCAGTGCGAATCCATCGAAAGTAGGCGTTTAGAGAGTACAGACTTACACACACACGGACCGGAACAAATAAACGTACCTGGGTGCCCGGGGTGCGCTTCCGGTAACGGGCTTATAGACTTACATCGTATTATGTTTAATGAATAAAACAAGTATCTTACTATCTTCAATCAATCACTTCTATAAAGAAGAACCCAACCGAAACAAGCTCCTGACGATACTAAACAAAAGCGGTGGTATTTCATTACGAAACCTGGAATGGTTCATCACCAACTACGCAAAGAAAAACAACACATCATTCCGAACCTCGAACGGTAAAATTTTCACAGTTCATTGCGCATACAAATCTAGCTTGGATGGATACAGCAAGAAACTCTTTGATCCCTTCTGCAGGGCGGAAAAGTTTACCTATCAGATCCCAGACTCATCTCAGAAAATTCAAACGACGCTCGCGCAATTAAATTTTATCAAATGGTGCATTAAAAATGACATAATTGATTACATCTGCGACCACAAGCAGAGTCTATTTAAACCATATAATCAAAAACTTGTGTCATGATACCGTCCTTGATTTTAATAAAGTTCAGAGTTTTTGCCAATATATGAAATCTCCTCTCGTGAAATTGAAAGTTAACATTAGAGTTTCCCACCGGGTGCCTACTCGAAAAGAGCTTCGCAGTGAATATAGGTTCGTTCACCGCACTGAAATTGACGTGTCCCGACGCGACGCTGTCGTTAGGGTACAGTGCGAAGCTATAGTTGTAAAAACGTCTGGTGATGGGGGTGTTGCGATGATGCAGACGGGGTTGGAGGATTCGCAAGAAGTGTGGACTTCCCGCGTGTTCGTCGATGACTTCCTGATTATCCAGACTCAGAGTGAGGTGCTCGAGATGCTCGAATCGAAGCGCTGGATCCACCTGCTGTAAATTAGAATTGACCGGGATCTCGTTGTAATTTGACGTCCCACCGAAGGCGTTATTCTCCGTGTACATGCAGAAAAAGTACAACTCCTGGACCAGATTCGTGAAAACCAGACGGGTTTTGATATCCGTTTCCTCCCTGCCCACAAACACGTCATTGTACTGAATTTGTTGAATGGCAAACTCGTGCTCAATGTTTTGCACTTTAACTTTCTCGATGGGATCTAAAAATACACATTCCGTGGATAATCTTAAATCGTAAGGCTTGTACGTCACGAGGTCAGCGGCGTTCGCACCCACAAACCCCTCGAATTCAGCCACGCCGTGGTTGGTCATGCAGATACACTCCTCAACCTTCCTGAACTTCACCTCTACGTCTATTTCATTTGCGGCGGACAGTGCGCACACCGGGAACGCCAACTCTGGTTGGCCGTGGAAATAGAAGGGAACGTCGAGACACACATCACCACCGAGTTTCGTCGGAAAAGGTGCAGTCTTCGTGATGCGACTGTTCACCTCCGAGGGATTGGAACTCACGTCCCTCATGCACATGTCGAAGAGGTTCGATTGCTTCGTCGTGGTATACTCCAGCTCGTAATAGAGATCTAAGTACTCCGTGGTGAGATGCTGAATCACGACGCCACCCACTGAAAGTGTGATGTACTCTATGAAGTTGCACGCCTCGCCGTAGACGAAACCCTTGGTATCGAGGCTCGGATCTGCGAGGACGATGTCCGGGAGAGTCCATTTTAGACTGATACCCCGAAGCACGTCGCAGTGATCGGGTAGGATCGTGAACTTGTGCACTTCATCGTATTCGAAAGTCTTTCCAGCTTTGATGTCGATCGTCTGAAGAGAGAACTGTGATTTTTTGTGAACCCCCTCCTTCCAGAAGGTGAAATCTGGATTGTCGGTGGTGTACGAATCTAAGATCCCTCTGGAATCCAATTGAATAGTGCCAGCCATTACTATAACAGGTTACGAAAATTTTAAGCCAGCAAGTCCCGAGTCGAATGAAAGAATGTTATAATTTAGGGCGAAGACCCGTATGCGCGTCTCCGCTGCGTAGGACCCCGACACGGGACGAAACGTGAGAGTATTGTTCCCGGGGTCGACGTACCGATCACGGTCTTTGAATTCTATAGTGAACTTCTGATGGATGATTCTACTGAAATTGATGTGCCCGGCGGGGTCGTTTGAGTCTGGATCAAGGGAAAAAGAATAGACCCCGAATTCATTTTCACCGGTGTCTGGAATGTTCCTGTGGTTTTTGAATGGCTGAACAACTGAGAAATGATGTCCGTTTTCTCTGAAGAAGACTACGTTATTCAGAGAGAGTTCAGCGGTTTTTATCTGTCTGAAAATATAATTATTATTCTTATCCTGAGCGTTGGGGACTGGATAAGGTTCGCCGAGAAAGAGAATCTCCTTGGTGGGATGCCTGAAATCGAGGAGAAACGCTTTTTTATGGACACCACTGGGGATCCGCTCTTCTCGAAGTTGCACCTGGGTGATGAGGTACTCCATGTGTGCATCTTGAAACGCTCCGCGCTCGAGATCCGAGAGGTACACGTTCTCCGTCGTGAGGAAGATCTGATCGACGAGCTTTCGTGACGTGTTGTAAATGGGAGGGAGGTTTGAACTGACGCTCTTGGATTCGAAATAGGTATTTCGACCGATGAGTTTCACCCGTATAGAAACCTGCTGTTTGGACAGCTTGCAAAGAGGAATGGCGTTTTTACTGGCTCTGGTAAAATAGAAGGGGAGTTCGACCGAGAATTTTGTCGGGTAGTACCCCTCGGTTCCCGTACCTTCACCACCCCGATAAGTTTTTATCGCGTCGTGTTGCGAGGAGGTGTCTAATTTCTGACGGAGATATATGTACTCGCCCGTGATACGATCGATAACTTGCTCGCCTATTACGAGCTCGGCGTACTCAATCAGTTTCGTTATAGGGTTACCGACAGTCTTCATCGCGTCGTAATCCTTCGTGAAGTTCACGGTCAAAGAAACCGAGTTGAGTAGGTCTGATTTGTTGCTTGGCACGCGACAGGTTATAATCTCACCAAAGTTTGGATTGCCGGTGAAAGGAATGTCGCTGAAGTCTATTCCGAACGGGGTGTGACGCCGGAAATTGTATATGAAGTGTGAGAAATCAGGACATCGGGGATTCACCCACGTATCCTGGATCCCCTTAGCACAGAGATACATCTACTATTAACAAGCTATTTTTTTAATACTCCACGGTCATGAACCCACGCGAAAAGCTCAACTTTTGTAGCTCGATGTAATACAGGTTCAATTCGAATTGACCTGAGAACGCCTGGTCGTTCGCTTCACTGGTAGAGGAACCCTCCACATTCTGGTCTGCACCGGGACCCGGAAACAGTGGTGTCATATCAAACTCCATCAAGGTCCGATCCGCGTTTAGATTACGAAAATCCAGTGTGCCCGTACTCTTGTCATGCAGGGGGTGAAGGGCGAACGACTGGGTGTAAATATTGGTCCTATCGTCTGTGACACCGAGATTAAAGTTGTATGGGATCGCGTATTTATAGTGCTCGTGCGATTCCATCAACGTATTCGGGAAAGATTCGCCGTTCAGAAAGAAGGTCGCCTTGCGCATCATCGGGGTGTTTCTGGTCACCATGTTGAAACCCAACGTCGGGTCCACACCTTCTTGTGTCCCCATGGTCCACTGGTAGTCCTTGGCTCGGCTCCGAACGAAGGTGACGTACCTGTGCGTCGACAGGGTTTGGGTGGTGAACAACGTGTCCCTGAAAAACCAGTGAAAGATTTTCACCTTCGATTTCGGTTCGAGGTTGACTTTCAACGTTCGATCACTCGTGGTGAACGAGGTGTGTTTCTTGACGACGTTAACTAACACGTCGTAGTTACTGTCTACGAGGTACAAGCGCTCCTCGTCTGAGAGCTTAATCTCTTCGGTGATGAGCTGAAAATTGTTCAGCTCTATGACGGCGGGGACAAACCCTCCCGGCGCTCCGGGATCCACACCCTGCCAAAAGCTCTGCGGGTGGAATGTTAACTCGAACTGGATCTTCTGTTTATGAATAGCGCACACTGGGAAGTACTGGCGGTCTTCAACTTCATCCCGAAGCTCCGTCTTGCCATACTTTCGACAGAAAAACAAAGATAAGGGGATGATGAATCGATTCGAAAACTGGTAGGATGTGGTGGGGCTGACACCGGGTGTGAATCCCTCCGACATGTTTTGCAGGACGAGGTTTCCATTCTTACTCTGAGGGTCGAGGTATACGCTCTCGTGGATCATCTCCCAATCGTCGGTAACTTCCTCCACCAATATGTCGTCGACATACATCGCGATGCTTTTGAGAAAACCTCGTCCGATCGGGGTGACGTAATTCACGTTGGTGGTCTCTTTCGCCGGTAGGTCAATCTTAAGATACAGATTCGTCATTAAATCGCCCATGTTTTGGGGTTGATACTCAACCTTGACCACTTGGTTGAAGGGCCAACCCGCGGTGCGACCGGGATTTAAAATATCCTTCGACCTATGAAACTTTCGAAACTCGCTGTGTGTGGTAATTTTATCATAATTAAAATTCGACTTGTCAGGGTTTTTCGACACTAGATACGTGTCTTGTTTACCGAAAGCTTTGAGCTGTAATCTCGCCGCTTCGCTCATACTATAGTTAATCAAATATTTTTTAAGTCGGTCTCGAACATCTCGTTACAACCGGTCGCCTCAATACGAGCGAGTTGTTTTCTCAACTTCTCAGCCTCCTCGTTCATCACGGCCACACGTTCTTCGGTGTAGTCTACAGTCCTGGTATTCAGGAGATAATCGTAGGTCCGGTCCACCTTGGGGAACTTCCGTGTGGTCATCTCATCTTCTAGGTCTCGCTTCCTTTTCTTGAAAACGCGAATCTCTTCGTTGACGACCGCGTGAATGAATCGAGCGCGTTGAGAAGTGATGTTCGATTTACTACGGGTCTCTTCGATGAGGTTCGCCTTGCGCTTTTTGTAGTACTCCATACGAAGTTGAAAAAAGTCACGGAGAATCTGCTCGGGTGTCTCATACTTCTGGATACCCCGCGTAGGATGGAAGAGGTGCATGTTCGAACACCTGATGACCTTTTGGAGTTTCAGATCTTTTACGAGACCCTCACCCTCGCCATCGTAGCCCTGGATGAGAAAATCCACGTCATCGGTTGTGCTGTTGTTGGTGTAGCTTGATATAACCTTCTTCTCGACGAGTGTATCCAGATGTTCTTTGAAATCTTGGGTCCATCGACCCGGGGGTAACTCCGTGACTTTGACCGTCGTCCCTATAACCTGCCACACACCTTGGGTCATCCACGAATCATCGTCCTGTTCCAATATAGATCCCTTAAACCCACGAAACCAGGGTTTCATCTTCTTCAATTTCACTCCGTTCACGAGGTTTCGGAGATTCGCTTTGATGTCCTCTGGATTAAAAGGTGGCACGTAGCAGCTGAACCCCGTCCCAATACCCTCGGTGCCGTTGACAAGAACCATGGGTAGAGTAGGCATGTAAAACTCCGGTTCGATGGACCTCCCGTCATCATCCAAATAGTTCAGAATTGGATCATCCCTCGAATCAAACAACTTTCTCGCTTCGGGGGTCAATCGCGTAAAAATGTACCTCGTTTGAGATGCATCCTTTCCTCCCATGAGCCGCGTGCCGAATTGACCACAAGGCTCTAGGAGGTTGATGTTATTACTACCAGTGAAATCGTTAGCAAGCTTCACGATTGTATCTGCGAGGGAAACTTCACCGTGGTGATAGGCACTCTTTTCTGCCACGTAGGCGGCGAGTTGTGCCACCTTCATCTCTGCGGTGAGATTCCTTTGAAAGCACGAGTACATCACCTTACGTTGCGAAGGCTTGAGTCCATCGGCGACGGAGGCGATGGAGCGTTTCAGGTCAGCGAGTGAAAAGTTTACCAGGTCCTTGTGCACGAAATCCGTTATGTTCAACTGTTTG
>MDSY01099328.1_pt1 | contig 14523 bp, 10 predicted proteins | sample 811131 | NCBI WGS metagenome assembly MDSY01 (sample SAMN05326643, study PRJNA326480) | marine metagenome | isolation source: seawater | place: Atlantic Ocean: South West | collected 2010 | reverse complement strand
TTTAAAGTGTTATAATTTGCGTTTTCAATAAAACATCCGTACAATTCAAATGTTTCTAATACTTCTGGTTCAAAAACACCGTTACCACCATCTAGAATTTCTACATTCATAGTAAATTTGTAATCAACACCAGATGCTGCACTTGATTGTTCAAAGAAATCAAACTGCTTTTGTAATTGCTGTCCAACCAATCTTTGAACTTCTCCATTTACGTCTTCTCTAATATTAATTGTCATTGGATCCCACGTATGTTTACCAGCAATGTAAATTTTAGAATTATATACATCTAAAGGTACTTTTTCGAAGGATACAACTGGTCTACTAAGATCTATAACTTGTTTTGTTAATTCAGTTGTAATGGTAGTATCGCCAAAATTGATAAATGTTACCCTAAATCTGTATTGCAACTTAGGCATCAATAGCCCTTGTGTACTTGCTGACTGATCTGTTTCAAGTCTTACAGTCATTTTTTTCAAACTACTTATCGACATTAAATACTCCTAATTTAATAATATTTAGCATATTTTTGGTGTTTACAAAAACACCAAAAATATATTATAAGCTAGCTATTTCACCTGTATTTTTCAATCGTAACGGAATATAAATGAATTCTACAGATTTAACTGGTTCAACTGCAATATCAAGATATAACTCATTTCGATCTATTCTTGCTGGCGTGTTGTTTGACTCATCACACACAACAATAAAGTCAAACAATGCTCGTAGGCCTACTAATTCTAATAACAATGTTTCAGCCGAAGCCTTGATTTCGTCCCTTGTAATTTTATCATTAGGTTCAAACAAATAAGGTTTAGCTAATTGATTTAACTGGCTACGCAGATAAATTATCAATCTTGCAACATTTATCCGATCTAGTGCACTAGCAGTTAATTGCCTTGTTTTTTGGCCAAAGTTAACTAATCCTGCTCCTGTTACAAAAGTAATAGGATTTACATTACTTGCATACAGAGTATCTCGCATACCTTCATTTACAGTCATGCTTTTAAATTCACCTTCTGCATTTATAAATCCAGTTGAAGTAGCATTTGTTATACCTCCGCGCCTTGTGCCCGCTGGAGCAAACCATGGAAAACTTACTTGATCACTAAGTGCAATTGTACGCATCATCATATGACTTGGTGGAACTACAATGTTTTTACCAAAATTATCACTTGTAAATCCTGATGGATAAAATACTGCAAGATATGGATCTGCAGTGACCAACCCGTCGTCATTGTCTTCTTCTGCATTAGCTGTATTTTTTGCCCAATTATTTAACTTGGTTGCATTAGCTTCTAATCTAAATGGTGAATCACCGATTACAAACGCTGTTAACCCTCTATCATAATTTAAGGATTTCATTTCACCTATTAATTCTGGATACCCTGGGGTTGACATTACATTAAATAAGCGAGTATCTGTATCACGAATATCATCATTACTGTTTACTAATGCTTGTAATTTTTGTACAATTACTTTCCTTTGACTTATTCTTCCAAATGATCCTGATCCATCACTTTTATTAGCTGATTCTGATACCCATCTATCAGCAAAATAATCATTCATTGATTGATCATTGAAACGTAAATTTTTGGCAGATAAATCTACATAGTTTCTCACATACTTTTTAACATTAAATCCACTTCTTCTAAGGTTAAATAACAACATACCTTTTGGATAAAGTGCTGGATCTGGACTATCGTTATCAACAAAATCTGAACTTAATAAATCAACAATTTTACCTGCTTCATTACTGTTAGCTCCAGTTGTATTATATCTTGCATCAGCAAATAAAATTCCTTCTTCTGTTGTCTGATCTGAGGTATCTATTTGAAACCACCGATTTTCAATTGGTAAATCTGTCCTAGCTCCGTTAAATTTATATAATTTTGGATAATTTTCTAAATCAGTTGTATCAATCCAGATATCACCAGTTACCAACGCTGTGCCGTCGCTTTGTAGCAATGGTTTTGTAGCGCCAACTAATGGTCCTGCTGGATCAGTTTGCAATGTTACATCACTATTGTAATACTGACTTGCAGTTGCACTTTGTCCTGAAGATCCATCATACAGATAACCAACAAATTCTGATCCATTATGAACTAATATATCAACATCATCTACTACAGAACTATACCAAAGTCGTCCATTAGCAGTTTTATCGGTGATAGCATTGTCACTTGCTGTATATGTAAGCGATTTCCATAAACTAGCTTGAAATTGTAAAGGATTTGTGTTACCGTCTGTACCTGGCTCATGATATAAATTAGGTGTACCTGTAGTTGTACTTACATACACGCTAAATCCAGCTGCGGTTAATGCTCCATTTGTATCAGTAAATCTAATGTCACCGCCGAGTGCATGTTTTATCTGTATTTTATTATCTGTAGTAACAGTAGCACTTACATTCGTAATACCAGCATTATTAATAGCTGTGGCAAGTAATGTAGCATCAGTAGTTGCTTGTGCTGGTGTAAATGACACAGCAACACCTGTTGAAAATGCAGCTGAACCTTTATCAGTAGCAGAAATTGTTATTGATTTAGCACCAGCAGTAAAAGTATTTGCAGTCACTGCATTACCTGTAATAACCGTTGGAAAAATATCATTCCTTCTGTAAAAGGTAAAAGTGCCTACAGGATCAGTAGCGTCTGCTACATTAGATTTCATGTAAATTTGTCCAGTTAACAAATTAGTGCCACCTCCTGTACGATCTAATTCAAATAAGGCATTTTCATTATCGCTGTATACATTGACATCTTCTGTTTCCCATAACTTTGTGGTATCATTCCATTTTTTAACAACAAATTTTTGACCTAAATTAGCAGATGTAGTTTTGAGCCATAAAGAACCAGTTGGTCTAGGTTGTGTATCACTATCTTTATATAGAGGAATTTGTGTATGTTTCGCAATAGTCAACTTTGGAATATGGAATGTTTTTGTTCCACTATCTGTGGTTGCAAAAATACCAAATTGTTTAAGTACTGCTGATCCTGTTGAATTATCGGCAATATCAATTTTATCTCCTGATGTAGATAAATCGCCATAAATTTCAAGTTTTCCATCAACTGCAGCCGCTGATATACCAGTAATACCTGCAGCATCAATAGCTGAGGCAATTTGAGCAGCAGTTTGTCCCGAAGTAACTGCTACCGTAGTGGTATTAATTGTAAGATTTGCATTTGTAGGTGCAGTTGTATTTGCCACTGTTCCTTTAATAGTTGGCCAACTTTTTGCCCAAGGACTACTACCAACTAGTACCCAAGTACCAGCATAATTTCTGTAGAAAATCTTATTTAAAGTTGTGGTAGCAATTACTGCATAATCACCATTTGATCCAACTGATCCAGCTGGAATATCACCTTGTATACCATTTGTGTTTAAAGAACCAGTATTTGATACTAACGATGTATCAGTAATTACAATAGGCACTTTATTAGTAAAAATTTGTCCTTTGTTTAAAACGCTATCTCCATTCCATTGTTGTATACCCCATAAAGATATACTGGTATCAAACCAATAAGTACCATCTTTTGGATCTGCACCAGGTGCTGTTGACACTGCTTCTAGTTCTGCGAGATCAACATCTGCTCTTGCTACATATGCACGATTAGCAACGCCTAAATAACTATATGCTGCTTGTAATCCATATTCATTAAGTTCACTACCGTGAATAGGATTATTACTAGTATCTGTTTTAAAGATAGGATCGCCAAAGGTATCAACAAGATCTCTCTGGGATGTAAGTAAATAAGGCACTCCAGCATTTTTTGTTAAGGTGCCTGCTGCAGTTGCTGTTCCAGCACCGTTCTTTTTATTTGCTGCAGATACAACAAAAATCATAGGTAACGTACCTGGTTCGGCAGGAGTATAGAAACTTTCATCTATAACGCTAACCTGTACACCTGGTGATACTAAAGCCATAATCAAATCTCCTCGTTAGATATATACATTCTTATTATATTTATTAAAAAATTTGAAAAAAAATTTTTTTAACCAGAAGAAAAAGGGGTCAAAAAGGTATGCATAAATAGTTTTATGCGTCCATTGTGTAGTTGCGGTATATATCCAGCAGCGGTAAATTATAAAAAAAATAATAAAACATATTATAGAACTAAATGTGAAAGATGTTTAAAAAATCCCAGTGGGCATAAGAGTATTCCGAGATGGTACCTGGCTGGATATAGAAAGAAAAATTTCTGTGAAAAATGTAATTACAAAAGCACTTTTGATGAACAATTTAATGTATATCATTTAGATGGTAATTTGTTGAATTGTAGACATAAAAATTTAAAAACAATATGTGCTAATTGTCAAAGGATTTTATATAAACAAGATGTACAATGGAAGCAAGGCGATCTAATTCCGGATTTTTAACAAATGACTATAAATTACAAATATAATGAAAACGAACTGTTGGCGGAATTGCAACAATATATAGATAAAACTTACGACGAACACTATAGCATGGCAAACATACAAGCAACTGAATTTATAATAGACGCTGGATTAGGCCAAGGGTTTACATTAGGCAATGTTATAAAGTATGCACAAAGATATGGAAAAAAAGATGGGTTTAACCGTAAGGATTTACTAAAAGTTTTGCACTATGGATTAATGGCATTACATTTACACGATAAACTTAATCGTGTTAACGACTAAATTTCTCTATTCTTCGTAAATGTCTACCTTCTTCAAAACTTGTTGTTAGAAATGCTTCAATTATAGAAATTATTTTTTGTTTATCATTGTTACGTGCTCCAATACAAAGCACATTTGCATTATTATGTTTTCTTGTCATTACAGCAGTGTCTACGTCACAACACAATGCTGCTCTTATGTGTAAAAATTTGTTAGCAGCCATGCTCATTCCAATGCCGGTACCACATATTAATATACCTACATTTTTTGGATTAGTAAGCAGTTCGGCACTTAATCTATTTGCATAATCAGGATAATCTACACTATCGGCGCTATGGCATCCTAAGTCTTTCGTTGTGAAATCATTAAATTGTTTATCTATATTATGGATTGTTTTTTCATATAAGGTATTTGAAAATCCAAATTCTATTTTTTCTATATCAGTTAGCCATTCTAAAACAATTTTTTTTACTTCGAATCCTGCATGATCACTAGCAATCAGTATTTCCATTTTATCCTATAAGAAATGAATATCCAGTTCCACCTGGCACTGCTGTTGCAACTTCAGCTTCTAATTTTTCCATCTCTTGAGCAGCTTCATTCTTCAATGCATCACCGTTCAATTGTCCACCCCCTTGCGGACCCGCTATTGTAGCAAATTTTGATCTTGCTTCCCCCAGCATATGTTTACTTATAGCTAATGTGTAATCTCTAATCCATGACCGGGCAAGATAATCGTCGAGTAGTTGTTCATCTGGTCTATAATTATAACATTCTAATAATAATGTTTCTTCTGTTCTTGGTCGTTGTAGTAAAGTTATTTTTTTTGTAGTTCGGTTCCAGTTGAATTCAATATATGATCCAAACATCCTGCCTACAAGTTCTTGATATTGACTAAACATATCATATGTTGCTAAACCACCTACATTTGAACTAGCCAACAAATATGTATTTGTATATGCTAAATTAAAAGGTTCAAACAACGTTCCACCGTCACCTCCGCCAGTCCTTGAACCAATGCTTCTCCTAAAAATTTTCCTAACTTCTTGTATTTCTTGTGGTAAGATATATGCATTCTGATCTACAACTGTCGGCATGAAAATGTAACTTTCTTCGACACTATTTTCTGAACGTTGTCTAAATCTTGTTAGAGCTTTATCTAATGCAGTTTCATAATGTGTTGGATCTAATTCAACATCTATCATTCCACCACCTAATCGGTTATGCACATAGTCAAAAACCTGTTGTTTTTTAGATGTAATGGTACTCATAATTATTCTCCAATTGTATTTATCGTTCGATAAATATACGTATGCCTAGATTATCTTTATATCGTCCCGAGAAAGGGAAAGATTACAAATTTATTGATGAAAGAATAAACGAAATGTTTACGGTTGGTGGCACAGATATTAACATTCATAAGTATCTTGGCCCCCAAAATCCATTAACAGACGAAGCAAGTCAAACCGTACCTACATATACAGATCAATCTGTAACCAATATTCAAGATTTATTATTTTTAGAAAATAGAGATAGAAAATATGATCCAGACATTTACACTATTAGGTGCATATACAACGTTCAAGATATTGATTTTAATTTAAGCCAATTTGGTTTATTTTTAAATAATGATACCTTATTTATGACCGTGCATTTAAATAGTAGTGTAAAAACTATAGGCAGAAAATTAATGAATGGGGATGTGATAGAACTGCCTCATCTTAAAGATGAGTACGCACAGAATGATTTTCAATTAGCTTTACGAGCCTATTATGTTATTGAAGATGTGTCTAGAGCTGCAGAAGGATACAGTCCTACTTGGTATCCACATCTTTATAGATTAAAATGTAAACAAATAATCGATAGTCAAGAATTCAAAGATATTTTAGATTTAAAGATGGATGAAGAAAATCCAGGCCAAGGCACTATTCGTGATTTGATTAGCACATATGAAAAAGAAATGCAGGTAAACACAGCAGTTGTACAACAAGCAGAAAATGACGCCAAAAAAAGTGGATACGAAACTAGTCATTTTTTCACGTTATCTAAAGATACAGAAGGTAATGTTCAATTAGTTACTGCCGATGTTAACACACTGGATGCAAGCACTGCTAATGAATTAGCAGATAGAGTAATGCAAACTCCTGAACGTTTAGGATATAGTGGTTATTTACTGGGAGACGGTTTAGCGCCAAATGGAGAAATATTCGGTCATGGTATTACTTTTCCTACAGGTAGTGTTACTGGTGATTATTTTTTAAGAACTGATATGTTACCAAATAGATTATTTAGATTCAGTGGTACAAGATGGATTAAAATAGAAGATAATGTAAGAATGACAATGACACAAACTGATACTAGAGCTACTCAAAAAACTACATTTATCAATAATACTAATACATCAGAAATAGGCGGAGAAACAATAACTGAACGCCAAAGTCTTAGCCAAGCATTAAGAGCTAAAACTGATTCAGTTTAAGGATATTGCATGCAGCATTTTTATGATGGACAAATTAGAAGATATATAACACAAATGATTAGAATGCTTTCTAATTTTTCTCACAGGGACGGCGCTGGAAAATTAACAAAAATACCAGTATTGTACGGTGATTTATCACGTCAAGTAGGCAGCATTTTAAAAGATAATTCAGAATTAAAATTGTTAAATGCACCAAAAATCACATGTTACATTACAGGATTAGAGCTAGACAAGACAAGATTATCAGATAGTTCATTTGTAAGTAAAGTAAATATACGTGAACGGGCATATGATTCTAATAATAAAGAGTATCTAAATACAGAAGGAAAAAACTATACTGTTGAAAGATTAATGCCGACTCCTTATACTCTTAGTGTAAATGCAGACATATGGAGTACAAACACTGATCAAAAATTACAAATTTTAGAACAAATTTTAGTGCTTTTCAATCCAAGTTTAGAAATACAAACCACTGATAACTATATAGATTGGACAAGTCTTAGTGTTGTTAATTTAGAAAATGTAAATTTTAGCAGTAGAACAATCGGCAGTAGCACTGACGATGAAATTGATATTGCCACAATTGGATTTTCTTCACCAATTTATATCAGTCCTCCAGTAAAGGTAAAAAAATTAGGAGTAATACACACTATTATTACAAGTATTTTTAATGAACAACAAGGATCAGTTGAATTAGGTACTACTTTACCAGAGCTATTAGCATTTAGTGACAGTGGTAGATATGGATCAGATGCAGTAGCAAGAACTGTGATTGACGAAAATGGTATAGAAAAAATTGTGTATGATGATCTAAAAGGTTCACGACCCGATGCAGCAACCACTATTGCAACAACATATAATAATTATGATCTTTTAGTTTTAAATAATAAAGCGAAACTTATTGATAACGAATCAGCTGGTACAATAACTTGGCAAGAATACATTAAAGCTTTCCCCCACATATTCCATCCTGGAATTTCTCAATTGCGGTTATTAAGAAACGACATGACCACGGATATTATTGGAACTGTAAGCATAAATTCACTAGACGAGTTTGAGTTATCAGTAAACTGGGACACTGATACACTTCCAACAGACACTGTGATAAATGGGCCTACTGGAGAAAAAACCAAGGTTGATTACATTATTGATCCTAGTAAAACTAATCCAACTAGCATAAAAAAAGTAGGTTTGCGGTTATTACTGCTTAACAATATGATAGGCAATAGTGACAATACAGATGGAGCTGATGCTTGGAAGAATAGTAATAATACAGACTTTGTAGCAGAACAGAATGATATTGTCGAATGGGATGGTTCTAATTGGCAAATTGTGTTTGATGCTAGTGCTGCTACATCTGTAGTTTACACTACAAATTTAAATACTGGAATTCAATACAAATATATAAACAATGAATGGATATTATCGTATGAAGGTGAATATCCACATGGTACTTGGCGTATAAAATTTTAATATAATTATATGTATGAAGGAAATAGTTTGTAGTGGTGCATTAATTTATGCGCTAAACACCTGCAGATTTCTGTTATTACATAGAGCACAAAGTAAAAATAAAAATTTATGGGGTTTAGTAGGCGGTGCTAGTGAACAAAATGAAACTCCTTGGACTGCATTAAAAAGAGAAATCCAAGAAGAAATTGGTCAAATTGATATTGTAAAATCTATACCGTTAGAAACTTTTGTCAGCAATGATAATCATTTTTTATTTCATACTTACCTTTGCATAGTCGATCATGAATTCATTCCTAATTTAAATTATGAACATAATGGATACGCATGGGTATCTATGGGAAAATGGCCACGTCCTTTACATCTTGGATTACACAATACATTAAAAAGTAAAATAAATCAGGTTAAAATTGATACAGTTATAAAATTAATTAAACAATTTACATATGACGGAATCACAAAATAATTTTATTAAAACAGATTGGGGGTATATTTTACATTGGGCTAATCATGAAGATTACAGTGCAAAAATATACGTTTTTGAGTCAGCTGAAGCACAAACCGAAATGCAATTTCATAAGGATACGCATAAAACTTTTTTTGTAAATGCTGGACGTTTTATACTACAATTTATAGAAACAACACATGGTACTATAAATACACATCCTTTAAACGAAGGAGACACTATATCAGTGCCTGCAATGACGCCATATAATTTAAAGTGCATCACCCCGCATAGTAGTATTACAGAGGTAGCTAGTCAAAATTACAGTGAAGATATATATAAGATATAATGAATACTGTAAACATAAATTTCAGTGGAAAATCAGATGTAATTACGCAAAAAAATTGTGTAATAGGCTTAGATAGAGATGGAACGCTTAATCAATTACCAAAAGATTATGTAAAAAATGTTGATGAATGGGTACCAATACACGGTAGTTTAGAAGCTGTTGCTAAGTTAAGAAATAATGGATATTCTATTGTGATATTAAGTAATCAAGGTGGCATTGAAAAAGGGATTATGACCATTGACGATGTAGAAGCAGTGCATAAAAAGATGTTTTCTTTATTAGGTCAAGCTGGTTGCGCTAGCATTGATGCTTTATATTATAGTGCAAGTGACAAAAAAAATAATATGTTTGCAAAGCCAAATCTTGGAATGTTTAAAAGATGTGAAAGAGAAAATCCTCACATAAAATTTAAAGGTGGATATTTTGTTGGTGATAGAATATGTGATTTAAAGGCGGCTTTCAAAGTAGGTGCTACTCCGGTACTTGTAAGGACTGGACACGGTATAACAACTGAAAAACAAATTACTAAAACATTCAAAAAATTTCATCAATCACAAATCTTAATTTTTGATAATTTACAAGATTTTGCAGATGATATTTGTGATTAAATTTCTTTCCAATTAAGTGTAATATTTGCTACCACTGTATTCCCAGATGGTTTACTCGTGTTTATAACTAATATGTCAGGTCCGTCAGGATAAGTTTTATTGCTGCCAACTGGTGAATTAACCAAAACATTACAGTCGGATAGATCTAAGTGTAATTTTTTACCTGGGATAGTTGTTCCTTGAAATATTATTTGTCCCCCGTATGCATAATTTGGCGCACCTGTTTCGAAAATAATTTGGCCAGTACTAGGAAAAGGGATTACAGAATCGTTATTAAATGTAACCTCATAAAATTCAATATCTTTCATTTTTAACAAGGTTACTGACGAAATTTTTGTATCAATCGGCCAATTTAAATCTGTGTTGGAAATTTTATCACCGACTTTTCGTCCACCTGTATCCCATGCTGCTTTTAAAAATAATAACTTATTTGTTCTTTTTCCAATATAGTTTTTGTATTCAAATTTAAAAGTTGTTGCAGGAGTAGAAGTATGGTCTAGTGATTGTATAGAAATTCCTTTATTACTAGCAGGATCTATACTTTCGTAATGTAAGTATGTATTATCTGAATCTGTTGTAATATATTTTACATAAAATTCAGTAGTTGTATTAGAAAAAGCATCAGGATTTTGACTTATTATTTTTGCACCTACCGGTATAGATCCTAAGCTCCTGATTTGCGAACTTGCTATTGCAATAGGACTATTTTTGGTTGATTGCATTGTGGTATAAACAAATCCTGCACTACCAGCACCAGTAGTAAGTACATCTGCAGCAGTGGCAACATTTACTGTACTAGCGGCAGTAATATTAGACTTCCAATCAATATTTTCACCAAACGCAATTTGTGCAACACTTTTTTGTTTACCTTCAGGTATACCATTTAAATTGGTCCAAGCTATTTTATTATCAACTTCAGGGTAATTATCAGGATTCAATACCCCTTCGATAATAATATTATCTGTGTATTCTGGCACTGATTCCCAAGTTAAAAATCCAGTCGCTGCACCAGTAGCATCTATCTGTGTCATTGGAGTTGGAGATGAATATGATAATCCTACAGCGATTTGAGTAGTATTAAATATCCTTTTCACAAAATAGATTGTACCATCAGCTTGTATATTTCCCATAGCTGTTGCACTTCCGTCCGTAGGCAGGAATCTAATAGCCTCATTTATGTTAAGATTGTGGGCATTTCGCATTGAGACACTTCCTGGATTATTGGTATTAGCAGATGTAATTATTACTTCTCCTGATTTTTTTGTATATAAACTATGTGTTTCTATTTCTATATTATCTAACTGCAATTTCTTGTAATTAAGCAAACCACGTTCACCAATATCGCCAACTAAATTATTAGATAAACTTGGTGCTAATCTAAGCATAAATTTACTTGCTTTATTTTGGGTGATTTCTTGTTGCTTAATCGCATAAGAAAAATTGTTTGTATTGTCAACGTCATAATTTCCATCTACTTGATAATTACTTGTCCAATGGTTTAGGATTGGATGTGCAGTCTGAGATACAAATCTCACACCAGTCTTAGCTGTATGTGCACTTGCTGCACTACCAGTATATGATCGTAATGACCCTGCATGGTAATATTTTAATTTTGCCGATCTAATACAATTACTTAATGTATTTGTAGAAGTATCGTTAGTTCTATATTCTAGTAATTCATTATCTATAATAACAATACCTTTATTAGGAAAATTTGTAGAATCATTTAAAACAATAGAAGTTGCGCTGTCTGTAATAGCTGTTTTTAATTTAGATCTAGGTCCGACATTTATTGACTCATATCGTACAGGCAAATTTGCAGTCCGCATGTATACTTGATTTTTAGTATTTGCGTTTCTCGTTCTATGAACAGTTATATATGTACCATCAACTCCTTGAATAAGATATTCAACTGATCCAGCACCATTCCAGTTGTATTGAATAGCTATCATCTGTATCTGAGAAATATCAACAGCATAGCCACTAGGACCTGTACCGTCAAGTTTATCGATGTTAAAATTGTTTTGTGTCACCTTATGATCAACAATTTTATAAATTTTTTCGTTTACAAGATTGTTTACTCCTCTCCATTGTGGAGTAACATGCAATTCAGTATCACTACCTACCGCAGAAACATTATGAGTCATTCCTTTAATTACTACAGAGTCTCCTGCACAAAGTTGATCTGTAAACTTAGTATTTGTGCCAATAACTGTGCTAGTTCTTTTGTCAAATTTAATAGTGCCTGTTAATGAATCAATACTACTTCGTTGTATAACGGCTAATTTATCTCCGTCGTATTCCCAAAAAACACCATCTTGATCTGTATAGATGCCTGATCTTACTGATGCTCCATTCCATTGTATTAAAGAAACTTTTGTTTTTGAATCCAATGTCGGTGTAATTGACCCTAAGGGTCTTATTGCACTTACTGTAAAAGTTTTATCATCAATGATATCTACTACTTCATAATCAGATTCGTTGTCAACACCGATATCTGGTCCACTATTATATCCTTCTGCAGAAATTCCAGATAATCTAATTTTACAACCTTTTTGAAAACCATGCATTCTGCCATCAACTGATATCCTAATAACACTGTTTACTCCTGTACCTTCTGCTGTAATATCTTTTACACTATAATTAGGAGCAAATAAAACGGCTGTATTAAAAAACATCGATTTGCCAGGTTGGTAATTAAAATATTCCTTTGTTTGTCGTATGGCCTGCGAACCAAATTCAGGACCTCCTGTTGTAATCGCAACACTACTTGTTTGTGGTACATGTGAAAATGTTGAATTATTGGTAACAAATACACGTGGATTAATTGCGTCTCCGAAAGTTTTTACTGGAACAATTTGTTGCACTTGATACTCTGTTTGATTAGATCCTGTAACTTGAGAACTGCCTCTTTTGTATTTAATACCATCCACTGTGTATTCGTAATTGTTATTAACCACACCATTGTATACTGTTGTATTTTGCAGTTGATTTACTAACAAAATAGTTTGTCCATCCCATTTAATTTCTATTTGATTTGTAGTACTTCCGCCAAAATTGACCACACTTTCTTTGTAAAAGTCTGTTGTTGAGTTATACCTTGTTGTTGTTTGATCTGGAAAAGTTAAAGATTCATCTACAGTACCAGTTGTTCTTGCAAAATATTTAAATGTTTTGTCAGTAGGTACGCTATGTACATTGGTTGCAACACTAGATAAATCATGTTTATTTGAAGTTGTGTGCGACTGCGCAAAATTTAAAATTGCACTACCAGGTACTAACCCATGTGGTGTTGTTGTAGTCCCAATAAAAGTTGTTAATTTATCAAAATTAATATAACTTGATGTTGGTAACTCTGTATTTAAAGATTCAGTTGTAGTAAATGTACTTAGAAAATTAACTGTAGATCCTGTTGCTACGGCTGAATAAGTTTGATTCAAAGCTGTAGTATCATTTAACACGATGGCACCATTAGAAGTTATAGATAAAACACGGAGTATTAAATCGTGTGTACTAGAAGATCCTCCTAATTTTGCTCCACTTATCTTTATCTTATCACCAACTTTATAGTTTACGCCACTTCTCTCTGCAATTGTGCTATATGCAGTGGCTGATCTAGTGATTGTAAATTTTGCACCAGCGCCAGAAACTGTATCATTTATGGTTGATATTGAATTGTATGCACCGATTGCAGTGATAGCAGTACCGCTATGTATGCTTACTCCTGTAATTTGTCTTGAAGAATTTACACTTGTTACTGATAACAGTAGATCATTAGCTGGCGATGAGCCCATCAAAGCAGTGCCTAAAATTTTAATGAATTGTCCAACTGCAAAATTTGATCCGGCATTAACAATTATAGGATTGATATATGTTCCAGCATTCATTGATACAGTAAATTTACTTCCCGTGCCGGTTAAATTAGATCCAGATTTACTTACAACTGTTGTGCCGTTTATACCAGATCCTAAAGTAGTAAAAGTTAAAATTGATCCTGTTGCATCTACAGTATCTATACTAATTGTTAAATTATTTGTATTATCTACACCACCAATTGCTGACCCCTGTATGATAATATTGTCAGTAACATTAAAATTAGTTGTGGTAGTGAATGTCACTGAATACACTCCTCCTGTATTTTGTACAACAAAATTTGAGGCTATACCTGATCCACTTGTTGTGTGTGTAGGATTAGTAAAAGATGAAGATCCATTTGGTGCTGAACCAGTGCTTGTTATAGATGTTATTGCTCCTGATCCACTTACTCCTGTAACTGTAATTATAAGATCATTTGTATAAGTAACTCCGCCTGTAAAAGAATTTCCAACGATGACTATTTTATCATTTACTGCGTACCCGGATCCATTTTGATTGACAACCACGTTTGTGTACACATTGTCTAAGTATGTGACATTGAATGTTGCACTTGCACCACTGCCACCAGAAACTGTTCCTGGTACATCCAAAATAGTTGCAACACCGTCAAACGGCGTACCACTAGGAGTAGCTGCAGTTATTCTTCCACTACCAT